>JACCDH011537830.1_pt1 | contig 12729 bp, 11 predicted proteins | sample 7442481 | NCBI WGS metagenome assembly JACCDH01 (sample SAMN15323433, study PRJNA562643) | freshwater metagenome | isolation source: river surface water | place: USA:Blue River Watershed | collected 2017-08-15
CGCTTGCACCCGGTCAGTGGCAAGCGCCACCAGCTGCGGGTGCACATGCACGGCCTGGGCCTGCCGATCGAGGGCGACCAGTTCTACCCGGTGGTGCGGCGCGGACCCGAGGAGCGCGAAGACTTTGTCCAGCCGCTGCAGCTGCTGGCCCGCAGCATCGCCTTCACCGACCCGGTGACGGGCCAGGCCAGGTGCTTTCAAAGCGCCAGAAGCTTGGCCCTGTGGGGGCGGCTTCTGGCTGGGATCGGCCGCGATCGGCGGAAAACATCGCGGTCAGAGACCGCTCCTACGGGAATCAGACGGTGACTTCCTGGCTGCTGATGCTGTACTTGAATGCGTCGGGCGCGTAGGAATCGACCCGGCCCTCGTCGGTCTCGGCGATGGGGTACATCAGGAAATTCAGCACGCCTTGTTGGGCCCCGGGCAGTTTGAGGTCGCGCGCGGTGTTCCAGCCCACCCAGTTGCCCTCCCACCCGCCAAACAGGTGCTTGTAGACCGGGGCCACGACCGGGTGGTCGCTGCGCTTGATCCATTCGGCGGTTTCCAGGCGCATGACCTTGGCCACATCGGCCGGGTCCATCGCCACCCAGCCGTGGGCCTGCAGATAAACCTCGGCACGGCAGTGCTGGGCGGACTTGAGGTTGGCCGCGTTGCCCGACAGCTCCTTGTAGCCAAAGGCCGAAGGCCCCAGCCGCAGGCCGTAGACGTCGCGCGCGGGCAGGCCCACGGCGCGGCACAGGCCCACGAACAGGGCATTGATGTCGGCGCATTTGCCCCCCAGGTTGCCGGTCTCCAGCATGGTTTTGATGTCGCCTTCGCCACAGCCGCGCACCTTGGGCTCGCGCCAGGCGTTGGCCACCACCCACTGGTAAATGGCGCGGGCCTTGTCCAGGTCGGTTTTGGCCCCCTGCGTGGCCTGCAGGGCGGTCTTGCGCACAATGCCGCCGGTGGGCAGCATGGCGGTGGCACGGGTGTAGTGGCGCAGGGTGCTCGCGTCTTCCTTCTGCACGGCGCGGGGCACACCGAGGTCGGCGCGGTGGCGTGTTTGCACGCGGCTGGTGACTTCGACCACCGGTTTGACGCCCGAGGCGAACTCGGCATAGACCATGCGCGCGCCTTCGGCACCGTCGCTGGCCATGCGGGCCTTGCCGTTGCTGGTGTAGCTGCTGCCCAGCGATTTTTGCCAGTCGCTGTCGATGCTGGGCACCGGCACCCAGATGCGGGTCGGGCCAAACGGCTCGGCCAGTTCGACGCGGGTGGTGATCTCGAAAGTGCGCCAGGCGCCCGGCTGCGGGGCGAAATGGCGTTCGGTGGGGGTGGCTTGGGCACGCACCCATGCAGGTGCCGCGATCAGGGCACCCAGGGCGGCGCCCCCTTTGAGCAGGGAACGGCGAACGGGGATCATTGAGAGGAACTCCGGAATAGACAGGAAGACCGGTCGGCGCACACGAGGCGGAGACACCGCCAATGCCCCGAAGGCAGGTCACCCGATGCAAACGCACGGGCAGGGTGATTATCCTGCATGCGGTCCTGGCTACACTGACAAGGCACGGCATCGTGCCCGCCCCGGCTCCGGGCTGGTGGTCGGCGGGCACGGCCCTGCTGGAGGATCCGAACCATGAACATCCGAGGCTTGAAGCTGCTCGCTGTGCTGGCATGCTGCATCATGACCTGCGCCCAGGCCCAACGCCTGTACGACAGCAGCGGCAGCGCCATTGGCCGCATCGATGGCGAGCGCCTGTACAGCGCCTCCGGCCAGAGCCTCGGCCGCATCGACGGGCAGCGGGTCTACGACAGCAGCGGTCGCTTGCTGGGCCGCATCGATGGCGAGCGGGTGTACAGCGCCTCGGGCAGCCCGATGGGCCGCGTGGAAGGCGAACGGCTCTACGACCCCTCAGGTCGCCTGCTCGGCCGCATCGACGGCGATCGGTTCTACGATGCCAGCGGCCGCAGCATCGGTCGCGCCGACGGCCTGCGGCGCATGCAGATGGTGGTGTTTTTCTATTTCTTCATGTGAGCGCATCGGCAGGCCCGCCCGCCTGGCGTGACGCGCGCATGGGCGTCGCGCGGCGTCAGCGCCGTGGGCCGCCCAGTTCGGTCACCCAACGCCAGGCCTCCGGCCCGGCCCAGTCCACCTCGCCGACCACACGCCAGCGGATCTGGCCATCCGGGGCCATCAGCAGCGTGGTGGGGTAGGTTTTGACGTCAAAGCGCTTGGCCAGCTCGCCCTGCGGATCCAGCACCACGGGAAACTGCACGCCCGCGGCATCGAGGTAACGCCGCACCCGGCTGGCGGGTTCGCGCACATTGATGCCGATGACCACCGGATCACCAGCGCCCAGCTCGTGCAGGGTCTGCAGGGAAGGCATTTCTTCGCGGCAGGGTGGGCACCAGGTGGCCCAGAAATTGAGCACCACCGTCCGGCCGCGGAGGCTGGCGTTGGTCCAGCGTTGGCCTTGCAGATCGGTCAGATCAAGGGCAGGCGCCGCCTGCCGGGCGGGCCAGGGGCTTTTCTGGAACTGGGCCTGGGCCAGAAGCGGCAGGCACAGAAACAGCAGCACCTGCAGCAGCCGCCTCAGGCCGCGAGCCATCGCTGCATCGCGGTCGGAGACCGCTCCTACCGGATTTGGGTTCACACCCGCTCGGCCACCCAGGCCTGCACGCTGGCCAGGGCCTGGGGCAAGGCCTTGGCATCGGTGCCGCCGGCCATGGCCATGTCGGGCTTGCCACCGCCTTTGCCGCCCACCTGCTGGGCCACAAAGTTGACGAGTTCGCCCGCTTTGACTTTGCCCACACTGTCGGCGGTGACGCCCGCGGCGAGCTGCACCTTGTCGCCGTCCACCGCGGCCAAAACGATGGCGGCGGTCTTGAGCTTGTCCTTGAGCTTGTCCAGGGTCTCGCGCAGGACCTTGGCGTCGGCGCCTTGGAGCTGGGCGGCCAGCACTTTCAGGCCCTTGACCTCGACGGCCTGGGCCATGAGTTCGTCGCCCTGGCTGGAAGCCAGCTTGCCCTTGAGGGCTGCCACTTCTTTTTCCAGCGCCCTGACCTGCTCGAGCACCTGGGCAATGCGGCCGGTCAGCTGCTCGGCCGGGGCCTTGAGGCTGCCCGCGGCCTGGGCCACGGTGGATTCGAGCGATTGCAGGTAGGCCAGCGCGTTCTCGCCGGTCACGGCTTCGATGCGGCGCACGCCTGCGGCCACACCGCTTTCCGCCACGATCTTGAACAGACCAATGTCGCCGGTGGCCTTGACGTGGGTGCCCCCGCACAGTTCGCGGCTGGAGCCGATGTCGAGCACGCGCACGGTCTCGCCGTACTTCTCGCCAAACAGCATCATGGCGCCGGTCTTCTGGGCGCTTTCAATGTCCATCACGCGCGCCTGGGCGGCGGCGTTGGCCAGGATTTCGGCATTCACCCGGGCTTCGATCTGGCGGATCTCGGCGTCGCTCACCGGCGCGTTGTGCGCAAAATCAAAACGGGTGCGCTCGGCGTTCACCAGCGAACCCTTTTGCTGCACATGGCCACCCAGCACTTCGCGCAAGGCCTTGTGCATGAGGTGGGTGGCGCTGTGGTTGCGCACGGTGGCGGCACGCAGGGCAGTGTCCACATGGGCCTGCACCGCGTCGCCCACCTTCAGGCTGCCGCTTTGCAACTCGCCGTGGTGGCCAAACACATCGGCCTTGATCTTTTGCGTGTCCAACACGTGGAACTGGACGCCACCGTGGTGGATCAGGCCCTGATCACCCACCTGGCCACCGGACTCGGCGTAGAACGGGGTGGTGTCGAGCACGACCACGCCTTGCTGGCCGGCCTGGAGTTGCGCCACCGGCGTGCCTTCGACATAAAGCGCCAGCACCTTGGCGTGGCTGGTGAGCTGTTCGTAGCCCACGAAGTCGTTGCCCGCGCCGCTGTAGTCCAGCGCCTTGTCCATCTTGAACTTGCCGGCCGCACGGGCCTGGTTTTTCTGCTTGTCCATGGCGGCGGCGAATCCGGCTTCGTCCACCGTCAGGCCGCGCTCGCGGCAGACGTCGGCCGACAGGTCCAGCGGGAAACCGTAGGTGTCGTGCAGCTTGAACGCCACGTCGCCGGAGAGGACTTTGACATCGCCAGCCAGCGCGGCGTCCAGGATCTGCATGCCGGTTTCGAGGGTCTCGAAAAAGCGCTCCTCTTCGGCCTTGAGCACGTCCATCACGCGTTCGGCGTTTTCGGCCAGGTTGGGGTAGGCCGCGCCCATCAGCCGGACCAGGTCGGGCACCAGCTTGTGGAAGAACGGGGTCTTCTTGCCCAGTTTGTAGCCATGGCGGATGGCGCGGCGCACGATGCGGCGCTGCACATAGCCACGGCCTTCGTTGCTGGGGATCACGCCATCGGCCACCAGGAAGGCGGTGGCGCGCAGGTGGTCGGCGATCACGCGCAGGCTGGGGCTCTTGAGGTCGGCGCAGCCGGTTTCGCGGGCCGCGGCCTGGATCAGGGTATCGAAGATGTCGATTTCGTAATTGCTGTGCACGTGCTGCAGGATGGCGGCCAGGCGCTCCAGGCCCATGCCGGTGTCCACGCAAGGTGCGGGCAGTTTCGTGACCGAGCCGTCTTCGTGCATCTCGAACTGCATGAACACGTTGTTCCAGATCTCGATGAAGCGGTCGCCGTCTTCTTCGGGGCTGCCCGGGGGGCCGCCAGGGATGTGCGGGCCGTGGTCGTAAAAGATTTCCGAGCACGGGCCGCAGGGGCCGGTGTCGGCCATCATCCAGAAGTTGTCGCTCTTGTAGCGGCCGCCCTTGTTGTCGCCGATGCGGATCACCCGCTCGGGCGGCAGACCGATTTCTTTCGTCCAGATGTCGTAGGCCTCGTCGTCTTCCATGTAGACGGTGGCCAGAAGGCGCTCCTTGGGCAGCCGGTAGACCTCGGTCAGCAACTCCCAAGCCCACTTGAGCGACTCGCGCTTGAAGTAATCGCCAAACGACCAGTTGCCCAGCATCTCGAAGAAGGTGTGGTGGCGCGCGGTGTAGCCCACGTTTTCCAGGTCGTTGTGCTTGCCGCCCGCCCGCAGACAGGCTTGCACCGAGGCCGCACGCACATAAGAGCGTTTGTCGGAACCCAGGAACACGTCCTTGAACTGCACCATGCCGCTGTTGGTGAACATCAGCGTCGGGTCATTGCCCGGCACCAGGGGGCTGGACGCCACCACGGTGTGGCCCTTGGACTCGAAAAAGTCGAGGAAGGTCTTGCGGATGTCGGCAACGGAGAAAGGACGGGTCATGGTGGGCAATCGGTTGGTCGGGCGGCGCGGCTCAAGCAAAGCGGCGACAAAGCCCTGTATTTTCGCAAAAACTGGACCCGTCCCCCGGACACCGCCTGCGGTCTGCCCTGGCCAGACCCGAAGCAAGGGTAAGTCCTGATCCATATTTTTTGCACAGGACCATTTTTATGCACAAAAATGCACCTGTGCAAAACACCAACACCTCGGCCGCCCCCCTCACCCGCACGGAAAGCGCTTTCCTGCAGCTGCGTCGCGACGTGCTGCAGGGCGTGCACCCGGCTGGCGAAAAACTCAAGCTGGAGCTGCTGCAGGAGCAATACGGGCTCTCGAGCAGCCCGCTGCGCGAGGCCCTGCACCGACTGGCCCAGGAGGGGCTGGTGCGTGCCGACGAACGGCGCGGCTTCCGTGCCGCCCCCATGTCGGTCGATGACATCCACGACATCACCCGCATGCGGCTGATGATGGACCTGCCGGCGCTGACCGAATCCATGGCGGCGGGGGGCGATGCCTGGGAAAGCGAGGTAGTGGCCGCCTTTCACCGGCTGGAAATCCTCGAATCGCGTCTGAGCGACGGTCCTGTGGTGCTGGACCAGGACTGGAGCCAGCGGCACCGGCAATTCCACATGGCCCTGCTGTCGGCCTGCCCGTCTGCGCGTCTGCTCAGTCTGAGTGCCAGCCTGTTTGACCAGGCCGAGCGCTACCGCCACCTGTCGGCACGGCACCGCCAAAACGCCCGGCGCAAGAGCGAAGAGCACCGCCGGCTGATGCAGGCGGTGCTCAAGCGCGATGCCGCCACCGCCTGCGCCATGCTCGAAGAACACATCCGGGGCACCGAGAGGAATGTGCTGCTCGCGCTGAAAAAGCTCAACACCACGCCCACTTGACCCCGTTTGCCCCCACACCCCACAGGAGAAGCCCGCATGGTTCAGGTCCTGCGCCCCACGCCCACCCACTTTGGCATTTTTGTCACCGACGTTGAACGCATGGTGAACTTTTACAAGGACGTTTTCGATCTGGTCGAGACCGACAGAGGGGTGGGCAAGACCTTCAAGGCGCCGCTGGTGTTTCTCAGCGCCAGCACCGACCAGCACCACCAGCTGGTGATTGCCGGCGGACGACCGCCCGAGGCCACCTTCAGCACGGTGATGCAGATTTCGTTTGCCGTGCCCGCCATCCAGGACCTGCGGGACATCCGTGCCCGAGCCGAGGCCCGCGGCGCCACCCGTGTGCTGCCGCTCAACCACGGCAACGCCCTGTCGGTCTACTTTGCCGATCCGGAAGGCAACACGGTGGAAACCTACATCGACATGCCCTTCTACATCGCGCAACCGCACGGCGACCCGCTCGACCTCTCCAAGGACGACGCCACCCTGATGCGCGAAACCGAAGCCATCTGCCGCAGCGACCCGACCTTCATGCCGCTCGAAGAATGGCAGGCGCGCTTTGCGCTGCAGGCCGTCCGGCATTGACCCCTACACACACACCCTACCGACAGGAGTCCCATGAAACTGCTTTCCTTCATCCACCAAGGCCGTGAAACCTGGGGCGCCCTGAGCGGCACCGACGGCGTGATCGACCTCGGCCGAGCCCTGCCGCGCTACCCGACGCTGGCCGATTACATCGCCGATGGCGGCCACCTGCGCGCGGCCCAGGATGTTGCCGGGCGCGCGCCCGATGCACGCCTGGCCGACATCACTTTCCTGCCCGTCATTCCCCGGCCAGAAAAAATCGTCTGCGCCGTGCGCAACTACATGGATCACCACCAGGAGGTGCTGGCTGCCGGCATGCACCGGGAATTGTCCGAAGAGCCCCCCATCTTCCTGCGCGTCTGGCGCTCACAGGTGGCGCATGGGCAAGCGATCGTGCTGCCCAAGGTCTCCGAATCGCTGGACTGGGAGGGCGAGCTGGCCGTGATCATCGGCAAGCCCGGCCGCTGCATCCCCGAAGACCAGGCCTGGGAGCATGTGGCGGGGTATTCCTGCTACAACGACGGCAGCATCCGCGAATGGCAATTCCATGCCAAGCAGATCGCCTCCGGCAAGAATTTCGAATCGACAGGCGGCTTTGGCCCCTGGATGGTCACCGCCGACGAGATCGCGCCTGGACGCGAGCTCCAGTTGGTGACACGGCTCAATGGCGAGGTCGTTCAGTCCAGCCACACCGGCCACATGATCTTTTCCATCCCCAAACTGATCGCCTACGCGTCGACCATCTTCACGCTAGTGCCCGGCGACGTGATTGCCACCGGCACCCCCGCCGGCGTGGGCTGGAGCCGCAAGCCGCCACGGTTCATGAAACCGGGCGATCGTTGCGAAGTCGAAATCGAGGGCATCGGCACGCTGGTCAACCCAATCGTGGCGCAGGCCTGAGGCGCAGCAAGCGATGCGCGCCATCCAGGTCCATGTCCCGGGCGGTCCGCAGGCGCTGGTCGAGGCCGAGTTACCCCTGCCAGAGCCTGGCCCCGGGCAGCTGCGGGTGCGGGCCGAGGCCATTGGCGTGGGCCGACCGGATGTGCTGGTGCGCTCGGGCCGCTACAAATGGATGCCGCCTCTGCCAGCCATCCCGGGCGCCGAAATGGCGGGCGTGGTGGATGCGGTGGGCCCTGGCGTCTCGCAGTGGCAGCCTGGCGACCGCGTGCTGGTCAGTGCGCGCGACCTGCCGGTGCGCGCAGGCTGTTATGCCGAGGCCATCGTGGTGCCCCAGCAAGCCCCCTACGCATTGCCGGCCAGCCTCTCTGCGGTCGATGCCGTGAGCCTGCCCAACCTGCAACTGGCCCAGGCCATGCTGCTGGGCCTGGCCGGAGGCCGCATGACGGCCCGGACGGTGCTGGTCACCGGCGCGGCCGGCGGCGTGGCCACCATGCTCACACAACTGGCATGCCACCATGGGGCACAGGTGATTGGCACCGCCCGCTCGGCCGCCAAGCGCGATTTCGCTCGCGCCAGCGGATGCGTGGAGGTGCTTGACCCTGCGGCGGCCGACCTGCCAGAGCAGGTCAAAGCCCTGACCGGTGGCCGCGGGGTCGATCTGGCATTCGATTCGGTGGGCGAGCGTCTGTTCATCCAGGCGATCCAGTCCCTGGCGCCGCTGGGCACGGCCGTGTCCTACAACATCGTCGCCGGACCGCCGGCCGAAGACGTTTTCCAGGTGCTGCGCAGCCTGCTCGGCCGCAGCCTGGCGGTGCGCTGTTTTTCGATGCACACCTTTGACGAGGATGTGGCCCAACGCCGGGCCCTGATGCAGTCGGCCATCGAACTCATGGCCCATGGGCATGTCCGGGCGCCACAGGCCACCCTGCTGCCCCTGTCGCAGGCCCGGCGCGCCCATGAGCTCATCGAGGGCGGGCAGACCATGGGAAAGATCGTGCTGCAACCCTGAACCCTTTTTCACCCGCGCCAGAGCCGATGCCAAGACGTCAGCCGGTGCTCCACCCACCCTTGAGGAGACAAACCATGCAACGTCGACAATTCCTGCGCTACAGCGCCCTCACCGCCAGTCTGGCCGCCGCCGGGGCGGCCCTGGCCCAGTCGTGGCCAGATCGGCCCATCAAGATCGTCCAGGGCTTTGCCCCGGGCGGCAACGCCGACAACATTGCCCGCGCGGTCAGCGCCGAAATGGGCAAAGGACTCAACCAGTCCTTTGTGGTGGAGGCCCAATCGGGCGCCGGTGGCACGATCGCATCGGCTGCGGTGTCTCGGGCGCGGCCCGATGGCTACACCCTGTTGCTGGCCACAGGGGGACACGCCGTGGCCGGAGCGATCTACAACAACCCGGGCTACCGCACGGTGCAGGACTACGAGATGGTGGGCACCATCACCTATTTCCCCTTCCTGATCGTGACCACCGCCGACAGCAAGCTGCCCGGACTGGCGGCGCTGCTGAGTCAGGCCCGCGCCAACCCCGGCAAGGTTGCCTACGGCACGGCGGGCATCGGCTCGACCCACCATCTGGCAGGCGAATTACTGGCCTCCATGTCCAAAACCGATCTGCTGCATGTGCCCTACCGCGGCGACTCCGCCTCGCTGACCGCCTTGCTGGCGGGCGACATCCCCGTGATCATCGCGCCGCCCACGGCGGTGATGGCCAACATCCGGGCCGGCAAGCTGCGGGCCATCGCTGTGACGGGGCCCGCTCGCTGGCCCGGGCTGCCCGAGGTGCCCACCGTGGCCGAACAGGGTGTGCCCGGTTACGACGTGCGCTCCTGGGCTGGCCTGATGGCGCCTGCCGGCACACCGCGTCCTGTGATCGAGCGGCTCAATGCCGAACTGCTCAAGGCCCTGCAGGTGCCATCCGTGCGCACGCGCCTGGAGGAAATGGGTGGCGAAGCGCGCGGCAGCACGCCCGAAGAAATGCGGGCCATGGTGGCCGCCGAAACCCAGAAATGGACCCAGGTGGTGGCCGACGCCAAGATCCCCAAGCAGTGAGCACCCTAGAACCACGAAAGACCCCCCATGTCCCTGATCGAGATCCGCAAGCGCAGCCTGACCATCGAGACCATCCACCACGAAGGCGGGCCCGCACCGGCCGAGCCGCTCAAGCTGGCTGCGTCCTGTGCCGTGATCCGCAACCCCTATGCGGGGCGATACGAACCCGACCTGATGCCCTTCATGGCCGAGTTGCGCAGCCTGGGCACCCTGCTTGCGCAAGAGCTGGTGGACACACTTGGCAAGGACAAGGTGGAGGTCTACAGCAAAGCCGCCATCGTCGGGGTCAATGGTGAGCTCGAACATGCCGCTGTCTGGCACGAGGCGGGCGGCTGGGCCATGCGTGCCGTGCTCGGCGAACCCAAAGCCATCGTGCCGGCGAGCAAGGCGGTGGCCAGCACCGGCTACCGGCTGATGGTGCCCCTGCACTACATCCATGCCTGCTATGTGCGCAGCCACTACAACAGCATGGAGATCGGAATACAGGATGCCCCCCGACCCAATGAAATCCTGTTTGCGCTGGTGATGGGCACCGGCGGCAGGATTCACTCGCGTCTGGGCGGACTGACCAAGGACAAGGTCAGCGTGCACGACGGCCAGCGCTGAAGAGAACCAAGCCCTGAGGAGACGACCCATGCGCCAGACACCCCTTGCCGGATTGACCCTGATCGGCAGCTTGCTGATGGGCGCCTGCAGCTCGACGGGCAGGCAGACATCGGCGCCCCCGCTGGCGCCCGCGCAGGCGGGCAGCCTGATCGCTTGCGAGCAGCTCGCGGGTTTCAGCTTTCCTGCCACCACCATCACCGCCGCACGCCTGCTGCCTTCGGGCGCGCTGAGCAATGGCGGTCAAGCCGTGGGCGAACACTGCGTGGTCACCGGGCAGATGAACCGCCGCACCAGCCCCGTCGATGGGCAAGACTATGCGATCGGCTTCGAAATGCGCCTGCCCCGCCAGTGGAGCGGCCGTTACCTCTACCAGGGCAATGGGGGAACCGACGGGCTGGTGGCCACGGCCGACGGCGGTGCCGCCCTGGGCAGCGGTGGCCTGCTGCGGCATGGCTTGCAGCAAGGCTTTGCCGTGATCAGCTCCGATGCCGGGCACAGCGCTTCACAAAACCCGCTGTTCGGGCTCGACCCCCAGGCCCGGCTGGACTATGGCTACCAAGCGGTGGGCGCACTCACCCCCATGGCCAAGGCCCTGATCCGGGCGGCCTACGGCAAAGGCCCCGACCGCTCCTACATTGGCGGCACCTCCAACGGCGGGCGACACGCCCTGGTGGCGGCCTCGCGTTACGCCAGCGAGTACGACGGCATTCTGGCCAATGCGCCCGGCATCCACCTGCCCAAGGCGTCGGTGTCCAACCTGTCCCACGTCAAGCGCTGGAACTCGGTGGCCACCACCCAGCTGGTCAATGGCCTGCCCGACCTGGAGTCGGCCTTGCCAGCGATCGAACGTCGGTTGATCGCCCAGGCCATCCTCGCGCGCTGCGACGCGCTCGATGGTCTGGCCGATGGCCTGGTGCAGGACACAGAGGCCTGCCGCAGCGCCTTCGACTTGCAGCGTGACGTCCCCAGCTGCAGCGGCGCGCGCGACGGCACTTGCCTGACCACTGCGCAGAAATCCGTGGTGGCGACCGCCTTTGCCCCGGTCCGGCGGGCCGATGGGGAGGTGTTCTACCCCGGCTTCCCCTTTGACCCTGGTCTGGTGCAACCGGGTTGGGCGGAATGGAAGTTCCGCAACTCGGTCCGGACGGCCCGCAATCCGGTCTCCGTGGGCTTCATTTTCTCGACGCCACCGTCTGCCGATCTGGCCAAGGCCCGGGATCCCTTGCGCACCCTGGCTTTTGCGCTGAACTTCGACATCGAGGTGCAGGCGCCCAAGATCTTTGCCACCAACAGCACCTACCGCGAAAGTGGCATGTCGTTCATGACCCCGCCCCAGGCACACCAGATGGATGCGCTGCGGGAACGGGGCGGCAAGATCATCGTGGTCCACGGCACGGCCGATCCGATCTTCTCGATCGACGACACCATCGCCTGGTACAAGGCACTCGATGCGCACCACCGGGGACGGGCCGATGCCTTCGCCCGCTTCTTCCCGGTTCCGGGCATGGGCCATTCTCGCGGCGGGCCGGCCACCGAGCAGTTCGATGCGCTGAGCGCGCTGGTCGAATGGGTGGAATACGGGCGGGCGCCCGAGCGCATTGTGGCGGGCGTGCGGGGCCCCGGGAACGCCGGCGGCGCCAACCCCGATGTGCCGCCCACATGGTCACCCACACGCTCCCGCCCGCTGTGCCCCTACCCATTGGTCGCACGCTTCAAGGGGGGCGACAGCGAGTCGGCAGCAAGTTTTGCCTGCGAACGCTAACATAGCCCCACCTCATACAACCGCCAAGTCAAGCCATGGACATGAAGACCTCCCCCCTCGCCCTGCTCCAGGACCCCTCCTTGCTCAAGACCGATGCGTTCATCAACGGTCAATGGGTCGGGGGCAGCAGCCGTTTCGAGGTGACCGACCCGGCCACCGGCCTCAAGCTGGCCGATGTGGCCAATCTGGGCGCGGCCGAAGCCGAAGCCGCCGTGGCCGCCGCCAATGCGGCCTGGCCCGCCTGGCGCAGCAAGACCGCCAAGGAGCGCAGCATCGTCATGCGCAAATGGTTTGAGCTGCTGATCGCGCACACCGAAGACCTGGCCCGGCTGATGACCGCCGAAAACGGCAAGCCCCTGGCCGAGTCGCGCGGCGAGGTGGCCTACGGCGCCAGCTTCGTGGAGTGGTTTGCCGAGGAAGCCAAGCGCATCAACGGCGAGACCCTGCCCCAGTTCGACAACAACCGCCGCCTGATGGTGATCCGGCAGTCGATCGGCGTGTGCGCCGCCATCACGCCCTGGAACTTTCCGCTGGCCATGATCACCCGCAAGGTGGCCCCGGCCATCGCCGCTGGCTGCCCGGTCATCATCAAGCCCGCCGAGCAAACGCCGCTGACCGCCCTGGCCGCCGCCGAGCTGGCCCAGCGCGCGGGCATTCCGGCCGGCGTCATCAACATCGTCACC
>JACCDH010570227.1_pt1 | contig 12727 bp, 11 predicted proteins | sample 7442481 | NCBI WGS metagenome assembly JACCDH01 (sample SAMN15323433, study PRJNA562643) | freshwater metagenome | isolation source: river surface water | place: USA:Blue River Watershed | collected 2017-08-15
GAGATTGCGAACACACTGAAAAACAACAGGATGCTCATGTGCCAACGCTTTAGGTCGGCCTCGTTTTGGATGCTCGCAGGGGTCATTAGTTCAGACTAAATGACCTCGGCGGTTTGCACCCGTTTACAGGCAAAAAGGCACGAATTTGCGGGTATGTTCGACACTATGAAAACGCAAAACTTCACCCCGCTCCAACGCGTCAACTCGGTAACAAAGACTAAGCACGGTCTCTTGGCAAGCGTGGACGATGAGTTTTTGCGCGTTGACGTGATCACAACAGAGTTAGTTCGCATCAAGATTTCTGTTGGTGGCGTGTTCGACGAACAACCGACTTACGCGTTGGCTGGCGAACCTAAGCTAGGCAAGCGTTTCGCAGTCAAAACCAAGAATGGCCTGACTCTACTCTTCACTGGAAAGATGTACGTGCGCATCCGACACGAGCCCTTCGCTTTCGATGTGCGGGTCAAAGATGGCTTAGTTTTCGAGCCGATTGAAGATGAACAAGGTGCCTGGAGCTATGCCCGCAACGGCAACGAGTTCATCATTCGGCGTGCCATTGGCGAGCAGGACCCGATCTACGGCCTGGGTGAGAAGACTGGCAGCTTCAACCGTCGTGGTCGCGACTTCACAATGTGGAACACCGACGTATTAAACCCAACCGCCTCGGGTGAGTTCACCGGTCAGTACGACAAGAGTGATTTGCGCGCCGACAACACCAGTACCGAGTTCGACCCTTACTACGTAAGTATCCCCTTTTATTACCACCAGGATGCCAAGACCGGAATGATGAGCGGTTCGTTCATCGACAACGGTTACCGTGCTGCCTACGACTTCACCGCGTCGGATGAAATCAAAATTCACTTCAACGGTGGTCAATACACCGAGTACTTTTTCGGTAACCCGGCGATGTCGAACATCTTGATGCAATACACCGAGCTCACCGGCCGAACCGCGCTGCCACCACTTTGGGCACTCGGCTTTCACCAGTGCCGCTGGTATGCCTACAAGCAGGCCGACGTTGAGGCGCTCGCGGCGAAGCATGCTGAACTCGACATTCCGCTCGACTCACTTTGGCTCGACATCGACTATATGGACGGCTACCGAGTCTTCACCTGGAACAAAGAGCTTTATCCAGATGCACCAGGCATGTTGTCGCGCTTGCGCGAACTTGGCGTGAAGGTCATCACGATTATCGACCCAGGTGTCAAAGAAGATCCGGGCTATGAGGTTTATGACGACGGCCTAGAGAAGGGCGTTTTCGCGCTTAAAGAAAACGGCGAGGTTTACATCGGTCAGGTTTGGCCGGGAGACACCGCATTCCCAGACTTCGCAAACGCTGATGCTCGCGCTTGGTGGGGCAAACTAAACGCCGAACACGTGCGCAGTGGCTTGGCCGGCATCTGGAACGACATGAACGAACCGGCCACTGGCGACAAAGACCCACTGCCAATGCGCTTCGACCGTGGCACCTATGAACACGAGCGCTTTCACAACCAATACGCATTGTTGATGGCGATGGGCACGGTCGACGGCTTGCGCGAGGCTATGCCGAACTTGCGCACTTTTGTTCTCAGTCGTGCGGGAAGTGCTGGCATTCAGCGTTACGCCGCCAACTGGATGGGTGACAACATGTCACGCTGGGATCACCTCTGGTTGAGCATCCCGATGGGTAATGGTTTGTCGATCTCGGGTCAGTCGTTCGTGGGTGCCGACATCGGTGGGTTCGCAGAAGACACCAATGCAGAGCTTTACACGCGATGGGTTCAGTACGGCGCACTTACCCCGTTTGCTCGCGTGCATTCTGTGATTAACACTATTGATCAATATGCTTGGTCATTCGGCGAAGAGGTTCTCGAAAGAGTGCGTGCAGCAATTAAGCTTCGCTACCGCCTGCTGCCTTACATCTATTCAAGCTTCGCGCACACCTCATGGACAGGTTTTCCCGTGCAGGGACCGCTCCAAGCCTATTTTCAAGACGACAGTAACGTTCGCAATATCGACGACCAATACATGTTCGGTGCGAGCATGATGGTTGCTCCTATTTATGGACCCGGCGAAACTTCGCGAATGGTCTACCTGCCAGAGGGTGAGTGGTTCGATTGGCACACCAGAGAACATCACGTGAGCGACGGCAAGTGGATCAAAGCGGATGCGCCGCTCGACCGCATCCCCATATTTGTTGCAGCTGGTGCGGTTATTCCGATGCTGGAGACCGCTCCGCAAAACACCGACAAACTTGCCCCCAAAAAGATCGAACTTCACGTTTTCGTGCCAGAGGGCGATGGCGACATGATGTCGATGCTTCAAGAGGACGACGGTCTTACCTTTGATGCTGACCGAGGCAAGTTTGTGCGAACTGTGATGCGCCTAGCTCGCAAGGGTGATCGAACTCTTCTCGAGGCGAAAGTCTTTGGCGATGGTTATGAAGGCTTCGCTCGTGAAGAGTTCGAAGTCTTTTGGCACACCTGTCGAGGCTCTCGGCAGGTGACCGTTGAAGATAGCGGTCAGGGCTTTAGTGTTTTTGGCAAGGAAGCCGCGGAGGGCAGCGCATTGATGGTTGTGAACATCAAGGCAAAGAAGAAGCGTCGCCGCTAGCGAGCAACCACGTTGATGGCGCTGGTGTCGCTCGACGGTTCGACGCCACCGGCCTTGTCTAGCTTGGCGCTGCGCAACAGCATGAGTGAGATCAGCGCACCCGTGACCACAACCAAACCGCAGGCGAAGATTGTGTAGCGAATGCCGATGAGGTCGGCCATGAATCCGATCAGCGGCGAGCCAAGCGGTGTGCCACCCATGAAGATGAGAAGGTAGATTCCCATCACGCGCCCGCGAAGAGCCGGCTTGGTTGAGGTTTGCACATACGAGTTGGCCGACACCAACGTGAGCAGCGCAATCGCGCCGCCGAACGGAAGACCGAGTGCGAACATCCCATAAGTTGGCGCAAACGCGATGGTGGTAAGCGCAAGGCCGAAGCCGATTGCACCCAGCGCGATAACCGAAGGGCGACGCAGGTGTTCAAGGCGAGCTGCGAGAATCGCGCCGGTTAGCGAACCAATAGCGAGGATGCTGCCCAGAGCCCCGAACTCAGCTGGACCCTTGCCGAACTCTTCGGTTGCCATGACGGCCATGAAGATTTGGTAGTTGAGGCCGAACGTGGTGGCGAAGAAAACCGTGAACATCACGATGGCGATATTGCGGTTCTTGAGCACATACGAGAACGCCTCGCTAAGGCTCGCGCCACGGTCAGGCTTCTGGGTGCGGTTTAGTTCGCCAACGCGCATTTGAGTTAAAGCAACGATGATCGCCACATAGGTGAGCGAGTTGATCAAGAATGACGGGCCGGTGCCGAACGCGGCAATTAAGAAGCCAGATGCGGCCGGGCCGATGAGGCGACCGACGTTGAAGTTCGCCGAGTTGAGGCTCACCGCGTTGGGCAGGTCTTCTTTGGTGACCAGCTCGCTGTTGAAGGCGATGCGAATCGGAGCATCGATGGCGCTGAACACACCGACGATGAAGGCGAGGGCGAACACGTGCCAGATTTCGACAACTCCGGTGACAACCAGAATGCCGAGCAGTGCCGAGCTCACGCCGCCACCGATGTTGGTGAGGTACATGAGTTTGCGCTTATCGAAGCGGTCGGCGAGCAGCCCACCCCAGAGGCTGAGCAGCAGCGAGGGTAAGAATTGCAAAGCGGTGACGATGCCGAGAATCACGGCGTTGTTGTCGGTTAGCTCGAGAACCAGCCAGTCTTGGGCGATGCGCTGAGCCCAGGTGCCAATGTTTGACAGGGCGTTGGCCGGGTAAAGAATTCGGTAGTTGTAGTGACGAAGTGCGCGCCACGAGTCGCCGCGTTTGCGGGCCTCGGTTTGCATCGACTTCTTCGCCATCATTTCACTCTAGGCTAACCCTCATGGATGCCTTTCTCTTCTTCACCGTCACCTACCTGGTGGCGGCCGCAGCACCGGGGGCAGACACTATGTTGATCGTGAGCCGAACCGTCGTTGGCGGCTGGCGCTCAGCGCTGCGCTACGCCATCGGAATCGCGCTTGCCAAGACCACGATGATCACCCTCGCCTTCTTAGGCACCAGCGCTCTACTCACCGCAAACCCCGCCGCCTACTCGGTACTCAAGGTTTTGGGTGCCGCGTTCTTGCTGTTCATGGCGTTCAAACTTTGGCGCACCAAGGCCGTTGCGGGCGTGGCCAGCGAAGGTCAACCCCAGGCCGAAACCTTTGGTGCAAAGGTGACCACGGCTTCGATTCTCGGTGGCTATCTGGTGGGCATCAGCAATCCGCAGCCACTGCTGTTCTACAGCTCGATTGTTCCGATGGTGGTCGCCGCCGGGCTCAACACAACCGCCGACCTATTCATTCTTTGGGCCATCGTGATCATCGGATTCATCGCGATTGCTGGTGCATACATCGGCCTAGCATCCACGATTCGCCCCTGGCTAGCCAAGCAAACCAACCGCCGCCGACTAAACCAAGTGATGGCAGTGGGCTTCGTAATTATTTCCGCTCTGCTTTTGCTGCGTTAAAAATCGCAACAAAACTAAACCTTCTGCAACAAAAGCCGCACCTGCGAAATCGCAATTTACCTTTGGGTCATGACTATTACAGACCAGTACCTAGCCAATAACCGTGAATACGCCAAGACCTTCAATGGTCCACTACCGCTACCCCCAGCGAAGAACATCGCAGTCGTCGCCTGCATGGATGCCCGCATCAACGTCTATGGCGTGCTCGGTCTGCAAGAGGGTGAGTCGCACGTTATTCGCAACGCCGGTGGTGTTGTGACCGACGACGAGATTCGTTCGCTCGCCATCAGCCAGCGCCTGCTCGGCACCAAAGAGATCATTCTCATTCACCACACCGACTGTGGCATGCTCACCTTCACCGACGATGACTTCAAGAAGAGCATCCAAGAAGAAGTTGGCATCAAGCCAGAGTGGGCCGCCGAGGCATTCAGCGACCTAGACGAGGATGTACGCCAGTCGATCGCGCGCATCAAGAGCAACCCGTTCATCGTTCACAAAGACGCCATTCGCGGATTCGTGTTCGACGTAGCAACCGGCCTTCTTCACGAGGTTAAGTAACTAAGGCCGGCTGTCGAGCAGCCACTGGGCGGTCTCTTCGAAAAGCTCACGCACGAGCTGCTCATCGGCGAGCTCGAGGTCGACCAGCACGGCCGGGTAGTTGGCAAAGTGCGGACTGTCGAAGCACACGCCTGGCGCAGCGTTCATCCACGCCTTTTTGTGACCAACGTCTGGCACATGCACGGCGAGCACTCGACCGGTTGGGGCCGCCTCACCCAGGGCAGCCATGTCACGCTTGCTCAACGGGCGTTCCCAGGCAACAGCCTTGCCCTTTACGCACCACTCGCGACGATCACCGGGCACAATCTTGCACGAGCTGAACGAGCTCGCCAAACTGTCAATAAACTCCCAATTCACCGCCACGGTTGCCTCCTTGGTTCAAGGCTAACCTAGGCTAGAAACATGAGAAAAATCATTGCCCTCAGCATCGCCGCGACCGCCATTTTTGGCCTGAGCGCCTGCTCTGCCGCTGCAAACGTTGATCACTCCGGCCATCCGAGCCAAAGCGCCACCGCCGATTTTTCATCGGCCGACCTAATGTTTGCCCAAATGATGATTCCGCACCACCAGCAGGCGGTCGACATTTCGTTCATGGCTCTGGCCAACACCCAAAACGCGGATGTTCGGGCTCTAGCCGAATCGATCATCACCCACCAATCAACCGAGGTGGTCACCATGAAGTCTTGGCTCGATGCCGCGGGCGTGAGCTTGGACGACAGCCACAGCATGCACATGCAGGGAATGCTCACCGAGGCGCAACTTGCCGAACTTGAGGCAGCCAAAGACGCCGAGTTCGACGCCCTTTGGCTTGAGGGCATGATCATGCACCACGAGGGTGCCATAGTCATGGCCAAAGATGTCACCGACTCGGCCAACGCCGAGGTGGCCGACTTCGCCGAACACGTCATCGAAGACCAAACCGGCGAAATTGCCAAGATGAAAGACCTGCTCGGTTGAAACTAATCAGCGAGCAGCGACTGTCCCAGATTCTGGGCGCTCTGCCGTCGAACCCGCGAATCGTTGCTTCTGGAAACTTCGCCACCCCGCACACCCTGCTTCGCGCTGCCGATGCCAACCTGGCGACTTTCACCCTGCACATGCTGAACGCCCAGCCGGGCATCCCAGATAGACAAGGCATTAGCTATGAGTCGGCGTTCGTCGGCGCTGGCATGCGTCGCCACCCGCGTCTGACCTATGTGCCGTGCCGGCTGAGCCTTGTGCCGGTGCTGTTTCGCGACCACCACGTGCCAGACGTCGTGTTGCTGAACACCTCGAGCGTGCGCGGCGGCAAGGTTAGCCTCGGCACCGAGGTCAACGTGTTGCCGGCTGCCATCGAGGCTGCTCGCGTGGGCGGCGGGCTCGTGATTGCACAGGCCAACGCGGCCATGCCATACACCTTTGGTGACGCCGAGATTTCGCTCGACGACATCGACTATTTGGTCGAGGTCAACGAGCCGCTCGCGCAAAAGCCGCAGCATGAACTCACGGATGCTGCGCAGCAGATCGGCGACCGCATCACCGCCATGGTTGCCGACGGTTCAACGCTTCAGCTCGGAATCGGAGCGATTCCCGATGCCGTGGTGCGCAACCTAAACACCAAGAAGGGCCTTCGGGTCTGGACCGAGATGTTCAGCGACGGCGTGCTCGAACTTGAGCGCAACGGCGCCCTTGATCGCGAGATGCGCCTCACGGCATCGTTCTTGTTTGGCAGCCAAGAGCTTTATGACTGGGTCAACTTGAACGAGAACGTTCTAATGATGCGAACCGAAACCACCAACGACCCCGCGAACATCTCGAAGCAAAACCAAATGACCAGCATTAACTCGGCGCTGCAGATTGACCTCTATGACCAGGCCAATGCGAGCCACGTTCGCGGCGACATTTACTCTGGCTTCGGTGGCTCGACCGACTTCATCGTTGGCGCGCTGCACGCCAAAGGCGGCAAGTCGTTCATGGCGCTGCAGTCTTGGCACGCTAAGGCTAACGTCTCAACAATCGTGCCTCGCATCACCGAATATGTCACGTCGTTTCAGCATTCGCACGTGGTTACCGAGCAGGGCGTTGCCGATTGCTTTGGTCACAGCGAAAACGAACAGGCGCGCAATCTGATCGATCAGGCTGCGCACCCGGATGCACGCGAAGAGCTTTGGGCCGCAGCGCGCGAAATGAAACTAGTCGATTAGTTTGCCTTGCGCGCGCGGGCCGAGGGGCTCGCGTTTAGGCGACATCCGCTTCTTGGTTTTCGGGAGCAACCGGCAGCTTTCGCATGCGGGCCAGAGGGTGCAGAATCACGAATAGCGAAGCGAACAGCATGCCTACGCCCCCGATGATGATGGTGGTGAAAGCGCCGAACGCCGTGCCCAGCACACCGGCCAGCAGCGCACCGATTGGCATGACGCCCCACACAAAGAAGCGAATCGACGCGTTCATGCGGCCGAGTAGCGGCTTGGGGCAAATGCGCTGACGGGCCGAAACTTGAGTGATGTTGTAGGTGAGCACAAAGAACGAAATCGCGAACTCGATGGCCGCCAGAATGAACGGCGCCCAGAAGTGGTCGACCAAGCCGGTTAGCGGAACCATCATGAACGCAGCCGCGCTACCGAATGCCGAGATGGCGATTAGCTGACCCTCGCCGATCCAGTCGGCGAGCTTAGCCGAGAGAGATGCGCCGAGCAGACCACCAACGCCGGCAATGGTCATGATTAGCCCGAACACCGGCAGCGAGATTTCGAGCTCACGAAGCACATAGATGCCCATCAGCGTGGTTCCGATGGTGTTGAACAGGTTGGTGCTCGAGGTGCAGAACGAGACGGCGCGAATGATCGGCTCGTTCCAGACGAACTTCACACCCTCGGCGATTTCTTTGTGCAACGGGCGGCGGTCTTCGAGCGGCTTTGGCTTTTCGTCATCTTTGATAAATGACAGGGTTAGTGCCGAAATACCGAATGAAACAGCGTCGAAGATGAGCACAACCGGCGCGGTCATAAAGGCGATTAGCGAGCCGGCGATGGGCGGGCCTGAAATGTGTGAAATTTGCGAGGATGTCTCGAGCGCCGAGTTTGCCGGGGCGATGTGCTCGCTCTTGAACAGAATCGGAATCACCGACTGGTAGGCCACGTCGAAGAACACGGTTGCCACACCGACAACAGCACCAATGATGATCAGGTGCCAGATTTGTAGGCTTCCGGCAAAGTAGAGAATCGGAATCAAAGCCATCATGACCATGCGAACCAGGTCGGCGATGATCATCACGCGGCGCTTCACCCAGCGGTCGACCCAGGCTCCGGCTAGCAGACCCACGACCAAGAAGGCCGCGGTATTGGCGGCATTCAGAATGCCCATCTCACCCTCAGTTGCGCTGAGCATTACGACGGCCACAACGGTTACGGCAAAGCCACCGAGCTGCGAGCCCATGACCGAGAGGGTTTGTGCGGTGAATAGCCAGGCAAAGCGAGGGTTTCTAAACAACTGCTTAGTGTTTGATGTCTCTTTGGTTGAGTCTTCTTTGACGTTGGCCAATGGGTTCCTTTAGTTAGGCGGTAGCGAGCTTGCTGCTTAGCAATTTCAACGCGGTCGAAGAAATCACCGTGGTTACTAGAACATACGCAAGCGTAATGGCAGCCAGGTTTTCGCCAAACCAAGTAACTGAGGCGATTCCAGCAATAACTAGCGAGAACTCACCGCGTGGGGTCAAGAAAGCAGCTGCTCGCAACCAGGCCAGCTGGTCGTTCATGCCTCGAGTCGTTGCCCATCCGGTGGCCAACTTGCCAGCGGCGCCAAGCACTGCAAGCAAAACACCGAGCGGCAAGGCAGCCCAGACCGCAGCCGGGTCGATTGAAAGACCGAAGAATACGAAGAAAATCGCTGCAAACAAATCGCGCAAAGGCGAAAGTCGAATGCGGACAGCAGCGGCAACTTCACCGGTGAGCAGTAGACCAACCAAGAATGCGGCTACCGCACTCGAGAATCCAACGCTCTCGGCCAGTCCAGCGGCAAGCAGCGCAGAACCAAAAACAGTGAGAAGCAAGCCCTGAGAGCTTACCGACATCACCTTCGCGAGAGCGTTCTGTTGACGTGTAGCAATCAGAAGCACGATACCCGTGATGGTCAGAGCAATTGAAATCGAGACGACACCGGCAATGACGCCAAGGTTCAACACCATCGCGGTTAGTAGCGGCAGGTAAGGGGCAAGCATGATGTCTTCGAACACCAATACCGATGTCACGCGCTTAGCCAACTCAGACTGACGCCAGCCGGTGTCTTTTATCAACTGAGCTGCGATACCCGAAGACGAAACGAACGTGATGCCACCTAGAACGAGAGCACCAAGCATGCCCCATCCGAGCAAAAGACCAATGATGGCACCTGGCACGAAGTTAGCCAAAATGTCGATTGGGCCAACCGATCGGCGTTCGAGAAAAGCGCCGATGAGTTCGCGACCCGAATATTCGAGACCGAGCATGAGAAGCAGGGCGATAGCGCCAAGCTGGGCTCCGGTGTTGAGAAAATCTTCGCTCAGTTCTAGCGGAAAGAACCCGCCCTTGCCCAAGAACAGCCCGATGAGTAGGTAGAACGGCACCACCGAAAACTTGAGGCGGTGGGCGACAAATGCTGTGATGCCCAACCCAAGCAGCATGGCACCGAGCTCAATCAGGGTAAGAATCGAGGTTGGTGAGCTGGCGACGGCAGTCAGCACGTTCATCGCGCGTTGCCCTTGAGCGCTTTCGCACCTTCGGCAATTGCCTTTTCATAAATCTTGATCATGCGGGCGGTGAGCTTGCTCTGTAGAGCAGACCATTCACCGGTGTCGTCTGCGCGCTTCGCGTTTCCGGCACGGATGTCTGCTGCCGCGCGTTTTAGCGTGCGGGCCATCTCGTCAACCGAAGGTTTCTTGCTTAGCCAAACGTTTTCGGAAGGCAGTTCGCCTGCGATCAGTGGGTCAACCACGAAAACCGGAGTGCCGACCGCGATTGCCTCGTAGACGGTCATCCCCTGTGTTTCAAAACCGATGGATGACTGGGCGACGAGGTCTGCGGTTGCGAAGGTCGCCACGAGTTGCTTGTGTGGCAAGCGGCCTCGAACGTGAACCGTTTTGCTCAAACCCAACTGCTTCACGTGCAGTCGAACGAAAGCCTCCAGCTGACCAGAACCATAGATGTCGAGGGTCACGTTTTTCAGATCGGCCTTGGCGTAAGCCTCCAAGAATTCGATGATTCGTTTTTCGCTGCTGAAGCGACCAGCCCAGATGAACTTGAGGGTGCGAGTCGAGGCCTCTTGCCATTCGTGGGTGATGCCCTCGACCACGTCGTCGTCTACGCCGTTCGGAAAGACAAACGCTTCGTTTGTTACACCCTGCTTGATCAACTCGCGGTTGAAGTGCCCCGAAGGCGACGCAATGTAGTTGGCGTGCTGCGAGACCTGCTTTTGATAGGCCCATAATGAAGTGGACTTCTCAGGCATGGGCTGATCTAAAAATGTACTAGCCCAGCGGTTCATAATTCGACCTGCGGTGCGGCCACCAACCTTGCCGGCATTGTGGTCGAAGGCCACTTGCAAATTGGTGTGCATGGTTTGGACAAGTGGCAAATTGTGGTCGATGGCCCATTTTGCGCCGAGGATGGCGTTCCAGACATCCGCTTGAATGTGCACAACGTCTACCGGCTCGGCTAGTTCGGCTAGTTCTTTTTCGGCTTTTCTAAAAGCCAAGTGCAGTGAGGGCTGAATCGAGTAAGCGCCGGTTGGGGGCAGCGGCAGCGATGGAACCTCAATGAGGTCGGTCATGGTGCGGTTTCGGCGAAAGCGTCGAGATGCAACTACGGTCACCTTGTGACCCGCACGCTCTAGGTATTTCTTCTGCAGCATCAGGCTGGTTTGAACGCCACCGAGAGAATCTGGGTGGTGGTCTGAAAAGAAGAGGATATGCATCTCTTCTAGGTTACCTAAGCCCTCGGCTATCTGAGAAGTTCGGCTGCAGCCTCGAGCTCAGGGGCCAAGAAGCGGTCTGGGCCGTGGCCGGCCACCTTGGTGCGCAGTTTCGCGATAGCTGCACCGGTGATTGGTGCCGGCTTGTGCGGCGCGCGAAGCTCGACACAGCGTGCTGCCCCGATGTATTCGATGGCGAGCACGTGACGAAGGTTGTCGACCACGCGGCGCAGCTTGCGACCGGCGTGCCAGCCCATCGAAACGTGGTCTTCTTGCATGGCCGAAGACGGAATCGAATCGACCGAGGCCGGCACAGCGAGGCGCTTGCAGTCAGAGACCAGGCCGGCCGCCGTGTATTGCGCAATCATGAGCCCAGAGTCGACACCCGCATCGGCCGCCAAGAATGGCGTGAGACCGGAGTTGCGGTGACGGTCGAGCATGCGGTCTACCCTGCGCTCAGAGATCGAGGCGAGGTCGGTGGCAGCAATCGCCAAAAAGTCGAGCACGTAGCCCACCGGCGCGCCATGAAAGTTACCGTTCGAAGTAACTTCGCCGTCTTCGAGCACCACAGGGTTGTCGATGGCGGCGGCGAGTTCACGCTCGGCTACAGAGCGGGCATAGGCGATGGTGTCACGAACCGCGCCGGCAACCTGTGGCGCGCAGCGCAACGAGTAGGCGTCTTGAACCTTGTCGTCGCCAACCCGGTGGCTCGCGACAATCTCGCTACCTGCCAGCGCGGCAAACATGTTGCGCGCGCTGGTTGCCTGACCAGGATGCGGGCGCAACGGTTCGTGCAACTGAGAGCGAAACACCTGGTCGGTGCCCAACAAACCCTCTACCGACATTGCAGCGATTACATCGGCGTGGTCTAGTAGCTTTTCTAGGTCGAAGATCGCTAGTGCCAGCATGCCGAGCATTCCGTCGGTGCCGTTGATGAGAGCTAGCCCCTCTTTTTCACGCAACTCAATCGGGCTAATGCCGGCTTCGGCCAAGAGTTCAGGAACTGGGCGCTCGACGCCATCGGCTCCGACAGCCCGACCCTCGCCCATCAGCACCATGGCGCAGTGCGCGAGAGGAGCTAAATCGCCCGAGCATCCGAGTGAACCAAACTCATGAACCACCGGGGTGATGCCAGCGTTGAGCACGGCGGCCATGGTCTCGGCCAGCTCGGCTCGCGCACCGGTTCGACCAGAACAAAGAGTCTTGAGGCGAAGCAGCATGAGAGCGCGAACCACGTCGCGTTCTACCGGAGCACCAACACCGGCGGCGTGCGAACGCACCAGCGACTTTTGCAACTGCACGCGATCTTCAGGGGCAATGTGGCGGTTGGCCAGGGCACCAAAACCTGTGCTGATGCCATAGACCGGAGTCTCGCCACCTGCCAGCGCCTCGATGTGGCGACGGGTAGCCCGCATGCCATCGAGGGCCGCGCTGGAGATTTCGACACGGGCGTTGTCACGTGCCACGGCAACCACCTCGGCGATGGGCATTCCAGACGAGTTGATGGTTATGGTTTTAGTCATTTTTCTCTTTCATAAACCGGTCGACCGTCGATAAGGTGGAGTGCACCAAATCGACACCCAGTCGGTACATCAGGTGAACAAAACTAGGGGCGTTTAGAACTACAAGATTTGCGCGTTGGCCAACTCGTAGCCCGCCGACATCGGTTCGGCGCAGTGCTGCGGCACCGCCCGCGGTTGCCGCGACCAA
>JACCDH011465191.1_pt1 | contig 12727 bp, 9 predicted proteins | sample 7442481 | NCBI WGS metagenome assembly JACCDH01 (sample SAMN15323433, study PRJNA562643) | freshwater metagenome | isolation source: river surface water | place: USA:Blue River Watershed | collected 2017-08-15
TACTTCAGATGCGGATAGCATTACTGTCAACGGTCACGTAATCAAAGCTTTTGCTGAGCGTGATCCAAAGCAACTACCTTGGGGAGCTTTAGGAATTGACGTTGTATTAGAATCAACGGGTCGTTTTATCGATCAAGATGGCGCAGGCCAACACTTAACGGCTGGTGCGCGTAAAGTTATTATCTCTGCTCCTGCTAAAGGTGATATTCCAACTGTTGTATTAGGTGTTAATGATGATACATTAACTGATGATATGACAATTATCTCAAATGCTTCTTGTACAACTAACTGTTTAGCTCCAATGGCTAAAGTTTTAGATGATGCATTCGGTATCGAAAAAGGATTTATGACTACGGTTCACGCGTATACAGCTGATCAGAATTTGCAAGATGCACCACACTCCGATTTACGTCGTTCTCGTGCTGCTGCATATTCAATCATTCCTACATCTACAGGTGCTGCCAAAGCAGTAGGTTTAGTTTTACCACACTTGAAAGGTAAATTAGATGGAAATGCGATGCGTGTTCCTACTCCAGATGGATCTGTAACAGATTTTACGGTTGTATTGAAGAAAGAAGCTACTGTAGCTGAAATCAATGCTGCTTTGAAAGCTGCTGCTGATGGCCCGATGAAAGGGATCTTGGAATTTACAACTGACGAAATCGTTTCTATCGATATCATCGGAAACCAACACTCTTGTATCTTAGATTCTAAGTTAACAACAGCAATGGGTAACCTTGTGAAAGTTGTTGGTTGGTATGACAACGAATTTGGATATTCTTCTCGTGCAGCTGATTTGATCGCTCGCGTAGGATAATTCGAACTACATATTTGTTAACAAAAAAGAGGCTTAGGCCTCTTTTTTGTTTTCTATCCGTGCATAATTGATAGAGAATCCCTTGTCGTACCAAATTTTTTCAAACCGGGTCTTTATCCCAAAATGATCTTCATTCCATTCAGAAGTATATAAATCCTTTGTTTCAGCCAAAATTGGTAGTTGGTGCGCACGAAACTGCTCCAGCGAATAATCAAAGAACGGTTCTGAATCCGTTTTTAAATGGATAATCCCTCCAGGTTTTAATAAGTGTAAGTACTTCTGCAAGAAGAACGGAAAAGTCAATCGCTTCTTTTCATCCCGGTCCTTCATACGTGGATCCGGAAAAGTGATCCAAATTTCATCGATCTCATTTGGCAAAAAGAAGTCTTCAATAAATTGAATCTGAATTCGTAGAAAAGCAACATTCTTTAGTTGCATACTTTCCGCCTGCCTTCCACCTGCAGCAAGACGATCTCCTTTAATATCGATCCCAATAAAATTTTTACCTGGGAATAACTGCCCCAACCCATTTGTGTATTCTCCTCGACCACACCCAAGTTCTAAGACGATCGGATTTGAATTTTTAAAATAGTCAGAAAGCCATTTTCCTTGGCAATGCTCAAAAAAATCTTTGGGACTTTGAATGACATTGGCCAAAGCCTCTGCCCATTCGTATTTGTATGTTTTTCTTCTACTCAAAATCTAATCGGCTATTTCAGCCACCATATAGGTGCTGCCTGTAATTAATATAAAATCTGCTTGGGTCTTCCGCGCCGCCGCTAAAGCGAGATTAACATCTGCAAATGTTTTGCCCTGCAATCCAAAGATGCTAGCCTTAGCTTGAAGTTCACTAGCTGATAAGGCTCTGGGATTCGAGGCCTGCGAGAAATAATATGTTGCGTCTTTTGGAAACAAACGCAGAACACGGTCAATATCTTTATCCGCTACCATTCCTAGGATGATATGCAGGTGTTTTACGCCCATTTGTGCGACTTGACTCAATACCTCTGTAATTCCTGATTCGTTATGTGCCGTATCCGCCACAACCCATGGATGCTGATCGATCACTTCCCAACGCCCTCGCAATGAGGTATTTTGCTTGGTTAATTTTATTCCACGTTGAATATCTTGTGCTGAAAGCTGTAAATCATGCCTTTTAGACAGTTGAGTACACCATGCAATAACACCGCGCAAATTTTGAACTTGATAGGTTCCTCCATACGGACTTTCTACTTTCAAATCACCCCAAAGCTCAGTTTTGGCAACTAAACGAAGCTCTATACCCTTTTGTTCCACAGCTGAAATTTGGACAAGTTCATCCGCAAAATTTAATGATGCCTCACACGCATGTGCCGTTGACTTAAATACTTCCTCTATTTCTTCCTGCCGCTCACTAATCAATATAGGAATATGTCGCTTGATGATACCCGCTTTTTCTGCGGCAATTTCTGGCAACGTTTCGCCCAATATATCCTGATGATCATAGCCTATATTCGTAATGTAAGTAGCGATGGGTTCAATGATATTCGTCGAATCTAAGCGTCCACCCAATCCAGTTTCAATCACCGCATAGTCTACACCTTGTTCCTTAAAGTAGGCAAAGGCCATGAGGACGGTCCATTCGAAAAAACTAGGTCTGATTTCAGAAATTAAAACTTGATGTTTCAGAAAAAATGCAACGACCCATTCTTTGGTAACTTCATTTCCATTGACTTTTATCCGCTCCGTAAAAGATTTTAGATGTGGTGATGTGTATAAACCAACCCGATATCCCGATTCCTGTAAAATGGATGCCATGAAATGGGATGAACTACCCTTTCCATTGGTTCCGGCAATGTGCAAACTCTTAAAATATTGATGGGGATTCCCAATCTTTTCAGCCAGTTCCTGAATATTCCCTAAACCCGGTTTGAACGCTTTTTTACCTTCCCGATGAAAAACAGGAAGTTGGGCATATAAGAAGTTGACAACCTCCTCGTAAGTCATACCAGTCAAAATAGCCTGAATTAGTTTGTAGGGACAATTTTGATCGTTTTAAATCCACTCGCACCGCGTGAAATACCTTCGCTGCGTGGATAAAAACGGGAATTTTTGATTAGTTTTTTATAGCGCTCTGCTAATGAAAGTTTGACGTTTGTCCGGTCAATTCTAATTTCAGTGACATTGCCACGTTCGTTGATCCGAATGAAAAAGGTAATTTCCCCGGTTTCAGATCCATTATCGATTCCATTCAAAGCCTTGGTATCAAATGTCCAATCTTGGGCAATTTTACCTTCACCTTGACCGGTTCCGTTTCCAGATCCACGTCCACCTCCACCAAGACCGGTTCCTAAACCTTTGCCAGATCCAGCACCTGTTCCTGTGCCACCTCCTGCTCCAGAAGCAGAACCTGCTTTTGGACTACGTTTGCCTAATGTTAATGATAAGTCCACTGGCTCCTCCACCTCTTTCGGTTCTACGGGAACCGGTGGTTGGGCCTTTACGGTCACTGGACTTTCTACGTTACTTGTTAATGCAGGTGTTGATGTCGTTTGAACGGCATCAGCTGTTGATTGAGTTAATTCTTGTTTTTGGGGTGCTGGAGCCGGAGCCGGCGCTTCTTGTTCAAAACTGATTTCACCTATGCCCGCATCTTCCACAGGAATTGCCGGAGGATTAGGGGAATCATTCCATATTTTTACCTGCCAAATCAGCAAAAACAACAGCGTATTGATTGCCAAGGTTATGACTAAAGCCTTTCGCTGATTGCTTTTTTCGAACTTTTTATCTGAATATGCTAAGCTCATAGGTACTATTGTTTTTTAAACACCCAAATATCTAATTTCTTGTCTTTCTTTAATTCAGCTGCCTTTTGGTAACCTAAGTCAAAATTGGCCACACGCCCTACACTCACCCGGAAATGCTTCTCTCCTGCCTTTTTTTCAATGATTTCAGTCTCAGAAAAGCCTTTGCTGATTAATTCCGACTGACATAACGCTGCTTTTTCCTCCGTTAAAAAACTTCCAGCAACTAAATAGATTTCCTCTGAAGGGATAGGTTCAACCTTTTCAACTGATTTCTCTACTTCAGGAACCGAATTAGTAACCGGTTTAGCAACAACAACTGGTGCTGGCGTGGCTACTTTTTCTTTTTTCTTAATCTTAATCGTCAACGGGCTCATCGAACTATTCACATAACGTGAATTCGGTTCCGTCAGGAAATAGGCCGCTGTTCCACCTAGAATAAATGCTAAGATCACATAGGTGTAAAATTTAACCGATAATCGCTTTTCTGCCACCTCAGCAACTACGGGTTCTGCATCCACCAATGACTCTGTGATTGGATTAGCTAATAGCGTAGGTTTTACTGCTTTCGGTTTGATAACTACAGGCAAAAGCCCAAATTGAGCTAAATCAAAATTTGTTTCTGGATTCGGTTCAAATTTGATTTTCGATTCAGCACCAAGAGAAAATGTGCCAACCTTCCCTATTTCAACTGATTCACCTGATAAAATTTGCTGCTTGAGTTCTTCGGCAAATTCATGAAGTGCTTGGAATGCCTCTTTTTGTTTGATGCCTAATTTTTGGGCTAATGCCATCGCTAACACCCCATCATCGGCACGTAAACGCTCATTAAAGGCAACCCACTTACGTTTGGGATAAATGGTGGAAGTCGATTCATCGAATGTAAAATCCTTTGTATTCAAAACAAACCCACCAAATTGCGGAATAATCACGCAATCATAGCTAAGTAAGGATTCTTCAATAAGGGATATAATCGTTTCCTGCATAAAATTAAAAAGAATAAGCTACGCCTACCGTATAATTAAGTCCTTGGGTAGCATAGTTCAAATATCGTTGATATTCTTTACCCAACAAATTATTTGCGCTCACGGATGCATTGAATTTTTTCGTAATCAAATAATTTACTTTCAAATTCAAGTCAATTATGTCATCCATTTTAACCGCTTTGCCTGTTTTTGCCTGCAATCCATAAAGTCCACCCACATAAAAAAGATCAGGAGATACAATAATCCGGTCCTTAAATGTAATCGAGTTAGTGAAAGATAAACTCAACATGGGCTTTGATACGGCCTTGCCATCTGCAAAATCAATGTTTGTATACTGATTGTAATCGTATTTTAAAATGGATAATACTTTATCAAATGTCTGGTAATTAATTTGTCCCGACATATTCAATACCTGGACTTTCTTATCTCCTCCCGCGTATGCAATATTAAATCGAGTGGAATCGGTCGCTGGTACAAAAAATGCCAAATCGCTGAACTCAGAATAAGAAACTTTCATTTCAAAATCTAAGTTGCGTTCATTTGAGCCTTTAACCCCACCATAAATATTAGATGTCTGTACCGTATTACGCAAGTTAACTTGCTGAGCCATCCAATTATTCTCAGCAACAAACTGATTCAATGAATTGAAATAAGTTTCACCCCCTAGGCCTACGAACACGTGAATAAAGTCGGTGGGCTTCACATCCAATTTCACGATGGGAAATAAACGCGTTTTATTCAGACCCAGTAATCTATCTTTCTCATTCGCTAAATTAATACCTGCTGTCACCGACAAGCGATTATTCTTATATAAGAAACTAGGCTTAATTCGATACAATTCCCGGCGATTCGTTTGGCCAAAGGTGTTTTCTGACATGTTCATTTCACCCACTAAATAGGCAGACAAATTATCGTTCACATGTAAGATGGATTGAATTTTACTATCCCAAATCCATTCACGGGTATTGTAATTGGTACTTAAATAGGTTAATCCTGACGTGGCGATGTAGTCAAATTTGGCATCTTTCTTCGCATTTGAAATGCTTCCTTGGTAATTGAACTTGTTGTACGTAATACCTAGATCGCGAATCGTTCCACTGCCATCAAAAATTTTCTCATCACGCCCGTAGTAATTATTCTCTGTACGTCTGAAACTGATTTGACCATCTAATAAATATTGTCCCGTGAATGTTTTAGAATAGCCTTTAATCTCATTTTCATTGCGTCCCGAATTTGCTCCTGCTACGGGACCCCGGCGATTTGCATCATGATTAATGTATAATCCATGAAATTGAGTTTCCTTTGGATTGAATCCAAAATGACCATTCAATACCGTGTGGCCAAAATTACCGGCGCCAATTTTAACCAAGTTTTTAAACTTAGGTCCAAATGAAGAAACCAATTCATCTCCCGTACGTGGACCAATGACAGAAGTCGTTAAAATCGTTTTATTAGCTGTTTCCCACCGACGATCAAAAAACTCGTATTTCATTTTACGCCCTTTTTGCGCATTTTCTATTTCCGATAAGGGTTCAAAATTGCGCGAAATTTGCGGTTGGAGCACGATTTTACGTTCCTTTTCCAAAATGATATCGTCATTTTGAATATTACCCTCCTTTTTATCTTGAGCTAAGACTTCAGCCTGTACCCCTAAGATTCCAAATAAGCTGCAAAGGATGATTGATTTTGCGTTCATTTCAATTTTCATGTTCTCTTATTTTAGGGGTAAGCTTTTTAATTTCGTTTTGGCCACTTCTACAATCGCGTTGTCCGTTGAATTATCAATGATCGATTTCAAAATCGCACGCGCTTGAGCTAAATTTTTAAGGGACAAAAAGTTGTCTGCCAGTAACACATAGGCTTTACCAATGACGCCATCTGAAACATCCGCAAATTCATTTTTGAATTTGGTGGTTATCATTTCATTTGACTCTTTGTATTTTCCTGCTTGGCTTAATTGCAAAGCAAATTCAATTTGCGCTTCACCCCCAATGTCATTTTTGTCCAAAGCAATCGTCTTATTTAACCATTCGTTTCGCTGACCTAGTTGGGTACTATCTGTATATGAGTCAGCTAATTTCCGACTCATGGTCGCTAATTCCGTTGTCGAATACAAGTCTAGGGGTTCAACTTCCAAAATAACTTTGCCCACTGAATCTAAATTCTTCGCTGCATAAAAGGCATTAAAGATTTGGTTATAGCCCGCTAATACATTTTCAGGTTCCTTGATTTTCGCCTGATGCATGCGGTAGTAATTCACGGAGGACTGGAAATTACCTAAGTTGAATTCTAATTCAGCTGTACGCAAAATGGCTTTATTTACTTGTGGGTGTGCATTTTGCTCGATCACTTTTTTATAGGCTGCAACCGCTTCCGTGGAATCCTTGATTTGATCTGCCGCATCAGCTATCAAATAATAAGCTTCTACAACGTTTTCGTCCGTTGGGTATTTCGTAACAAAATCCTTCAATGCAGGAATAGCTTTGTCAAATTTTTTACCATCATAAATACCTTTTGCTGCACTGTATTTCAAATCCATTGCTTCTGCATCATTGGATTCTGCTGCATGACTTGCTTGGTAGTTCTCCAAAACTTGTCCAAACTCTTCTGGACGGCCCACTTTAATTAAGTTCTCTTGTAACCCAATCAACGCGTCTTTGGCAATTTTGTCACCAGAGAACTCATTGATAATGCGTTTGTAATCCGCTAGCGCTAACTCAAACTGCTCATTGTTTGTATACGCTTGCGCACGCTTTAAAATGGATTGTGCTAGGTACTCACTCTTGGTTTTGGCATCGATTATTTCCGTAAAACCAGCAATTGCCTCTTTGTACTTGTGACCATTAAACAACAATAGGTTTTCCTGGAAAATAGCATCTTCAGCGAATTTTGAATCTGGGAAATTCATTCGAACCTGCTTGAAGGTTTGTCTCGCTTCTGCATCGCGGTTCAAATAACTTAGCGTCATCCCCTTTTGATACAAGGCATAATCTTTTTCAGTTTTAGCGATTTCTGCAGCCTGTGAGTAATAGGTCAACGCATCTTGGTATTTACGTGAAATCAAATAAGTATCTGCCAAACGAATGAGAATAGCAGGATTATTCTTCGAATTTGGAGCTGCTTTTAAACGATCCACATACGCCTTAAATAGGTTGTTGGCCTTAGTAAAATCCTTCGTATTAAAATAAGCAAAGGCAAGACCCATACGAACCTGTTGGATGAAATCTTCTGTTTGTCCTTTTCCTGTCAATAGCGGATTATACAATTCGATCGCTTCTTCAAATTGCTTCAATTGAGACAAAGTCTCTGCCTTTCCTAATAGCGCTAATTGCGTATACTGTGCTTTCTGAGGCGTATTGATTGAAATATCAAATAGTTTAATGGCTTCATCAAAATGTTCCTCGTTGTAAGCACGAACACCTAAATTATAGCTTAATGTTTGGTAGGCCTCGTTTAATTTAGGAGATCGATTCGGTAAGCCTTGCAAATATTCTAAGGCTACCTTTAGGTTATCGGCGTGTAAAAATGCATCCGCGACTAATTCTACAGCTTCTTCTGTGAATTTACTTTTTGGGAATTTCGCATTAAAAGCCTGAATCTCTTGAATGGTTTCTGAAGCACGTCCTAAATCTAGCTGTACTTTAGCGTGGTTATAATACGCTTCCTCTTGAATTTGAGAATTAAAACTTAGGTTTTTAGCTAAATCAAAAGCTTCTAAAGTTGCTGCTAAATTTCCTGCATTCAACTGGGAAAGAGCGAGTGTAAATGCAGCATATTGACCCAACGAATCTTTTAGAACGGCTAAACCTTTCAATTGGGTAGCTGCTTCATTGAATTTTTTAATGCGGTATAAGGAATAACCTAAGCGGTATTGCGAAGTTGGATTGATTTTATTTCCTGTTGCTTTGATCAGCACTTCATAACTTTTAGCAGCTTTTTCAAAACGCTCAAGTTTAAATTGTACATCAGCCACCAACTGTGATAATTCATCTAAACGGTATCCTGAATTCTTTTTTACTAAGATAGGTTCTGCGTAATTCAGTAATTCATTGAATTTAGATTGGTTAAAATAACATAGCGCTATCCAATTGGGAATTTCACGGCGGTACTTGCTACTTGCTTCTGCCTTTTGGAAATCAGGTGCAGCATCTGCGTAACGCTTGTCGTTAAATTGGATCACAGCCGCATAATAGGCAGCAGAAAGTGCATATTCTTCTTCTTGTTCCACCTTAATTTCATTGAAATAAGGTAGGGCTTCCACAAAGTTTTTTAATTCGTAATACGAAACGGCTAATTTGTATTTGGCCTCTAAATTCGTTTCGGATGATTTACTTAGGTATTTAACCGCTTTGGCATAGTCACCATTGTCATAGAAAAAGGTACCTATTCCGCGTAGCAACTTAATCGCTTGCGGATGTTCAGGGTTATTTGCCACAAATCGCTCGGCTAATATCTCCGCTTCAGGCTGACTCATATATAAAGAACACATGGTCATGTAATACTCAGCTAGGACCTTCTGCCCGGCTTGCTCATTACTTAATGGTTCAATACTTCCGAGGTATGCATTGAATTCCTCGCGAGCTGCTACATAATTTTTCGCGTCAAAGTATTCTTTGGCCTGACGAAAATGCAACGTATGATCTTTGAAACTAAGTGTTTGTTGGCCAAAGGCCCCCAAGCTCAGGCAGAAAAAAAGGAAAGCTGTTATCCAGCGAATCGATCTTGAATGGTTATTCATTTGAATATGGTTACAACATGCACATTGAATCAAAAATACGATTTTTCTTTCAAATTATTGTTTGGGGCATTTGATTTATTTAAAAGTCGCCATACCAATTAATAGCTATTTCGTAGGAGATACGGCCTATTTTACTAATTTTAGGTTTTCTATTGCATCCCAATAAACTATAAATCAATGTTACTGAAGAAATTAGCAATTCTAAGCCTATTAATTCTGGGGTTTGAATTGAGCGCTGCTCCTATCAAGCACTTGATTCAAATGTCTAAGCCACACTCCCATTATTTTGAAGTCACTACGACGCTAGATGTGAGTCAAGAAACCGCAAAGTTCATCGACCTTAAGATGGCAGCCTGGACGCCGGGTTCCTATTTGATCCGCGAATTTGCTCGAAATGTGGAGCAGGTTTCAGCTACTGCACAAGGAAATTCCCTGCCTATTTCTAAAATTTCAAAGAATACATGGCGTATTTCCCTTAGCCCTGGGATGAAACAAGTAAAGGTAAATTACTTAGTGTATGCCTTTGAACTTTCTGTACGCACCTCATTTTTAGATGATTCGCATGGATACATTAATCCGGCAAGTGTGTTAATGTATGTGGCAAAATGGGCCAAAGGACCTCAGGAATTAAGTATTGTTCCGCATAAAGACTTCAAAAAGGTGTCAACTGCCCTGAAGCATGTAGGTGGATTTTCTTATGTCGCCAAAGATTTAGATGAGTTAATCGATTCCCCTATCGAAATTGGAAACCATAAAGTCTGGGATTTTAAAGTGAATAATATTCCACACCAAATTGCCTTTTATGGCCCTGCGAAAGTTGATTCAGTAAAATTCTTAGCTGATGTAACGAAGATGGCGGAGGAAGCACAAAAAGTGGTTGGCGAACATCCGTGCGATCATTATTTATTCATCATTCATAATTTAAACCGCGGTGGTGGCGGTTTGGAGCACTTGTATTCAACCACATGTCAGGTAACACGTTCTAATTATGAGACAGCGAAAGGTTACCAAGGAATCATGAACCTATTAGCCCATGAGTATTTTCATTTATGGAACATAAAGCGCATTCGTCCTAAATCATTAGGACCTTTTGACTACGAAAATGAAAATTATACCCATAATTTATGGCTTTCTGAAGGAATGACGAGCTATTATGCGGATGTGATTAATCAACGTACAGGTATGGTTTCCACGTCAGATTACATAAAAGGCTTAGCTGATGAAATTTCTGGTGTGGAGAATACCCCAGGAAATCAGGTGGAATCAGCCGCTGAGGCAAGTTGGGATGCTTGGATCAAGTATTACCGTCCAAATGAGAATTCTCGTAATTCAACAGTTTCTTATTATGACAAAGGATCTTTACTAGGTGGTGTTCTGAATATGTGGATCATTAGCCAAACCAAAGGCGCTCGTTCATTAGACGATGTTTTCAAACTTTTATATCAAACATATTATTTGAAACTCGGTCGCGGATTTACGGATGCAGAACTTGAAAATGCCTTTACTACTGTGGCGGGAACTTCTGCAGCACCTTTCTTTAAAGATTCTATTTATGGTGTAAAAACCCCTGATTATGCTGGATTATTTGGCCAATTTGGCTATTCGTGGACGGATACCAATTTGGGTAAATCAATTCCGTTTGCAGGATTTAATGCGATGGCTGGTCGGGTTACTTCGATTTATAAAGCAGGTCCGGCATTCACAGCAGGTCTGAATGTGGGTGATGAAATCATCCAAGTAAATCAAGTTGATTTTGCTGGGGTGGATAAGTTGCTTGCCGACAAAAAAGTGGGTGATGTATTGAAATTTCGGGTAAAACGTGATGGCTTAGAACGTACGTTTGATGTAGTGGTAAGTCAAACGCCACTTAAATCTTTTGCTATTCAGTCGGTGGAAAAACCTACTGAAGCGCAATTGAAGCTACGCCATAAGTGGTTGGGAGGAAATTAATCGATATGTTTTGCCGTTTCGGCATACATTGACTGGAAAGTCTCGATGACAAATTTTTGAAAGGAGGAGCTGGATGCCAGCTCCTCTATTTCTTTTTGGGAGGAAAAGTCCATGACCGAGTATTTATAACTCTGTTCCAAGTGCGGGGTTTCAAATTTCAAAATGTACTTGGAATTCCATTCGAAAAGCGAAATGCGCATGGAGTCATTGGGTATTTCCTTGATAAAATGCATTAGTCGTGAATGATTTTAACGCTTTGAATCACGTCGCCTTCGCGTATTTGATCGATTACATCTAAACCTTCAACCACTTTACCGAAACACGTATGCTTGCGATCTAAGTGCGCCGTATTATTACGAGAGTGGCAAATGAAAAACTGCGAACCACCTGTATTTGGTCCGCGATGTGCCATTGAAAGTACTCCACGATCATGGAATTGATTATTTCCAGTTAATTCACATGGGATTGAATAACCTGGACCACCTGCTCCCGTTCCTGTAGGATCTCCCCCTTGAATAACGAAATCAGCAATCACACGGTGAAAAGTTACACCATCATAAAAGCCCTTCTCCGAAAGATCAATGAAATTTTTCACGTGAATCGGAGCATCTTCTGTATAAAATTCGATTTTCATTAACCCTTTATCGGTCAACATTTCTGCGTATGCCATCTTATTTAATTAAATTTGAGGCACAAAGATAAAAATTATATCCATTATGAGGTACCTCGTTCTATGCATGTTTGCAATTTTAGCCGTGTCTTGTCAATCAGATACCTCGAAAAAGGAAGCCTCTGATTTTTTTCTGCGCGGCAATGCCAAATTTAAAGACAAAGAATATTTTGAATCCATTAAATGGTATAATGAATCTATTGAAAAGCAAGAAGTGTTCCCAGATGCGTATTATAATCGTGGATTAGTTTATCAGCAGCTCGAAAAACACGAAGAAGCATTAGCCGATTTTACAAAAGCCTATGCGCAAGATGCAAAATTTGCCCCTGCCCTTTTTAAGTTGGCCGAAACCCTCCAAACCCTCGAAAAATATGATTTAGCTCTTGCTGAATCCGCTAAATTGGTGAAGAATTTCCCCGATTCCGCAGCAAATTGGACGCTTCATGGCAATATTCAAATGCAAAAAGAATTGTGGAATGAATCCATGGTTTCCTACGACCGCGCGTTAGCAATCGATTCTCTTTCTGTCGAAACAATGATCAACCAAGGAGTCGTTTATCAAGAATTGAACCAATTAGATTTGGCTGAAAAGATGTTTAAACGTGCCTTGCGACAAGGGAAATACGTAGACCTTATTTATAATAATTTAGGTTACGTGGAAATTCAACGATTGCATTGGGAATTGGCCAAACAATATGTGCAAAAAGCACTTGCGGTTGATCCTAAAAATCCATTGTATGTAAAGAATTGGCAGCGAATTCAGCAAAAATCAATGCTTGAATA
>JACCDH011631093.1_pt1 | contig 12725 bp, 9 predicted proteins | sample 7442481 | NCBI WGS metagenome assembly JACCDH01 (sample SAMN15323433, study PRJNA562643) | freshwater metagenome | isolation source: river surface water | place: USA:Blue River Watershed | collected 2017-08-15
AGCAAGAGATACTGTGGTAAGAGTTGGCTTTAAACATTCATATACCAGTGCTGAGTATAAAATCATTCCAAAAAAGGGTAAACTTATTGGAATAAGATTTGAATTAGAAAACTATATTGTTTTTAATCAAGACAATAGTTTTAATGAACGCAATACCAGCTTCAGTAATAGCATAGAATTTAGAAATACTTCTAGATTCAGTTATGGCATCAACAATTCAGAAGTTGATTTACTCTTTCCTATTTCATTTACAGATGCCACTCCATTGCCAGTAAATAAGTACAAGTACCAAAACTTGGAAATGAATTATCGATCAGATTTTAGAAGGCCATTTAGTTTTAGAGTGAGTGGAGGAACAGGTGGATTTTATAATGGTACCAACAACAGTTTATCTGCCGGTATCACTTTTAGAAAATTACCGAATACCAATTTAGACCTGAATTTTCAATACAATAAATTGGAATTTCCTGGTACCTATGGATCTACTGAATTATTCTTAATTTCTCAGCGTACAGAAATTAATTTCTCTACCAAATTGTTTTGGACTACATTTTTCCAATACAATACCCAGCGGAATAATATGAATATTAACAGCAGATTGCAATATCGATTTAAGCCAATGAGCGATCTATTTCTAGTTTATACAGACAATTATTTTACATCGCCATTGTTTAAAAGTAGAAATAGAGCGCTCGTATTTAAGTTGAACTATTGGCTTAATTTATAAACAGCTTACTTTATACCAATTACTGGTACCTGTTTATCGTTAATCATTTTATTGAGTTGTTTAATATCGGTGTCCATTATTTTTTGAAGCTTAACCAATTGTGCATTTGCCTGACCACTCAAGTCTGCAAAAGCTTCACGAACTTGCTTACTTGGCGCATTTTGACCACTAGATGCAACCCCGTATAAGCCTGCAATTTTATCATTCAAACGGATGGGGAAGTTTAACACATCTTGTCCGCTTTTAGCTTTGGTTTGATACAATGCCTCTTCAATAGCAGTTAATTGTTTGCTGATGCTATCTGCATATTGCTTTAAGTCTTTATTCGACTTCGCATCTACTCTTGCATTGAGCTCAGTAATTTGTGTACGGATAGTGCGAATATTTCTAATGGCTTTTTGCACTTCATTAAACTTATCACGCACAGATAATAAGAAGGAAACCTGCTCATCGTAATCTGCTTCTGTTGCTTGATATACCGGATTAGGCTTGATTACAAAAGCTACTTCAGTAGAATCATTGCCATACTTCACTCTTGCAGTGTATTTACCAGGAGCAGCTTTGGCTGAACCAATTCCGCCATTCCACAAAATCATACCATCGGCTCTTTCTGCTGGAGGATAGTTTTGATCCCAAACAAATTGATTCACCCCTTCAGTTATTTCAATTTGGTCTTCAGGAACTTTTGTATTGCTGCTGTAAGTTTTTATTGGCTTCCCTTTTTTATCCATTACAGTAATAGATAATTTTGAACTATCGGTCACTCCTTTCAAATAAAAATTAATTACTGTACCCTGCGGAGGATTCGCTCCCGCATTGGGTTCTGCAGCTGCAGCACCACGTCTTCTTCTTCCACCACCTTCCGTTCTATAAGAATCGTTTACTGGAAATACATGTAAATTTTTCTCTAGGATTGCAGCTGTTTTTTGCTGAACAATCGTAAGATCATCAATCACCCAGAAAGAACGACCCTGCGTTGCAACAATTAGGTCATTGTCTTTTAAAGCAATATCTGTAATAGGTACAACAGGTAGATTCAACTGGAATGGTTTCCAACTAACCCCATCGTTGTAACTGATATACATACCAAATTCCGTACCCGCATACAATAAACCCTGTACTTTTCTGTCGGCTCTAATTGCACGAGTAAAGTGCATATTATTAATGCCAGTGGTTATTTTAGTCCATGTTTTACCGTAATCGGTTGTTTTAAATAAATAAGGCGTGTAGTCGTCCGATTTGTATTTTGTACCTGCAAAAAAGGCCGTTCCTTTTCTAAATGGATCTGTTTCAATACAATTCCACATCATCCATTTTCCTGCTTCAGCAGGGGTTACATTGCTCCAATTTTTACCGCCATCTTGGCTTACATGTATTAAACCATCATCACTACCTGTCCAAAGAACATCTTTTTCTAAAGCTGATTCGGTTGCAGCAAAAATGGTAGAATAGTATTCAACTGAAGTATTGTCTTTGGTAATGGGTCCTCCACTAGGTCCTTGTTTTGATTTATCATTGGTAGTTAAATCTGGACTAATCATTTCCCAACTTTGTCCTTCATTTTCTGTAGCAAATAAATGATTACCTGCTGTATACAAACGCTTTGGATTATGAGGAGAAAAGAAAATAGGGAAGTTCCATTGGAAGCGATATTTCAATACATCGGCACCTGCACCCATTGGATTATCAGGCCAAACATTGATGGCTCTATTTTCACCTGTGCGATGATCTAGTCTAGATAAGTATCCACCATAATTACCACCATATACTATTTCAGGATTTAATGGATCTGCCACCACATGTCCACTTTCGGAACCTGCAGTTACATCCCAATCACGAGAAGTAATGCCTGATCCTGCTGTTCTACTTTTAATACGCACAGTAGAATTATCTTGCTGTGCGCCTAAAATTCTATATGGTACCGCATTGTCTGTAGTTACGCGATAGTATTGACCGGTTGGTTGATTGTCCATTGTGCTCCAATTATTCCCCCCATCAAAACTTACTTGAGCACCACCATCATCAGCAACAATCATGCGTCTTCCATCTTCTGGATCTATCCATAAATCATGGTGATCACCATGTGGGGTATTGATGGATTGGAATGTTCTTCCACCATCGGTGCTCTTCATGAAATTTACATTCGGACAATAAACCAAGTTCTCATTTTTAGGATCTACATATACTTTGGTATAATACCAAGCACGCTGACGAATATTGTTGTCGCTGCTGGTTAAAGACCAGGTTTCACCCGCATCTTCACTCTTATATAAACCACCATTACTATTTTCAATAATGGCATACACTTTCTCTGGATTGGATGGAGCAACTGCAACACCTACAATGCCCCATAAACCTTTAGGCATTCCTTTTTTATTGATCAAAGGCACCCATGTTTCTCCACCATCGGTACTCTTGTACAAACCACTGCCTTCTCCTCCGCTCTCCATGCTGTAAGGGGTTCTGATTACCCTCCACATACCCGCATAAAAAACATCCGGATTACCTGGCTCCATCACTAAATCGGATGCACCGGTTTGATTATTGATGTATAAAGTTCTTTTCCAAGTTTTACCTCCATCAGTGGTTTTGTAAACCCCTCTCTCTTCATTCGGTCCAAATAAATGGCCAACTACAGCAGCCCAAACAGTATTGGGATCCTTTGGATGAATCACCAAACGAATAATATGTCTTCCATCATTTAATCCGATATTTTTCCAGGTTCTACCTGCATCTGCACTACGCCAAACCCCACCTAATCCTTCAGCCACATTTCCACGCATGGTGTTTTCTCCCTCCCCTACATATACAATAGATTCATCACTTGGCGCAACAGCCACCGCACCAATCGTACCGCCAAAAAATTTATCTGAAATATTTTTCCAATTACTTCCACCATCTGTGGTTTTCCAAACTCCACCACCAGTTCCACCAAAATAAAAAGTGGTTCTATTTTTATAGCTGCCAGCCACCGCAGCACTTCTTCCACCTCTGTACGGTCCAATGGAACGGTACTTTACTTTAGATAGTAACTGATCGGACTGGTCTTCTTTAGGAGCAGCTACTTGTTTTACTCTTTCTTTCTTTTGAGCCTGCATGCTGAAACTGCAAACAGATAAAATAAGAATTGATATAATTTTTCTCATTGCGTAAAATTAGACAGTTAAATTAGTGTAAATTCATTACAATCTAATAACCTGAACATGCCATCAAGTGAAAATTTTACTGGTGATGAGTTCAAAAAACTCTCCCATCATTTACCTGACCTGATCTTTCAGTTCACCAGAAGGCCTGATGGAAGCTATTGTGTTCCAGTTGCATCTAAGGGCATTGAGAATGTTTTTGGTTGCAAACCTGAAGATGTTAAAGAAAGTTTTGATGCAATTCTAAAAGTCATACATCCTGATGATCATCAGAAATTATTGGAAAGCATTGAAAAGTCTGCACATGAATTTACAGACTTTGAAATGGAAGCTAGAGTTTGTATGCCAGGGCGTCCAATACAATGGGTTTTGACTCGATCAACCCCAGAAAAATTGCCAGATGGCTCCATTACTTGGTATGGATTTAGTGCCAATATAACACAGCAAAAAGCTGACTTTGAAAAAATAGCTGCTCTATACAAAAGACAGGATGCTATTCTAAAAGCAATTCCTGATTTAATTTTTGAAGTAGGGCAAGATAGGACCATTCATGATTATCATTCTCCAGTAACTGATTTACTGGCTGCTCCACCAGAATTATTTATAGGAAAGAAATACAATGAAATAATATCTACCGATGCAGCGGATGTTTTAGATGCAGCCATTTTAGAGACCAATGAAAAAGGCTATTCGACTGGTCTTCAATATTCACTAGAACTTTCGAAAGGTCTATTGTGGTTTGAACTTTCTGTTGCTCCTATTCAGCAGGACTTTGACAAGGCAAAAAGGTATATTGTTTTATCAAAAGATATTACAGAAAGAAAAAGAAAAGAAGATCAATTACAGCAACTAAATCATGCAGTAGAACAAAGTACCTCAAGTATTGTCATCACCAATTTAGAGGGTAATCTTGAATACGTCAATCATCAGTTTCTGAAAATAACAGGATATACCTATGAGGAAGTGATTGGAAATAATCCACGAATACTCAATTCGGGCTACACAAAAAAAGAAGATTATAAAAATATGTGGGACACCATCATGTCAGGTGGGACTTGGCATGGCGAGTTCTTAAATAAAAAGAAAAATGGGACACTATTTTGGGAGGATGTAACTATATCACCTGTGAGAAATGATAAAGGTGATATCATTAATTTTTTAGCTATTAAAACAGATATTACTAAGCAGAAAAAAACAGCTGAAAAGCTTAGAAAAATAGCTTGGGATCAAAGTCATCAAGTTAGAGGACCATTAACGGATATTCTAGGCATCATCAACGTAATCAAGTTAGATATTAGCTTTGAAGAAAAAATAGAATTACTCAGTCACCTTGAAAAAGCAGCCAACGATTTAGATATTGCTATTCATAAAGTGATTGATGAAACTAAAAAACCTTTATAACCAGTAGCAGATCATGCAATTCAATCTCTTTGTTCAATTAGTAGATATTTATCAACGCAATATTTATCCGGCAAAACTAACGATACAAGACAGTACCATTATTTCCATTGAACCCATTGATGCATCAATGGTAACCACTAAAGGATACTTGATGCCAGGTTTTGTAGATAGTCATGTACATATAGAAAGCAGCATGTTGATTCCTAGTGAATTTGCACGCATTGCTGTTTTGCATGGTACAGTTGGTACAGTGAGTGATCCGCATGAAATTGCCAATGTATGTGGTTTAGAGGGTGTGCATTTTATGATTAACAATGGAAAGCAAGTTCCATTCAAATTCAATTTTGGCGCACCCAGTTGTGTGCCAGCTACCATATTTGAAACAGCAGGCGCATCATTAGATAGTAAAGAAGTAGAAGCACTGCTTGCACTAGACGATATCAAGTATTTAAGCGAGATGATGAATTTCCCCGGCGTGCTGCAGAATGACCCCGAAGTCATGAAAAAAATTGCAGCAGCACACCGGGCCGGTAAGCCCGTTGATGGCCATGCCCCCGGTCTTACCGGAGCATTGGCGAAACAGTATATAGAAGCAGGCATTTCCACCGACCATGAATGCTTTACAATTGAAGAAGCCGTAGATAAATTATCGTACGGAATGAAAATCATTATTCGAGAAGGAAGTGCAGCAAAAAACTTTGAAGCCTTGGCCGAATTAATCGATGACCATCCTAACTCGATTATGCTTTGCAGCGACGATAAACATCCGGATAGTTTAGTAGAAGGACATATTAATCAACTGTGTGCAAGAGCGGTAGCCAAAGGCTTAGATATATTTAAAGTGTTGAAAGCTGCTTGTATTAATCCTGTTAAACATTACGGATTAAATATTGGCACCCTGCGTGTGGGAGACCCTGCCGATTTTATTATTGTAGAAGACTTAACGCATTTCAACGTATTGCAAACCTATATTGATGGGCAAGCGCTTTTATCAAATGATGTTGATGCTGATGCTGCAACAACATCACGAAAAAAATCATTGATCCAATCAGTACCCGCAAACCCCATCAACCAGTTTACCTGTGCACCTGTTACTGAAGTAGATTTAAGTATACCTATTGCATCTTACCCCAATCAAGATGGAATGATTCCGGTTATTGAAGCATTAGATGGACAATTAATCACGAATAAACTATACTTACCAGGTACCCAAGCAAATGGTTGCTGGGTCAGCAATACAGCCGATGATATATTGAAAATGGTTGTTGTGAATAGGTACCATATGGCGCCGGTTGCAAAATCATTTATTAAAAATTTTGGCTTCCGTACCGGCGCCATCGCCTCCACGGTAGCACACGATAGCCACAATATTGTAGCAGTAGGCGCAACAGATGAAGCAATTGCGGCAGCCATTAATGCAGTTATTGCAGCCCAAGGAGGCGTTAGCTGTGTAGATGGTAATAATCAAACCTTAGTGCTGCCCTTACCCGTAGCAGGATTAATGAGTACCGAAGATGGATTTGAAGTAGCCAAAAAATATACGGCTATTGATGCCATGGCCAAAAGTTTGGGAAGCCCATTAAGTGCTCCATTTATGACGTTGAGTTTTATGGCACTCTTGGTAATCCCCCATTTAAAATTGAGCGATAAAGGCATTTTCGACGGAGACCGCTTTGCTTTTCTATAAAGCGCAATCCCAGCAATAAGCAACCATGAAAACCCGTATTTTCGCAACTCAATACTAGCAAATGGTAATCAATTTAAGTGAGCAGCACAGCCTGCTAAGCAACTGGGTTTCTGAGTTAAGAAATGTAGAAGTACAAGGCGACCGTATGCGTTTCAGAAGAAATTTAGAGCGCATTGCAGAAGTGGCTGCATTTGAAATCAGTAAGCAATTGCCATGGGAAACCAAAGAAATTCCTACCCCATTAGGAACCCACGAAAGCAAGGTATTGAAAGAACAACCAGTATTAGCCACCATATTAAGAGCAGGTTTACCTATGCATACAGGCATGTTGAATTATTTTGACAAAGCCGACAATGCATTTGTTTCAGCTTATAGAAAACACCATCGCGATGGCAGTTTTGAAATTAGTATGGAATACATGAGCTGCCCCGATTTAAATAATCGAGTAGTGATCATATCAGACCCTATGTTGGCAACCGGAGCTTCCGTAGTAAAAACCATACAACATATGAAGGCTGAAGGAAACCCAGCTTCCTTTCATGTGGTAGTAGCGATTGCCTGTTCAGTAGGGATTGAATATTTAGAAAGAGAATGCGGAGATGATATCACCATCTGGTGTGGAGATATTGATGAAGAGTTAACCGCAAAATCATATATCGTTCCAGGATTGGGCGATGCAGGCGATTTAGCCTTTGGCTCTAAGCTGCAAGCTTAGAAAAAATGGTATCTTTAAGACCAAGTTAGGAGTATGCGTAGGATATTGCTTATGTGGATGGGGCTGGTCGTTGCTGTGGTAGTTACTGCACAGGATCCACATTTCTCGCAATTTTTCTCTTCCCCACTCACTTTAAATCCGGCATTTACAGGTAAATTTTTTGGGACTTACCGAGTAGCAGGCAACTATCGAAACCAGTGGCCTACCATCAACAATGCATTTACATCTGCAACCGCATCCATCGATTTTCAATTGATGCAAAACAAAATGGCGCAAGGAGACAGTTGGGGAGTAGGCTTCATGGGATTTAATGATAACAGCAGCAATGGAGCGGTACAATTTAATTATGGAACTTTTTCTACTGCTTATCATAAAAGTTTAGATGAAGATGGTATGCACCAAATTGGATTAGGTGTTCAAGCTACTTATGCCAATATGTTGATTAATACCAGCAGCCTTAATTTTGAAGACCAACTTACTACTGCAGGATTTACCGGATTAACATCTGAAATTTTTAACTCAAGTACCTTGAAATCGAGCTATGTAGATTTGAATGCAGGCTTATTGTACAATGGCAGTACCAATGATCGAAATAATTTTTATGTGGGAGTAAGCATGTACCATATCAATAGACCCAAACAATCTTTTACAGGTGCAGAATATTTATTGAAACCCCGAACCAATATACATGCAGGTACCTATTTTCCTATAGGTGCTAGCACTACTTTGCATTTAAGTGGATCACAAAGTTTTCAAGCACAAGTGAGCCAAACCATTATTGGGGGCGCCATCCAGCTAAATGCAACTCCAGAAGACCCTAATTCAACCAGCATTTATGTTGGCGCATGGATGCGATTAAGAGATGCCATCATTCCTTATATAGGAATTGAATTCAATGGCTTAAGAATAGGCGCCAGTTACGATTACAATGCCTCTTCATTAAGAACCGCATCGATGAATAGAGGTGGAATTGAATTGTCGTTGATTTATATCAGAAGACCCAATACCGACCGACCAGTGAACTGTCCTAAGTTTTAGGCAGCTATTTGTTATCTTTGGCGAAACACCCCCGATTGCTCAAAGAAATTATCATATCTATACAAGCTTACGGCGCAGCACATCAATTTATCAAAGCCAATAAATTGTGGAAATGGATAATTGTGCCCGGTATACTTTACATGTTATTGTTCATCACAGGCATGTATTTTTTTAGCCAAAGTGCCAATAATGCCATTGAGTGGATTGCATTGAGAACGGGACTAAAAGGTTGGCTAGACACACTAGACAATGGTTTTTTAGGATTCTTATTTACATTCGGAACCACTTTGTTGTGGATTCTTTTAATGTTGTTTTATTTTTCATTGTTTAAATATTTATTTCTAATTATTGGCTCTCCGGTGTTTGCTTATTTAAGTGAGAAAACAGAAGCCATTATAGAAAAAAAAGACTTCCCTTTTAATCAACAACAATTCTTAAAAGACATTGTAAGAGGAATTAAACTATCTGTACGAAACAGTCTTTGGCAAACGGTTTATTTGCTCAGCATTATATTTTTAAGTTTAATTCCGTTAATAGGTTGGTTCACTCCTTTTTTGGCACTCTTATTAGAAAGTTATTATTATGGATTTTCTATGTTAGACTATAGCATGGAAAGACATAAGAAATCGGAAGGAGAAAGCATTGCCTTTGTGAGTGCACATAAAGGATTGGCAATGGGAAATGGAATCGTATTTTATCTATTTCATTTTTTACCAATTATCGGTTGGATCTTAGCCCCCTCCTATGCAGTTATTGCTGCTACTTTAAGCATATACCCTTTAAAAAAAGAGGCCATTGAACAATCCATCGCAAAAAACGGGTAAAGTCATTTTAATCCCAACGGTATTGCACGAAGAGGCGTTGCAAACCATACCAGCATATATTACTGAAGCCATCAAAGAATGCAGTGTTTTTTTTGTAGAAAACGAAAAGACCACAAGAAGATTTTTTAAAAAGCTTTGGAAAGAAATGGTCATTGACAATTATCAATGGCATACCATCCATAAAGCAGAAACCGCTGTTACCAAGGCATTCATAGATGCATTAGAAAAAGGACATACCATTGGAATTGTAAGTGAAGCGGGTTGCCCAGGCATTGCCGATCCAGGACAAATCTTAGTAGAAGCCGCACAGTTAAAGGGATTTAAAGTAAGCCCTTTAGTAGGACCCAGTTCCATTTTATTGGCGCTAATGGCCAGTGGAATGAATGGACAGTGTTTTCAATTCAATGGTTATTTACCCATTGACTCTTTAGAGAAAAAGAAAAAAATCAAAGCAATCGAAGAAGATTCAATGCGCAATCAATGCACGCATATTTTTATTGAGACCCCTTATCGAAATAATCAATTATTGGGAGATCTTCTACAAACTTGTAAACCCGATACACGTATTTGTATTGCAAAAAACATTACCGCTCCCGACGAATGGATTGTAACTAAACCGGTAAAAGATTGGGCAAAAAAAATACCGGAACTCCATAAAATTCCGGTAATCTTTTTAATACAAGCTTAGTAAGCCAATCAAATGATTTGAAGAGATTATCTCAATGATTCTTCGGCGCTATAATTGTTTCATTGCCAACCCCTCTTACTTCTAAGATGCTATCAACAATGTATTTTTCAACACCGCGCCAAGGCAATGCACCTAAGTAGCGTTTATAATGCACATTGATTTCTCTACCAGAGTTTTGGTTTAACACATTGGCTACTTTCTCGTCTACTACACTAAATACAAATTCATTGCTTTGTACATTGGCTTTAAATCCACTCTGAATTAAATTGCCTTCATAAGTTTTAAATACAAATCCTTTTTGCTGAAAGGTATTCAGTATACCAGCTTTGGTACCTTCAGAGTACACAAAATAAAAACGCCAGTAAATAAAAATTACGAGCACCAATAAAATAATGGTGGCAGCACTCCAAGCAAATTTTTTCATGGTCATATTATAATCCGTATTGATCAACAAGGTAGATTAATGCAGCCATATTCACTGCACCCAAATGCAATTCTCTTTTATTCACGTTTTCGAATACATCAGAACGAGCATGATGAATATCAAAATAGCGTTGACCATCAGGCATCAAGCCAGCAATAGGCGTTCCAAAAGTTTTATTGAGTGGACCAATATCGGCACCACCCCCACCAGCTTGTAAGAAGTCGGTTCCATAAGGTCTCAAAAGCGGTAGCCAAGATTGCACTTTACTTAGTTGTGAAGTTGAAGCAGTAAAACCAAAACCTCTAGGAGTAAAACCACCAGCATCAGACTCTAAAGCAAATACATGCTTCTCATTATTTTTCTTTGCTTCTTCTGCATATTTATTTCCACCGCGCATTCCATTTTCTTCATTAGCAAACAACACAAAACGGAGTGTTCGCTTTGGCTTATACCCCAATGCTTTCAACGTTCGCATGATTTCAATGGTTTGCACAATACCCGCACCATCATCGTGTGCACCTTCGTTCACATCCCAACTATCTAAGTGACCTCCTACCGTAATATATTCATTCGGAAATTCGGTGCCTGTTAATTCGGCCACTACTGAATGGCCAACCACATCGGGTCCAAAAGAACCATTGGTAGTCATAGAAACTTTGATGGTATTGTTTCTTGTAGTAGACCAGATATAATCTGCATCGAAATTTCCTAATGCTATTGCTGGTATTTTAGGATACGCTTCATCGTAGCCAGTGGTTCCAGTATGCGGATTATTATCGGTGCCTTCTGTTAAAGAACGAATCATTACGCCCACCGCGCCATATTTGGCTGCACGACTAGGGCCAGATCTTCTATACTGACCCGCTTCTCCGTAAGATTTAAATGGTTGAATATTGGTAGGATTGAATTTGTTGTTGAAATAAACAATCTTTCCTTTTAGTTGGTCTTTCTTGGCTTCCATTTCATCAAAGTCTTGCACGGCAATTACTTCAGCCACCAAAGGTTTACCACCGGTACCCATCGAATTTCCCAAGGCTAATACATCTAAACTGCGATTCAGTTTTTTACCATTTTGCAAAACCACTACAGCAAGGTCTTTACCCCCTCTTTTCCAATTGGGCATCATACATTCTTGCAAAAACACTTTGTCTGCACCTAGTTTTTTGAGAGAGGCTTCACCCCATTGAACTGCTTTGGTGTACTGCACAGAACCGGCTAATCTACCACCAATGCCTTTGGTCAATTCACGCAAAAGGTCATGGGCTTTGCCATTGCGCATAATTTCATCACTTATTTTCTTGATATAAACCGAGTCCGCACTGTTTTGAGCGGAAAGCAACATTGGAATACAAGCTGCTAGAATAAATAATTGCTTCATTGGCTAAAGTTAATGATTTGATTGATTTGTTATGCTTTGATGAACGGAGCGAACAAAAGCAAAAAAAAGCCGTTCTTTACATAGAATAATTAAGCAAATATGCGAATAGGTATTGTGTGTTATCCCACTTTTGGTGGATCAGGTGTTTTGGCTACAGAATTAGGTAAAGCCCTGGCCGATGAAGGACATCAGGTCCATTTCATTACTTATCAGCAACCTGTTAGATTGAATGTATTTAATACGAATATATTTTATCATGAAGTAAGGGTACCCACTTATCCATTATTCGATTATCCTCCTTATGAAGTAGCATTGGCTAGCACCATGGTGGATGTAATCATGAATTACGATTTAGATTTACTGCATGTACATTATGCCATTCCACATGCATCTGCTGCGTATATGGCCCGTCAAATTGTGCAGAAGAAAACAGGCAGACACGTTCCATTTATTACCACATTACACGGTACCGATATAACATTGGTGGGTAAAGACAAAACCTACGAACCGGTTGTTACTTTTTCTATTAATGAAAGTGATGCCATTACCGCGGTATCAAAAAACTTGCGCGACGAAACCTATCATTCTTTTTCCATAGAGAAAGAGATTGAAGTGATTTACAATTTTGTAGACGTTAGCCGATTCAATAAAAAACCCATTGATGCATTCAGAAAAGTGATTGCACCACATGGTGAAAAAA
>JACCDH010545971.1_pt1 | contig 12724 bp, 11 predicted proteins | sample 7442481 | NCBI WGS metagenome assembly JACCDH01 (sample SAMN15323433, study PRJNA562643) | freshwater metagenome | isolation source: river surface water | place: USA:Blue River Watershed | collected 2017-08-15
CATGTTTGGGTAGACGAAACCCGGCCGCGCAACCAAGGTGCTAACCTGACTGCTTATGAACTCACGCGCCATGGTGTCCCACACACGCTCATTGTAGACAACACCGGAGGCCACCTTATGCAGCACGAGATGGTTGACCTCGTAATTGTTGGCACAGACCGCACCACGCGCAATGGCGATGTCGCTAATAAAATTGGCACTTACCTAAAAGCACTCGCAGCAAAAGACAACAATATTCCTTTCTATGTTGCCTTGCCATCCACAACCCTCGACATGAGCATCCGCGATGGGCTTAAAGAAATCCCAATCGAAGAACGCGACCAAAACGAAGTGAAGTATGTACTTGGAAAATCAGCGGCTGGCAAAGTAGAACCCGTTCTCATTTGCCCAGAAACAACACCTGCAGCCAACTATGGCTTTGATGTGACCCCAGCCCGCTTGGTGAGTGGCCTCATCACGGAAAGAGGAATTTGTGCGGCTTCAGAGGAAGGAATTCTTTCGTTGTTTCCGGAATACAAGCTCGATTAAAATTCAATAAGTCAAATCAATTAAATCATTTGAATCATTTGAATCATTTGAAATCCAAAGAGTTAAATTAGTACCTATTTTGATCAACCTGTACTATGAAATTATTCCCTCTTTTACTTTTTGTTATCCTAACTTTTGTACAATCTAATTTATTTGCACAAATCCAAGGTACTTGGCACAGCAACTTTCAGGTAGCGGGTAAGTCGCTTTTAATGGATTTACAAATTGAAGGTGTTGGCCGCGATGGTTCAATCCTTGTTTCGATACCGGATCAGCCAAAATTGAAGCCGCAAACAATGGAAGACTACGTCCTTTTTTCAGATAGCCTTTGGTTCAACTGGAAAATGTTCGGCCTCAGTTACCAAGCAAAATTAGTTGGGGATTCACTTGTGGGTACCATGAAGCAAGCTGGCTTAAGTTGGTCGGCAGTTTTCTATAAAAACATACAGGTGGCAAAAGAAGTTCAGGGTAAAGCACAAGACCCCAAAGCTCCATTTCCTTACCAAACAAGTGAAATCAATATCAAAACCGCCAAAAAAATTGAAATTTCTGGTACTTTCATCGAGCCAGAGTTTGAAAAAAATAGCGCTTTTCCACTTGTAATATTAGTTTCTGGCTCAGGTGCCCAAGACCGCGACTGCGAAATTTTAGGACACAGGCCCTTTTGGGTTCTCGCCGATCATCTTGGAAGAAATGGTATAGCATCGTATCGGTATGATGACCGCGGTACCGGTAAAAGCTCTGGTGACTTCCAAAACACTACCCAAGTAGATTTTGCTGCAGACCTAATTCAAATCATTCATTACTTTCACAAAGCCTATCCGAAAGCCAAAATATACGTTTATGGGCATTCCGAAGGGGGCATGACCGCCCTGCGTGCTGCAGTTCAGACTAATGAAATTGCCGGAATAATAGAAGCGGCATCGGTTGGAACGTCAGGTGCGCAAGTTTTAATTGAGCAACAATACCTTATTTTAGAGGCGAGCGGTTTTACCAAAGAGGAATGTTACTGGAACCAACGCATGTATCAAAAAGGAGCTGAAATTGCGCTGAATACAACTAAGAGTACGTTTACTCAGGCTTACAAAGAATGGTTGACACAAGTATGGGATAGCATACCAACACAATTACTAGACGGCGCGAGCAAAGAAGATGTACAAACCCAAATGACGGCCTTTTTCAACAACGAGTGGGCACGCCAGTTTTTAGCTTTTGAAAGCAAAAACTACCTTTCGCAACTAACTCTACCATTTTTAGTCATCAACGGATCTAAAGATGTTCAAGTGCCAGCAATTGAAAATCAGGCAGGTTTTAAAAAGGCTATGAGTCCGCAGTCATTAGAGAAGAGCTCCTTCTATATTTTAGATGGGGCCAATCATTTGTTTCAGCAATGTAACTCGTGTAGTTTAAGTGAATATGCCACTCTAGAACAAACGCTTGACCCACAAATCATGACCAGGCTTACTTCATGGATTTTGGAACAGCGCTAAGGCTGTCAATATAGCCAAAGTTGGCAGAGATGATGTTATTCATATTTTCTAGCAGGTAATTTTTGAAGGCTTCTGCTGCCCCGCTGTGTTTTTTGCCTTTTGGCCAAACGACACGCCATTGTGTTTCCAAAGGTAAATCTGGCAAGGTGCTTATAGTAAGCTGACCAAGTGAAAGTTCATTTCGAATACCAATTAACGGCATTATTGAATAGCCCAAACCAGCAATCAACGCTTGCTTGACTGCCTCGTTAGAGGTGAGTTCGATATGCCGACGAACATGAATTTGATGGCTACTTAGGTACTCATCTTGCGCTTTTCTAGTTGCCGACCCCATTTCGCGCTTGACCCAAGTTAACTCCTCTAAAGCCTCTTGCCATTTTACTTTTGCCGGCAAATCGAGTGGTGTTTTACCTACCAAAAAAAGCTGATTTTTCATGCATGGTATTTCCTCCAAGTTCAATCTTTCAGGCAAGACCGAAACGAGCGAAAAATCGGTTTCGTTGCGCTCGAGGTTGTTGGTTACATTTGCCCTGTTGGACACATCTAAAACAAGTTCTACCCCAGGATGCGCCTTCATGAAATCAGATAACAAATACGGAATGATGTATTTACCCGTAGATACTACACTGATGCGCAAGCGACCACTCAGCTGTCCTTTGTATTGAGCAGTCTTGTAATTAATGGCATAAACTTCCTCGAGTATTTTCTCGGCAGCTGCTGCAACCTCCCTGCCAAAATCAGTGACATATAATTTCTTGTTGACGATTTCAGTTAGTGGCAGCTCAAACTGATCTTGAAAGTTTTTTAACTGAATAGAAACCGCTGGTTGGGTTAAAAACAAGGCTTCAGCTGCTCTTGTGATGCTTTCTTTCTGAACAATTTTTAAGAAGATACGCAGTTGGTTGAGGGTATAGTTCATAATGTTTATTTATGTATTATATTCTATTATTATATAATAGTTTATGCAAATAATGTGCCAAATTTGCAAAAAAAATCAATTCATGCTTACAGAAATTGAATTAATTCACGGTACGTATCAACCAGCAGAAGCAATGGAAGTGTTAAGCAATCTTATTCAGCAAAAGATTGCTTACCATTCACAAAGAACACTTAGACATCAAGAAATGTTTGGTTCGCCAAATCTAGAAGCCGAACAAAGATTAATTGAACTCCAAAAAACAAAAAAAAGATTGATAGAAGAGCTTAAAAATTTGAACCCAAATACGCTTTTACACATCAATGGACAAGTATCCCTCTCAATTGTTACTGAGTAGCCAGCATGACAAGGAGCTCACTTTAGGGCCAATTTTCGCGGCATATGGACATGAAATCAAATTAAATAAAGGTTTTGATACAGATGCCTTCGGGACTTTTTGCGGCAACATACCTAGAACAGAAGGGCCCAAAATTACAGTAAGAGAAAAATGCTTGGCAGGAATGGCCCACGCCAAAAGTCGGAGTGGTATGGCAAGTGAAGGTTCTTTTGGCCCTCACCCACTTTACCCATTTTTGAACTACAATGAGGAATGGTTGCTTTTTATTGACCTCGAAAAAGAGCTAGAAATTTATGGCTACAGCAGCACGCTCGATGTCTGTCATGAACGAATTACACACAGCGACGCACAAAATCTTCCCGGATTTTTAAATCAATGCGGATTCGGCGCGCAAGGCCTCGTGCTAAAAGACCTCCAAACAAATGAAGTCATTGACAAAGGCATTCAAGATCTTGACACGTTAAAAAAGTTACTTACCCAACACGCATACTGGCAAATAGAAACCGATTTGCGTGCGCACATGAACCCCACAAGGCAAAAAAATATAGCTGCAGCGGGGCGCGATTTACTGAAACGCATGTATAGCTTTTGCCCAAAGTGCAGTGCACCAGATTTCGTCGTCAAAGAATTTAGAGGTCACTTGCCTTGCGCGCAGTGTCTGAAGGAAACCGAAACCTATGAATTTGAGCTTTCCATTTGCGCAAAATGTATGCATCAAAGTCAAGAAAGAAGAAAAGACAAAACGAAGGAAGACCCTCAATTTTGCCAAAATTGCAATCCTTAGTGTTGCTCTGATTCTAATGATATCAAATCAAAAATATTAAATATATACGATGAACCTCGACTTCCTTTCCCACGATCTTAGCAACCCAACGATACTTTTTTTCTTGCTGGGTATTTTTGCCGTCCTCATCAAAAGTGACCTCGAAATTCCGGAGTCCTCATTTAAATTCATCTCGCTCTATTTACTTTTCTCTATCGGATTTAGAGGCGGTCAAGAACTACAGCACAGCGCATTAACAGCTGAAATCATTTGGTCTTTGCTTTTTGGCATGGCCATCGCAGCCTTGATACCTTTGTATAGTTTTTATATCATTCGCAGGCGGGTTGGTGTTTCAAATGCGGCAGCAATTGCAGCAGCTTATGGTTCAGTGAGCGCAGTTACTTTCGTAGCGGCGCTGTCATTTTTAGAATTGCAGCACCTTGAGTTTAATGGTCATATGGTGGCAGTAATGGCTTTTATGGAATTCCCTGCCATCATTGTTGGGGTGCTTTTATTGCGCATTTATGAGGACAATAATACGCAATTTTCACTCAAAGAATTGCTCAGGCACTCGCTTGCCAATGGCAGCGTCTTGATGATCATGGGTAGCCTTGTAATAGGTTTGTTGTCGGATAGCAAACAAGCTGCAGATATAGCCCCCTTTACTACCGATATTTTCAAAGGTTTCCTTGCCTTATTTTTGTTAGAAATGGGGATGACAACAGCAAGACGGATCAAGTCTTTTAAGACGCATGGTTGGGCAATGGCTGTTTTTGCACTAGCTATCCCGGCTTTCAATGGAATAGCAGTCGCATGGTTGTCTCAATTTATAACGGCTGATATCTCCAATCGTTTTGTTTTTGCTGTTTTAGCAGCTAGCGCTTCGTATATTGCAGTGCCTGCTGCGATGCGTTTAGCAGCACCAAAGGCAGACCCAGGCTTGTATATTCCTATGGCTCTGGGCTTAACTTTTCCTTTTAATATCGCTATTGGAATGCCGCTATACTACGGAATTATCGCACTAAGTTAGCTTGCAAAAATTCCCATTTGAGCCATAACTGCTCACATTTTGCTTGATACTCTACTACTTTTAATGCGGCCTGAAACGCCGCGCTTTCGCGCATGTTAACCATAAACAAAGAACTTTCACCCGTATCAAATAAATTTAACTCGGCTTCTAATAGCTTTTTTGTGCTTTGTGCATTCAATGTAAAAATGGCTAGCTGTTTGCTAGCGTTCAGATATTCTGCACGCGTTGCAAGCAATTTAGCGGTAAGTTCTGCTGTTCTATTCTGAAAATCGAAATTGGTTTGTTCAATCTTTAATTGGGTTTGTTGCACTGCTGCTCTTTCCTTTCTCAAGAAAAGTGGCATTTGTGCACTCACTCCCCATTTGTAATCATTGATAGAAAATTGGGCCAATGGATTGTATTGAATGGGTTCATTTAAAAAGTTATACTTTAACTCGATTTGAGGCTTTAATTGCTCTTTATTATAGCGTTTTTCGATGGCTAACACATCGAGTTTGAAATGAATGACCCCCAAGTAAGGATGTTGCTGAACCAAACTATCGACCTCGCCTGTGTATAAAACCCTAGCCGAGAGATTTGCCAAAGAGTCGCTGGTTAAAGGCATTGTCTCTGAGGACAATTCTAGTGGTGTGCCATCGGCGCGCCATAAATAGCGGTTGAGCTGCGCACTAGCCGCAGCTAATTTTGCTTCTTGATCTGCTAGTGCTGCCGCTCTGGTTTGGTATTGTATGGCAGCCTCAACTGTATCGATAAATGGACGGTCTCCGAGCTCGGCCATGCGCTGCATGGCCTTGAGCCTTGTGGCTCCAACGCTCAAAGCATCTCTTAATATTTCACCTGCATGATATTGCAAGTACCAATCCCAATAGGCATAACCTGCCTCCATTAATAGTTCATTGAGCGCTAAGCGCTGCTCAAGCTGACTGCTCTTCAGATAAACATTCGCTTTCTGAAGCTCGGCGCGCCTCTCATCGATGAGCAGGCCATTGCCTAAATTGGCGCTGAGCCCACCATACCACAACCCGTTTTGTGGCGTTAAACCCTGAGGATCTAGGTAGGCCCCTCTATTTTGTTCAAGACCTGTCTGAAAGCTCAAGCCATACCATGTGGGCACTTTCAAATTGGCATCAGATAAGCTGAAATACATTTTGTTGCCGTAATATTTCTGGGCAAGATCGTAGTTCAACTTGGGGTCAAAACCACCGCGAGCTTTCAAAACATAAGTCTCGGCAAACTCGGGAATAAGCTTGGCCTGTTTGGCCAAGGGGTGCCCCTCCATAACTTGCAAAAGAAAGGCCTCTGGGCGCAATAAATTAGTCTGCGCCTGCACAGTGGCTGCAAGCCAGCCAATACAAAGTAGTAAAATCCAATTATTTTTCATTTGACGGCGCTTTTGACTTTACTTTTTGAACAGGTGCCTTGTAGTAATCAGGTGGGAAACCGTTGACATTTCGCCAAAGTTCATACCAAATAGGAACATCGTTGAGCAAGAGCATAGCATAAGCTCCACCACCTACTCGTAGCGCTTCTGGCCATTTGTGGTCACCTTTATCTGGTGCAACCAACACGCGAAATTCTCCATTTTCATTGGTAAACTGATCAATTGCAAAGACAGTTCCGCCGTAAGTGCCATAACTAGCATTTGGCCAACCTGAAAAGAAAATAGCTGGCCAACCATCAAATTGAATGCGCACATGTTGTCCTACTTGTAGCAACGGCAAATCCATTGGCCGCACATACATTTCAACAGCTAAATCATAATTTGAAGGCATGATTGTGGCAATAGCTGCACCCTGTTTAATGGTTTCGCCGATACCGCTAGACAGCGTTTGTGCTATCCGACCATCTTGTGGGGCCAAAATATAATACATCCCATTTCTGATGGAATAATTCGCTACTTGCGTTTGCATTTTACTCACGTCGATTTCAGCTTCATACATACTAGATAGCGCCGTGAATTTCTCTGATTCCGCTTTTGATACTTCGTCCTGAAATTTAGTTTCTACTGCATTGAGCTCTACTTTGGCATCGATGATGTCATTGCGACTTTGAAGGAATTTTTGTTGCGCGCTGATCATGGTAGCTTGTGCGCGTTGCATGGCAACTTTGCGCGTTTCTACTTCAGTTTTGGACTTGAGGTCTTCTTTGTACAATTTTTCAAAGCGCTCATATTGATCTTTTGCGATTTGGTAGTTCAATAAGGCCGCTTGGTTTTCGATGCTATCTGACTTCAGCTTCAATTGTGCTTGTTGGGCTTTGATACGCGCTTGTTTGACCTTCAGCTTTCCGGTTTCTATAAGGGCATCGATGCGCCTGTCTAGAGATTGTACTTTATCTCCATAAGAGACCACACTGAGCTCCTTATTTTTGAGCTGCTGCTCACTTCTATTAACCAAATTGGGGTCAAAATAACCCTCTTTAATTTCGGAAATAAACATAATTGTATCACCCTTCTTGACTAGATCCCCTTCTTTAACAAACCATTTTTCAATTCTTCCGCCAATAAGCGCATTGATGGTTTGTGGTCTTTGTTCGGGTCTGAGGGTGAGTACTTTTCCGTTTGAGCGAATGTTTTGTGTCCAAGGCAAAAGAAGGACAATGAAACCTACAATGAGTAAGCCAAGCACACTATTTCTCAATAATTTCTTGGGGGCTTTATTCAGCATTTCGGTGGCAACAAGCCCCGATGCATCTATGTGATTGCTATTTTGCGGAGAAAGATTTAACATAAAACAAGTTTTTCGTGTTGAAGTGCTAAGTTATTTTCATGTATGCTGGCCAAAAGAACCGTTCCATTGAAATGGAGTGTCATATAGGACAATACTTGCTCAAGCGCACCATTTGAGAGGTAATGCACGTGTGTGTCCCAGAGTATAAGACCTGGATTTCCGACGAGGGCGCGGCATAACAGAATCAGTGTAATGAGTTGACGATCTATGGTACTCGCCTCTGGATTCAGTACTGTTTGATAGGCGTCTGTTAATTTTAGTACTTTTTGATCTAGACCAATAGACTTCGCTATTTCAAGTGCCGACGCAACTTGAATATCCCGACCCATTGTAATATTATCCAAGACCGTCCCATAGATTAACTGATCGTGTTGAGACAGGCTGGCAATTTGTGCACGTAAAGATTCAGCCTGAAGATTACTTGTCGGAATCCCATTGATCAGTACTTGACCTTGATTGGGAAGCGCCATTGCTGTAAGCATCAGAAATAAACCCTGAGCACGGTTGCCTTCAAAATCTTGGATATGATAGAACTTACCCGCCTCAAAACGACAGGTTAAATTTTCAAGCAAGGGCTCCTGGCTCCAGGTTGTTTGATACCTGAGTTGCTCAATATCTATGGAAAGGGCTTGTTGCGGCTCGAGAATTAGTCCTTCAGTGCTGTCTAAAGGCAAATCTGTAATTTCTCCGATTTTCTCGATTGCTGTGAGCACATCGTAAACCATTTCGAGGCTCACAATTAACTTCTCTACCGAATTAAGTACCAAAACAATAATGATTTCAGCAGCAACAAATTGTCCGATATTCATTTGCTGATTCAAGACCAACAATCCTCCAATTATAAGTAAGGCTAGCGCAATCAATACTTTAAACCCTATTAAGTATTTGTATTGCTGAACAAGGACTTTAAAGTGTGCATCGCGAGACTTAAGGTAGCCAGCCAAATAAGAATCTGCGCGTTTTAATAATATGCCGTTACTACCTAAATGCTTAAAAGTAAGGCGGTTTCGAGCAATTTCTTCCAGCCAATTTGCTACTTTGTATTTGTATTTTGATTCATCGAGACTTGTTACAAAACCGCGCTTGGCCGTCATTCTAAAGATAAAAGCCAATAACAATAACAAGGCGAAACCAAAAATGATAAAAAACGGATGATAAAAAGAAAGTAAAATCAAGCCAAATAAAATCTGCAGCGAGGCCGCAGTAAAATCTATGAGTAATTTAGATACCCCCTTTTGAATGGTCAGGGTATCAAAGAAGCGGTTGGTCCATTCTGGGGCATAGCGCAAAAGCAATTCGCGAAGTTGTATTCGAGGAATACGCGTGGCAAATTCCAGTGCAGACCGCGTAAATATACGTTGCTGTAAGTTCTCTGTGATTCTGAGTTGTGCAATATTCATATAGCCTGCAAAACCAATTGCAGATACGACCAAACCAACCAATAAAAACCAAGAGGTACTGACCTTCCCTGCTTGGATAAAATTGATAATGGCTTGGATGCCCAAGGGCAAACCCAAACTGAGTAAACCACCAATGATGGCAAAAAGATAAATATCCGTAATGTCTTTGCTGTCGGGTTTGAGCAGTGCCCAAAAGCGCTCGTAGGGTTTGGTGACGTCTTTCTCTTTATTCATGGTCTAGATAGCTAAAAAATAGTTGTGAGTAAAAAACAGCAACGGTATCTTCTTGTTCTGAAGCATTTGTAACCTCGGGTAAATGCTGACTAAAAAATCGCTGCTGTAAACTTCCTTCTAAAAGGGTTGAAACCAGCATTTCGGGGTATTTACACGACGGTTTGTAGGCCCTTACTAATTCCGAAATATATCGAACGATTTCAAGGTAAGTACTGTGAAATCCGGTTTGATGATCTGCATCGACAGCTTTTGTTAAAAATACTTTAGACGCCTCGTGAATGACTATTCGCTGCAGTCGCTTCTCATTGCTAAAAGACAAAGAGGAAGCCTGAGGGATTAAAAGCAAATCGAGCGCTTTTGTAAGTCTTTCTTTTGGTGAGCTTCCTTGCGTGTTCAATAACAAACGACACTCTAAACGCCCCCAATACCAATTAATCAAATAAAGCAAGAGTTTTTGCTTACTCGAAAAGTATCGGTAAACAGATGCCTCAGTGGTACCAACGGCGAGCGCTAATTTTTTAAAAGTAAATTGCTCGAAACCGAGTTCGTCAATTAACTGAATACTCCCTTCAATAATGCGCTGCCCAAGTTGTGTGCCTTGCGGATTGCGCAATGCAATTTCCTCGAGAATTGGAATCTGAAAACGATCTACAAAATCCATAAAAGTAATTTGCAGCAAAAATAATAGTATTACTATTTATTTTGAGTAGGATTCATATAATATCTTTTTATGAAGATTATAAGTACTTTTGAGCATGTCTCATTGTGTTGTTGTACTGGGCGCTACCGGGATGGTTGGCTCGGCTTTGGTGGAGTTGCTATTGGCGGATACCCGTGTTTCTGAAATCAGGATTTTAAGCCGCCGGCCTCTGAGTTATTCGCAATCCAAGATAAAAGTATTCGAAACAGATCTCTACAATCCAAATGCTTTAGCATTTGATCAAGCTTCAGCGTTGTATTGCTGCATCGGCACCACTCGAAAAAAGACACCCAACCGCGACACTTACCACAGCATTGACCATGGCATCACTTTAGCGGTTGCTGCCGTAGCAAAAGCGGCAGGCCTTTCAGAAGTGCATTTGATCAGTGCAATTGGTGCAGATAGCCGTTCAAAAATCTTCTACAACCGTTTAAAAGGTGAAATAGAAAATGACCTCAGTGGCTTGAACTTTGAAAGAACAATGATTTACCAACCAGCCCTTTTAATCGGCAACAGAAATGAAAAAAGAGCAGGTGAAAAATTTGCACAATGGATCAGTCCGTTTTTAGATAAATTGCTCAATGAAAAAGTCATGAAATACCACAGTATTACAGCACAGCAACTTGCAGCTGGCATGCTCAAGTATTCTTTTCTCAGCGGTCATCATCAGAAAAAACTCACTTATTCAGAACTCATCTAAACACAAAAAAGCCACCTTTAGGGGTGGCTTTTTACTACTGTGTTAAGAGGAAAAAATTGATACTAAACCCATGCTCTGATTGAATCCTCTGACAATTGTAAGTTAACGAAAGTTGAATTTGTTAATTACAGTAGTATTGTTCCGTTGAACAATACAAAGATGCCACACTTTCTAGCCAAAAAGAATGAGCCAACTTTTCAAAAAAACTGATTGATATCAAGTTTTGAGCGCCCTAACTTGCTTTTCGAATACCGATAACATTCGGTAAGGGCCAAAAATGCATGTTGCTATCGGTTTCCCATGTTTCTGAAACCCAAGAGCCTACTTTTCTGATATGATGGCCATTGACGTTGATATACAAACTTGTTTCGGGCCCTCCTTCGAGGTAAATGGCATCGTGCAAGCCCCCCGGCATTTGACACATGAAATCGATGAGCTCGTTGTGGGTGTATGGCGAACGCGTAAAAATGAGATAAAACCAACCTTTTTGATCTTCAGCTGCAATGAGCATGCTACAAGACTGAATTTTTTTCTTCCAATACATTGGGCTACCGTTGCAATCAATCATGCGCAAACCCTGGGCAAACCCTTTGAAATTTTGTTTTTCTTGTTCCCAATTGGCACAAGTTAAATCTAGTACTTCAATGTTAGAGCGATTATTGCCGGGTTTTGGGCCCAGCGCCAACATCAAATTGAATTGCTCAAGTAACTTTCCGTTATTGATGTGTTTGCCATTCTGTAAATAAGCTCTGCTCTGCAGCGGTTTGGTTTGTTCGTACATACAGGCATTAAATGCCACCATTAAATCTTTGGTTGCAGCCCATTTGCTGACTGTCTTAGGAATGGAGTCATGCTGTGTTGCGGCAAATAAATCGAAGCGAAACTTAGCGGGATCCATTCTTAAAATGGCTAATTTGGAATCGCCGATAAATGATTTTTTTGGCGCTGTTATTTCGCGGTATTGCATCCCTTCTGTAAGGCTTACCCAATTGGAGTAATCGGGTTTCTTTTCTTCCTTTTTCTGCTTTGTTCGGGATGCGTTCGTACAAGCTTGCACGACAACTAGGATACAAAGTAGAAATAATAAACGCTTCAAGGTTAACATATATTCTTTGTTCAAAGGTATCGATTTTAATAGTTTTATTTACTTTGTAACATATATCGATTCCATGAGAGCTCTACTCCTATTTTTTTGCCTTCCTTTTCTTGGCCTGACACAAACAGTTTCCAAAAAAGACCAACTTAAAGCCAAGCGCATTGCTGCAAATGCAAGCACACTTTTCAATGAAGGACAAAGTACAAATGCATATATGTTGCTCAAACAAGCCGTAGCGCTTGACTCTAACAATTCCAACGCTATGTTTTTACTGGCAAGCACCGAGTATGATTTGCGTTCCTATTTCTATGCACAAGAACATGCCAAAAAAGCGCTACAACTTTTGGCAAAAGAAACCAACGATGAGCACCTCTACCTTGCGGCTCAAATTGAACTCGCGCTCGGAGAAGTACAAACTGCGCTGCAATACATCGAGCAAGCTCGCCTCCTATTGAATTCAGACAAAGACTTTAAATTGCTCGGTTTTGCTTTATTGAAACAACAATGTGAATTTGCACTAAACGAACAACAAAAAGGAGAAAATAACCGCAGACAACTTTTAGGCGGAACCCTCAACACCAACTATGACGAATACGGGCCAATTTTGAGCAATGATAGCCAAACGCTTTATTTCACGACCAGAAATCCCAATGCAAAAGGCGCCAACCTCAACCCAGACGACCAACGTTTTTTTGAAGACATTTACCAAGCTCAGCCAGACCCTGAAAACAACAAACTTTGGGTGCGCGCTTTCAACAATGACGAACTACTCAATACCGA
>JACCDH011518465.1_pt1 | contig 12723 bp, 10 predicted proteins | sample 7442481 | NCBI WGS metagenome assembly JACCDH01 (sample SAMN15323433, study PRJNA562643) | freshwater metagenome | isolation source: river surface water | place: USA:Blue River Watershed | collected 2017-08-15
CAATATACGCCGGTTTCAAAACTATCCGGTGGAGAAAAGAAGCGATTGCAGCTGATGCAGGTCTTGGTTAAAAATCCAAATTTCTTGATTCTGGATGAGCCAACAAACCACCTGGATATTGAGACCATCGAATGGTTAGAAGGCATTTTATCAGGTCCTAATGTAACCGTATTAGTTGTTTCCCACGACCGCTATTTTTTAGATAAGGTCTGCAATAAAATGATGGAACTAGCATTGGGATCCATCTATACCTATGAAGGAAATTATGGGTATTTCTTAGAGAAAAAGGCGGAGCGAGAAGCATCCGAAGCAAGTACAGTGGCCAAAGCCAAAAACTTGTATCGCAAGGAGTTGGAATGGATGCGCCGACAACCAAAGGCTCGCGGCACTAAATCACAATCTCGGATTGATGCCTTTTCTGAAACCGAGGAAGTTGCACACCGGAAGGTGGATGACAGCAAATTGGAATTGAATATTCAAATGTCCCGTTTGGGAAATAAAATCATTGAAATCAACCACCTGAAAAAGGCATGGGGCGAGAAGAAAATCGTCAATGATTTCACCTATACATTCAAGAAAAAAGACCGCATTGGTATCGTTGGGAAAAATGGTGCTGGAAAAACGACATTCCTTCAATTATTGACCGGCTTAGAACTACCTGATTCGGGAACGATTGATCCAGGCGAGACCTTGGTAATCGGTTATTACACGCAATTAGCCTTTGAATTCAAGCCAGAACAGCGCGTGATTGATACGATTACGGAGATTGCAGAAGTAATTCCATATGGCAAGAACGAGTCCTTGACACCTAGTCAGTTCTTAAGTAAATTCCTGTTCCCTACGGCCCAACAATACACGCCGGTTTCAAAACTATCCGGTGGAGAAAAGAAGCGTTTGCAGCTGATGCAGGTCTTGGTTAAAAATCCAAATTTCTTGATTCTGGATGAGCCAACGAACGATTTGGACTTGGATACACTACAGCTGTTAGAAGACTTCTTGAGTGAGTTCCAAGGATGTTTGTTACTCGTTTCCCACGACCGGTATTTCATGGATAATTTGGTGGACCAGCTAATCCTTGTGGAAGGCGCAGGCGAAGTAAATTTCTTTAATGGAAATTATACGGATTACCGGATTTCGTTAGAAAATAAAGAAAAAGAGCCAGCCCCTGTTGTGAAATCGGCACCCATCGAAACGCCAACTGCACCCGTGCAAAAGGGAGGCAAATTAAGCTTCAAAGAGCAAAAGGAGTTTGACGATTTGGAAAAAGAAATGGCTAAATTGGAGGCAGAAAAAGAAGCATTGATCAAACAATTGAATGGCGGGTCAGAAGATTTTCAGCGATTGGCCGACTGGGCAAAGAGCATTGAATCAATCAAAAATACCTTAGAAGAAAAAGAATTACGCTGGTTAGAACTATCCGAAAGAGCATAAACGATGGATCCATTAGAAGGCAAAACCTTAAAATTCATTATCGAATATTTAGTGGGCAAATACGGCTGGGAAGGTCTTGCTAGCCGCATACGCATCAATTGTTTCGCGCATGAGCCAAGCATCAATTCGAGCTTAACGTTCCTACGCAAAACGGACTGGGCGAGGAAGAAGGTCGAAAACTTGTATATCAAAGCCATCCGAATGGATGAGCATCCGCCAAAATAAAAAAGAGGCCCCGGTCGGGGCCTCTTTCGTTTTGTGTTAAATCCCTAGGCTAAAGCCCAGGGTTATAAGATCACTTTTTACTTCTTTTGTTTTTAACCCCAGGTTTTAACCTGGGGGCAAACATTAGCTAGTTCTCGAAGAAGAACTCCTTCAAAGCATACAAAGGTTTGTCTCCTGCACCTGGATTAACAAAGACAAAATATAAGTCATTCACACCAGCGACATCAACTGCCATTGCCGTTTGACCTGCTTTCTGAATATCAATACTACCAGCTAGTTTCCCAGTTGGACTTCCTAAGTGCAATTCAAGCTTTCCTCCAGCCGTTTGACCAGGGAGAACAAAGGCACTTACCTTAATACTTTTAATCCCTGTTAAATCAATTTGATTGTAAGCAGCATAGCCTTGGTCACCTGAAGCAACCACAATTTCGCCCATGCCATCGACCTTAGTCTTCATGATTTTCGCACTTGCATCCAATGAGCCGGCAGCAACTTTTGCATCACGCAAGGTGACCACTTTTTGACCTGTTGCTGGGGCCATTTTACCATTACCTTTGTCAGTATAAGACGCCGAGAAAATAAACGTTCCTGGCTTACCTTTATCAGACGTTACATAAGAACCTTTCACTGGTTGAGAAGCCTTCTTTTTGTCTGATAAACCTAGGATGTAGATAACCATCTCACGAGCATCCGCTTTGGAAACTTGTGGATGGGCTGCCATCACCTGTTCTCCCCAAACTCCACCTCCGCCACTGATCACTTTCTTCGATAATTCATCAATGTTTTGTGAACTCGCACGGTATTTCTTCGCAATTTCTTTGTAAGCTGGCCCTATCGATTTCTTCTCTACGGCGTGACAAGTTTTACAATCTGACAAATCAATTAAACGCTTCCCATTTGAGAAAGTCGTATTGCTTTTGTGTCCTTGTTCGATAATGGTCTTATCATATCCTTCCAAATAGTTGATATTTAGCACAACATCTTCCTCCGCAATTTTATTTGAAGCCAACGTTCCATCTTCCTTATCTGCTACTGCAACTTGATAGTTAACGGTTTTGTCATTCCAATAGAAGGTCTTGTTGCCCTCAATTTGAACATCTACTTTAGGAACATCATTCCCAACTTTAATACGAATCGACGTTGAATTTGAGTTTCCTTTGTTGTCTTTCACTTTCAGGACAACATTGTAAACACCTGCTTTTGTATAGGTAAATGTTGGATTAGCCGCTGAACTCGTTTGGCCATTCCCAAAATTCCATTGATACGAAATAGGGTCTTTGTCAAAATCGAGCGTTCCTTCTGAAGAGAATTTCACTTGCATCGGTGCAGCACCTTCTTTTTTACTTGCTGTAGCAACTACTTTTGGCGTACGATTACCCGCATTGTATTCCAATTTGAATAATACAGCCTCTTCGTTTTGTGCGAACCAGTTTGGCCCATATTCCAACCCATAAATTGCACCATCCTTTGAGAAAGTAAAGTCCATCGGATGAGAGAATGTTGTACCAGGTAGGAAACGCTCCATGCTCAAATAATCCCCATTAGCCTTCATGCTCACGGTATAAACCATATCGCGCGCCCAGTCATAGGCAAACAATTTGTTATCGTAGTAATTAGGCAATTTAACTTTCGAATCCTTTGGATAATCTTCACTGTAATATACGCCACCAGCCATTGCATTACGAGAGCCCTTGCCCATCACTGGAAATTCTGGCGAATCTCCATAAGGATAGTAAATAAAAGCTTTTTGTGCAGCAGGTAGATGAGCTAATCCCGTATTATGTGGGGAATCATTTATAGGTGCCTTGGGGTTGAATTTTGCCCAAGTTGAATCTTTGTTGAAATCACGTTGGTTATATGGACGGTTATCTGCTACAAATAAAGGCCAACCGAAATATCCAGCCGCGCGGGCTTGATTTACTTCATCATGTCCTTTTGAACCGTATTTAGGAGAATCTTCGCCTGCATCAGGTCCTACCTCACCCCAATACAAGAATCCATTGCGTTGATCCACTGCAATCCGGTAAGGGTTACGATTTCCCATGACATAAATTTCAGGCTTTGTGTGGTACAAGCCTACTGGGAATAAATTACCTGCTGGAATGGTGTATTTTCCATCATCCGTTGGTTTAATTCGCAAAATCTTTCCGCGGTAATCATTCGTATTTGATGATGTTGCGCGTGCATCCCAACCGGCACGTTTATCGCGGTTATCGATGGGACCATAGCCATTGGAATCGAATGGATTTGTGTCATCACCCGTTGATAAATATAAATTTCCTGCCTTATCCCAAGCAATAGAACCACCAGTATGGCAGCAGCCATCACGTTTTACGGGAACGCGTATAAGCACTTTTTCACTGTCCATAACCAAGGTATCTTTCACATCGTCATAGACAAAGCGAGAAAGATGTTGGGCCGTATCTGCTTGGCCCGTTTGCGGCGAATAGTATACATAAACCCAGTGGTTTTTATTGTAGTTCGGGTCAACATTCACCCCCATTAAACCATATTCAAATTTTGAGAATACATTTAAATCGGCAACAACTTTTGTTTTCCCTTTTTTCGGGTCAAACATTTTCAATTTCCCTTTGCGCTCTGCAAAGAAAATCTTTCCTCCATCTGTCATAGCCAATTCCGTAGGCTCATCTAAGTTTTTATCTAATATCGTTTTAGTAAAGCGATTTTCATCGGGTAGTGGCCCCGTGCGTAAAGGTTTATTGAAATTGATTGCAGGGCCTGAAGCACACCATTGTAAACCACCCCAAATATGTTGGATGATTAATGGCTCATCAAACGTTTCGTGTGTATGTCCCCAGTTCGTGTAAAACGAACGTCCACCATCAAATTCATGGTACCAAGCCATTGGGTGATAATCCCCCATCTTGCCATCTTTATATGATTTCTCATCTAGGGTTACTAGTACCTTAACATCCTTATTAAAGTTCTTAAAATCGTAGAATTCATCCGTACGATCAAAAGTTGCAGGCATGTGTGCGGTAGAAATGTGGGATTTATCAACCGTCGTAAATGTTCCTTTTTGAACATTAGGCCGACCGGGATGCGAGGCGAATTGTCCGCCGGCTAATTTTGTGTACCAAGGCCAATCGTATTCGGTATCTGTGGCAGCATGAACGCCAAAATAAGCTCCTCCCGCTTGAATATAACGTTCAAATGCATTTTGCTGCTGTTCATTAAGCACATTTCCTGTGGTACTCATGAAGACCACAATGCGGTAGTTCTTTAGATTTTTCTCCGTGAACATGGCTGGATTTTCTGTCGTGTCAACAGCGAAACCTTTTTCTTTGGCCATTTTAAACAAAGCGATTTGTCCTGGTTTAATGGAGCTGTGACGAAAGCCTTTGGTCAGGGAAAAAACCAAAACCTTTTGACCTTTTAAGGGGTTAACCTCTTGAGCATAGGCAATTGAGATGGATGTTAGGCTTATTAATACAGCCAACATCACTCGGCCTAAGCCGAACAAATTCTTTTTCATAGTTGATAGTTTTAAACAATAGGTCTTGCAAGATAGCCAAAAGCAAATTTTATTCATAAATTTCCTCAAATATTTCTACCATGAACAAATTATACTCCTTATTCCTGCTCCTATTTATCAGCCAATTCGCCTTAGGCCAGTCGTGCTGTTTTGTAACGAAGGATGACATGCAATTAATGGCATCCAATCGGGCGTTTCAACGCTCCCATAAATTGCCTAAGCCATACCATCATGTGAGTAAAGCTGGAGGAGAAATGATCTCCTTCTCAACTCCAGATGGCCAATCAGCAAATGCTTATTATATCAAAGCCGCGAAACCAAGCCAATATACGCTATTCGTTTTTCAGGAATGGTGGGGCTTGAATGACCACATCAAGCGTGAGGCGGAACATTTTTATACCGATTTAGGCAATGTCAATGTACTGGCGATCGATATGTATGATGGAAAAGTGGCTACGACACGTGAAGAAGCCGGAAAATACATGGGTGGAGCTAATCCATTGCGTTTGGAAAACATCATTAAAGGTGCCATTGCTTATGCAGGACCACAAGCAAAAATTGCAACAGTAGGCTGGTGTTTTGGAGGCGGCCTATCGCTTAAGGCATCAATTCTAGCTGGTTCACAAGCAGCAGCCTGCGTGATGTATTATGGAATGCCAGTGAAAGATGTTGACCAATTAAAGACCTTGAATACAGATGTATTAGGTTTATTTGCTGGTCGGGAAAAATTCATTTCACCGGCCATCGTCGCTGAATTTGAGGCAAATATGAAGCTTGCAGGGAAAGGGATTCAGGTGAAGTCATTTGATGCAGAACATGCTTTTGCGAATCCTTCAAATCCGGCTTTTGATAAAGCAGCCACAGAGGAGGCATGGGGCATGGCAATAAATTACTTTAAAACCCGTTTAAAATAACATGCGCAAAATTGTCATCTTATTGATTCTGGGCTTATTTTTCACAGAACCCGTCTATTCGGCCATACGGACGAATGTTGTTAACAGCTACTCAAAACCAAAGGTTTACAAAAAGAAAAAAGGCTTTTTGTGGGGCCTTTTTAAAAAGAAAGCCAAAAAATGCGATTGCCCTAATTTATAATCGGGTTTAAGTAAGAGTCTGCTCGGGTGCCTGGTTCCTTACTGGCCAACCAGCGTTTACGGTCGGCCTCTTGGTTTTCATTTTGTGGTTCACAAACCTCGATATCCGCATCCATAAAGATGATGGTCATCACTTCGCGCATGCTTTCAGAATGGTTTCCGGGAGCGGCATGAAGGGTCCAGCCCATGTGAAATGTGGCATCTCCCGCTTGCATGGTTTTTTGAGCAACGATCGGGAAGCCTTGATCATGTACAAAAGCTGCAATTGTAGCTTCTGATTCATCGGATATAGGCATTGGAGGCAGCTTCACATTTTGGGTCCCCGAGGCAAAGGTCAGCATCCCCATTCCTTCTGTAATATTAACGAGTGGCATCCACATGGTTACCGTTTTTGCTGTACTCAATGGCCAATAATATTGATCCTGATGCCAAGGGGTATGCCCCCCACCAGCTTCCTTAAATAATGCCTGATCGTGATAAAGTCGCACTTTTTTAACCCCCAATAAATCAGCAGCTAGTTGGCCAAAACGCCTAGCCAAGACAAATTCTTTGATTTTCGCATCCTCTTCCCACAGATTCATCATCTGCAAAAAAGCCTTCCCATAGGTATCGCGCTCCGCGATGGGCTTTTGCTTTTTCCTAAACTCATCTGCCCAATGCACGATAGCATCCCGATAAGGACTTAGTTGTTGATTAGGCATCACATCAGGTAAAAATAGATGTCCGTCCCGTTGAAAACGGTCAACTTGTTCGGCTTGAAGGGGGTAATTTGTTTGCAGCATGTGAATTTATTTCTTACAAAATTCTCAAAAATAGATAGGAAAGAATACATCAATATTTGCAATAAATAATGCAATTTTACCTAATAACGATAAACCGACTTAATTGTCAGCTAAAATGAAAGCTAGTTTAGAACATTTGGATCCTCAAGAAAACAACTCGTTTCAGATTAGAGAAGTCATCCAAAATCGATTTGATGCCCCCTATCATTACCACTCAGCATTTGAACTCACGCTAATCATTGCGGGAGAAGGTAAGCGTTTTGTGGGGAATAATATTACAGATTTCCGTCCAGGAGACTTGGTTTTGTTGGGAGCGAACCTGCCGCATTGTTGGCAAAATCACCGACAAGATTGGCTACATTCGCAGGAAGATGGCCAACAAGCACAGGCATTAGTGATCCATTTTACAGCTGATTTTCTGGGAGCCGATTTTTTCAACAAACCGGAGTGTCGGAGCATCAAAAAATTATTGGATAAGGCGCGCGGCGGCTTTTCTATTCAAGGGCCTACGCAGGATCGGGTTGTACGTGAGATGCTTGCTTTGAAGGATTTAAATCCTTTCTCTCGCTTATTATCTTTATTGAACATTTTGCAATTAATTAGTGTGGCCGGGGTGGATGCACAATCGATCGATGCCAATGAGAATAATTATCAATTATCAACAAGCGATCTGGAACGGATTAATCGCATATACGCCTATGTGATTGCGAATTACACACAAGAAGTGCATTTGGATGAGGTAGCCCATTTAGCCAATATGACTGAAACGGCCTTTTGTCGGTATTTCAAAAAGATAACAAAAAAAACCTTTGTGTCCTTGGTGACAGAATTTAGAATTAAACACGCTTGTGACCTTTTACGCACGAGCAATAAATCAATGGTGGAGATTTGCTTTGAAAGTGGATTTGGGAATTTATCGCATTTCAATAAGCAGTTTAAGCAGTATATGAATGAAACGCCCTTGCAATACAGGAAACTAGTTCGGGAGTGGGAGTAAACGCTGCCGGGGTCTGAAGACCCCGGCAGCGTTACCAAAAATCAGTTTTAAAGTGCATAGCACCTAATTAAAAACTGATAAAAAACTGATTATTTTTTCTCAGGAAAAATAAGGCTCAAACCGATGCTGACAGTCAATATACTAAGAATTACCCCTAAGGAAGCTAAGGTACCGAAGCCCCATTGTTCCAAATAATGGTGTCCAATCATCTTCAATCCGACAAAACTGAGCAACACGCCCAAGCCCATCGGCAAGAAGCGAAACAATCCCATTAAGCTTGATAAAAAGAAAAATAAGGAACGAAGCCCCATCACGGCAAAAACATTGCTAAAAAATACGATGTAGGGGTCCTTTGAAATGGAAAAAATCGCTGGAATGGAGTCCACAGCGAATAAAATATCCGTAAAAGCAATCACAACTACGATGACAAATATCGGTGTAATGTATAATTTGCCTGTCTTCATCCGAACAAAGAAGCGACCAATCACATTTCGCTTATAAACATTGAAGTATTTAGACAACAATTTAACTACAGGATGTTCTCCAGGATTAATTTCCTCATCGTGGTCCTTGGATAATAAAATCTTCACTCCCGTGTAAACCAAAAATGCCCCAAACAAATAAATAATCCAGTCAAACTTCTGCAATAAGGCCGCCCCTAGGAAAATAAAAATCAATCGCAATATAATTGCCCCTAAAATCCCCCAAACTAATATCTTCTTATAGTATCGTTTCTGAACTCCAAACGAGTTAAATATCAAGATAAACACGAACACATTATCTGCAGATAATGAATACTCCACCAAATAGCCCGTGATAAACTCCAGCGATAGATTATCTTGAAAAACGGTCAATTGGTCAAAATAAGACCCCGAACCCAAATCGATATGCGGTGCATAAGCCTGCTGAACTTCACGCAAACCAGCCACATCCTGAATTCCGTGTACCATCGCCCCATTATAACCCAAAAACACATAAAACATGATGGCCAATAAGACCCAGGCCCCACTCCAAAATCCCGCCTCCTTAAAACTTACCTCAGCAGCACCCTCCTTTTTGAACACGCCTAAATCCACCAACATCACCGCAATGACCGCAACCGAAAAGACAAGAAAAAATAGCGTTTCACTCATAAATAAGTAATTTTACATTTTGAAGGCACAAAGGTCGTAAAATTTGGCCAATATTATATGTACGAAGGCAAAAAGGTAATCGTCGTAATGCCTGCTTACAAAGCAGCATTGACACTCGAAAAAACTTACAAGGAAATTCCACACGATTGGGTTGATGAAGTCATTCTCGTCGATGATTATAGCCCAGATAATACGGTGGAGGTAGCCCAACAAATTGGCATCAAACACATCATTCGCCACGATAAAAACAAGGGATACGGTGGTAATCAAAAATCATGTTATACAAAAGCATTGGAACTAGGTGGTGATATTGTGATTATGCTACACCCCGATTATCAATATACTCCCATGTTGTTAAAAGCCATGATTTCGATCATAGGTAATGGCTTGTATCCGGTCGTTTTTGCTTCTAGAATTTTAGGCAAAGGTGCGCTTAAGGGAGGTATGCCTATTTACAAATACATTGCCAATCGTATTTTGACTTTGTTCCAAAATATTCTAATTGATCAAAAATTATCCGAATACCACACCGGCTACCGCGCATTTTCGAAAGAAGTGCTGGAAGCCGTACAATTCACCAAATGTGACGACGATTTTGTTTTTGACAATCAAATGATCTTGCAAGTTTTCTGGAAAGGCTTCGAGGTAGGGGAAGTAACTTGCCCAACAAAATATTTTGATGAGGCTTCATCGATCAACTTCAAACGAAGTTCGATCTATGGCTTAGGTGTCATTTGGTACTCCATCCGTTACCGGCTCGCAAAATGGGGATGGAAATGGGATTTAATGAATTAACAAACAAAAAGGCATTGCAAACGCAATGCCTTTTTTGGTACACTACAACCTAATTGATACTCCTAAAAGGAAATTAAAACCCGCCTGCGGGTAATGAAAATTCTCAGTTGTCAACGCCCCATCATATAAATAACTGAACGTATATCCATTCGAGGTATAAAGCGTGTTCAGCACATTATTCAGTAATAGCGTCGCACGTATCTTCTTCGTAAGCGCATAGCCTAATCGAATATCTTGCGTGAAATAGGCAGGCAAGGCACGGGCAGCATTGGAGGTATTATCCAAAAATTGCTTCCCTACGTATTTCGACAAAAGCGCTGCCTCCCACTTCGCCTTTGTATACGTCAAGGTACTACCTCCAATCACCGAAGGCGAATAGGCAATATCCGTTTCTCCATGCTGAATCGAAACTATGCTGTAATCTGAATACTCAACGAGTTTTTCCGTGAAATCTTGTATGCGATTCTGGCTAATTGTCGAATTTACCTGCCAGCCCAAATTAGCCGCCAATTGCACATTTACGGACGCTTCCAAACCTAGGCGATAACTCGAAGGTGCGTTCGTTCGGATAGCCTCCCCTACGGAATTAACAGCACCGGTTAAGACCAATTGATCTACATAATTCATCCAATAGCCATTCAGCTGATAGGAAATTTTGGGCCGCGCCCCTTGAAAGCCAAATTCCAAGTCGCGTAAAAATTCAGAACGCGGGGTCGTCCCCGGATTATCGACAAAATCTTGTCGGCTTGGCTCCTTACTCCCCAGCGCATACGAAGCATAAATTTTCGCATTCGCTGTTAACTGATGCGTGATACCAATCTTTGGATTCACGAATTGATACGTCCAAACCTGGCTAATATCCTGCCGTTTATCCGCCGTACCAGCCATTTTATGTCCTACATTCCGATATTGAATATCTAAATAGGCATTCCAAGAAGAAGCAATTGCCCAATTAGCTTTGGCATACAAATTCAAATCCGTTTTCTGAGACCGACTGCGGTACCACTCGTGGCCAGCAAAAGCGACTGGCTGAATGACTAGTCCATAATGCCGACCGATGTAGCGATTCCAAGCTCCCCCAAACGTGAGCTTAACGCGCTGCGAACCATCATATTTTAAGGCAAAAGTCGAACCATAAAAATCATTGTCGAGCCATTTTTGTCGGACTACATCTACCATAGGCTTTGCATCGATTCCATAGCTAAGCAAATCTGCAGAGGGTTTAAACTCCTCGTAATATCCCCGACCGTAGGTATAATGGAAATTCCAATCCAAATCCCAGGCGGCCGACAAACGATGATTCGTCAATAACTGCAAATGGTCTTGGGAATAATTATCTGTCTGATTATCGTAGGTATAATAATTGTAGGTCCGGCCGCTTGAAAGCAAATTATTTGCATCCTCTGCGGACAAATAATTACGGTCAATATACGCTTGCATTTCCGCAACAGACCCCGAGACCCGTGATTCTGGCGTTCCATACCAGGACTGAAAGGTCTTTTCGCGGCCCGTAAAATAGTTCAAACGGATGAATGATTCTTTCGCGAAATAGGCCGCCGACAAATATGCCGACTGCAAATTCGATGAGGCGCGATCAATATATCCATCAGACACGATACGAGATAATCGGCCATCCACGGTAAATTTTCCATTCATCAAACCCGTCCCAACTTTCAATGTGGTTTTCAAAGTTCCAAAAGACCCTCCAGAAGCATTCAAATCCGCATAAGCTTTTTCCTCAAAAGTATTTGTTTGCATATTCACGGATCCCCCGAAAGCCCCCGCACCATTCGTGGATGTTCCCACACCCCGCTGAATTTGAACGGAATTAACCGAACTTGCAAAATCAGGCATATTGACCCAATAGGTACCTTGCGATTCTGAATCATTCACCGGAATGCCATTGACCGTCACATTCACCCGTGATGCATCAGATCCGCGGATCCGAATACCCGTATATCCAACCCCCGCACCTGCATCTGAAGTCGTTACAACAGAAGGTGTAAAATTCAACAACATGGGCATATCTTGCCCCAAATTGCCTTTTCTTAACTCCTGAGCAGAAACATTGGAATAAGCCATCGCAGAATTTTCGTCGGCCCGCGTTGACAAGACAAGCACCTCATCTTGTAAATAGTTTGAACGAACGAGCAGGACTCGAGCCGCTGCTGAGGCAGCCACTTCTTGAGCTTGGTAGCCCACAAAGGATATCGATAATTTTGAAGTAGTAGCAACACCAGCAAGCGAAAATTGACCTTTAGCATCCGTCAACACACCGCGTTGGCTACCCTGAACACGCACTGAAGCACCCCATAATGGCGCATTCGTCTCTTGATCGAAAACCATTCCTTCGATCTTCTGGCCAAAAATTGGACCAGCGAACAACAGCATAAAAACAAAAATAGTTGTCGTTAGATTTTTCATTTTTTGAAAAGTTTAACAACAGGTAAAGGAGTCAAATCCTGTGTGATTTAACATAATAACCCTTACATCGATGATTTTTTGAGTTTTCAGCGCTAAAAACTCGACAAAATCCCTTCGACGGCATTACCCGTATCAGGTTCAATGGGTATAATCTCAGCCTTTTTTAGAGGCACCCCTTTTTGTGGATGCACAAAGATACAAATTTTCCTACCTTTGCAAGCCATTTGCCTATTCAGAATTTTATGATTGTTAAAGAGTTTCTTTCCTTATACAAATCAGACGGAATTGTTCAGCACATTTCTGAACAAATACATCGTTCTGTTCTGCAAAACACCTATATCAAAGG
>JACCDH010806650.1_pt1 | contig 12721 bp, 20 predicted proteins | sample 7442481 | NCBI WGS metagenome assembly JACCDH01 (sample SAMN15323433, study PRJNA562643) | freshwater metagenome | isolation source: river surface water | place: USA:Blue River Watershed | collected 2017-08-15
CTTTCATTTTGTTGACAACTTTGGTTATATAGTGTGTAGGGTAGCCTGTCATTTCTCTAATAAGTAGATATAATGATTTTTTATTGAAACTTTCTATATAGTTTGCTCTTCTAAATAATTCTAAAACGGCATCTGCGATTTGAATATCTCTCTTTTTCTGAAAGAAGTTTTCTAAGTGCGTATCCCAATATAATAACATTCTATCATTAAAAGTTCTATGCTCATCGTTACGAACTTCTTCTGCCCAATTGTTTTCGGTATCCCAATTATCAGGCAAAGAGGACATTACATCGGTATCTTTGTATCTTTTGTAGTTTGAATTATTGTTTAAGATAAGATAGTTTCTTGCAACAATAGTAAAGTAAGAGAATGCTTTTCCCTTACCTTCTTGGTACATATGAATCTTTTCAATCATAAATGCAACAACTTCCGCCATTACATCTTGCGGGTCATCATCGAAATAACTAAACTTCCATTTGTTATAAACTATTTCTGCAAGCTTTTCAAATGAATGTTGTATTCTATCTTTGTATAGCTTATTTTTTATACGCTGGTCATCGGTTTTATTATATTCGATGATTGCATCTTCAGTATCTTTTGTAAAATATATTCTGGGTACTCTTTTTCTAGGCATGGTTTAAAATTGTTTGAAAAGTTCAATGGTATCCTTTACTTGTGTAAATAAAGAACCTACTTCATCATCCTTCTCAAACATTTGCTTAGAATCAATTTCTCGCAATGTCTCCAGTAATGCTATATTATTTTGTTCTTGTTGTTCTACGAATTCTTCGTATTTTTCTAATTTTATTAGAAGATTATAAATTGTATATAAAGCTGCTACTAAACATACAAATAAAAATATTAATGCTATTTCCATATTATACTACTTCATATCCTTTTAAAAAATAATCGTTTGCTTTTTTGAATTTTACTTCAACTAATTCTCCTTCTGGAGATTTCATTACAATCTTATCATTTCTACCATAATCTTGCTTTTTAACAACAGTAGTTGTATATACTCTATCTTTGATAGTAATACCATCTAAATGGTCGATTTCATGCTGAACAATAACTGTTTTCATTGTATCGGCTGATACTTGCTCTCCTTTTCTATCCTCTTCAGTATTTACTTCAAATATCAACTCTCCTAAGTTATCTGTCATTACAACTACTTTTGTAGAACGAAGTGTTCTAACCGGCTTTTTCATTGTATCGGGCATTGAAAGACATCCTTCATAGAAAATAAATCCTTCATTAGAACGTTGAGTAATCACAGGGTTTAATAGAAATAACTCTTCGTCATTAAATTTAATAACACAAGCTCTTTTATTAACACCAATTTGGTTGGCCGATAATCCTACACCACCCATTCCCTTCAATGCAGCAAATAGCGTATCTCTCAATACATCTGCTTCGAATTGCGTTAATTCTGATTTTTCTACTCTATTTTTTAGATATTTTGTAAATTCAGGGTTTGTTAAACCATTCTTTTGTTTGTCTGTAATTAATTTCATTATTATTTATTTTGTTAAAAATACAATTCCCAATGTTATGATTAATCCAATAATTGCATAAAAAGTAGCATCTTCTGCGAATTTAATTTGGTCTTTTCTTCTTCCTTGGTTTTCCATTTTATTTATCTCGTTTTAATCCATATTTAATCCACTTATACCAAATACGTTCGTGAATATAATATTGAATTGGCTTATATACTAACTCTGCTACTCCAAATGCGGCTCCTACTTTAATTGAACCACTTATTAACCACATCAGCCCAAATCCTATCAAAGTACTTATAATTCGATATGAAATGGTTTTAGCTATGTGTCTTTTTCGTTCTACTATCATTACCCTTTGTTTTCATCGTAAGTTACACTTCCATCCGGCTTCATATGGCCTGTTCTAATTGCAGTGCCACTAATTACGGCTACTTCGGATGGTGGTTCGTGATAAATTACATCATATCCTACACCTCTACCATAATTTACCGATTCAATATCAGGAATAATTGATATAAACAATTTATCCCAATTTTGTTGAAAGAATGGTTCACTTTGTAACATTGATAACACTTCTTGTGCTGATTTAGGATTATTCTCATCTTTTTGAACATCTCTAATTGCTACCCAAACATTCTTTCCTTTATCCATTTGTTGGCGGATTAACCATTCATGTCCTTTATGCCAATTCTGCCATCTCCCTATGAACAATGCGTACTTTTTCATTTAATTCTTTTTTTAAATAAGGTAATATAGCTAACTCTTTTGCTTTTGCTTCTACCATAACATCCAAATCTAATCCGTAGGTATTTGGTAATGCGTTAATATAAAGTGAGTGAGCTTGTGGTTTTTCTTTTGGATTATTTTCGTGTAATGCTTTTGATTCAGAATAATGAACTTCTTGCTTAATATTTTTAGGCCAAGTAGTTGCTGCAAGTTTAAGTGCTTGCTCTTCCGATAAATCGCCTGTACAAAATTGGTGATGATGATAATCAAATACAATTGGAATACCAATTTTTTCGTAAATATACATCAAATCTTTGACACTATACATAGAAGCCTTATCATCATTCTCAATTGTAAGCCTACTTTGAACTGATTTAGAGAGTCTTTGGAAGTTTTTGATAAATCTATCCATTGCTGCTTTTTTATCTCCATAAACACCATTACAATGAATATTAATGTTATTATATGGAGTTTTAGATAACCCCATCATATCAAAAACCTTACCATGTAATTCTAAATCAGCGATAGTTTTTTCTACAACTGATTCCGATGGTGAAACTAATACATTGAATGGACCAGGGTGTGAATTGATACGCATATTCCAAAATTTAGCATAATCACCTGCTTTCTTTAATTCCGATTTAATTTCTTTGTAATCTTTTAATTGAGTAATATCAATATTATCACCCCAAGGAATAAGAGCGGACGATAATCGGAATAAACTAATACCATTTAATCTATTCCATTCTAATATTCTAATAACATCCTTTGCATTGAGTAATGCGAGTTCGGATACATAATCCAAACCCTTCTCATTGAAGGTGCGTTTAACCATAGTACGATTTGTGGTAACTTTCTTACCCATCGACATATTAATACATGCGTAACCTAAATTCATATTTTAAAGTTTAATAGTTTTACCAAATATAAACAAAAAATATGAAAAAACCAAATATTTTAATATGTTTTTATATTTTCCTCTTCGTTACGGATTTTTATCAAATCTCTAGTATTACCTTTTTTTGTTTTTAGCCAGTAACTAACAGCTTTTGAGTTATTTATCCATAATTTACGGTTATCCCACGGAAAATCGGGATGCATATACTCCTCCCATTTTAAATCGGGTAGTTCTTCTTCTTTTTGTTGGGTATTTTCATCATTAACCTGATTTTCTATCTCTAATGTTGGAATTTTTCCACTATCTTCGGTATTTTGTGAAAAATTTTCCACTAAATCCTCTTTTTTATCACCATACACCTCATATAACCCTAATTTTTGGTCATTTTCCATCATTTCTATTAAAGCCTCTTTTTGTTTTCTTTTTTTATCAGAAACCAAACCATTGAAAGCGATAATCAAAGCAACTGCTAACGGGTCAAATACAATTACAATCAAAAATATGAAGAATTTTACAACATTTTTCAATTCCATACCAAATGCTTCGGCAACAAAACGAAACCCACCAACTTCTTTTTCTAAATCTAAATTAGAAAGCTTAATTTCATTAATTTTTTCGGTATTTTTAGCGTTTTCTTCCTGCAAACCACTAATTTTGTTATTAATTTGTGTAGTTTGACGGTCTTTACTATCAATACTACGCAGTAAACGAGAATTTACTTTACCCTTATCTAAAATTTGAGATTGAGTTTGTGATAATCCATTTAATTGCTCGTTTAATTGAGTAATTTGAGATGTATTTTGGTCAATTTTTGTTTGATAAACCGCAATTTCTCTATCAACTACTTGCAATTTTAGTGATTGAGCCTGAAAAGCATTAGAAAGATAACCGAATATACCGGCTGAGGTGATTAGCATTAATACTGCTACTGAAATTGTTAAATACCATTTGTTAAATCCGCCAATTTCATCCCATTTTTGCTTCAAATATGTAGCTGCAACTAATTTAGCTAACTCCAAAGATGAAGCCATTATCATAACCGATACGGATGCGCCGGCAAATAATACACCTAAGCCTGTTACAGAGAAATATGCCGCACAACCTGCAATAATTAGTGCGGAAAAACCCACTAAAAATTTCAGCCAATTCATATTATCGATTAATTCTAGTTAATTCAGCAACACGCTCTACTATCTTTCTAGCATCTTCTAATGTTGCATGCGCTTCAGATGGTGACATGTGCTGTGCGCCTGTGATTCCGTTTTGTAAAATCCTTAACTTCCCGTCTAAAGATTCTAATAATGTTTGTATTTTTTCGTTGTAAATCATATTAATAAGTATTTTTAAATAAAAAAAGGTGGTAAGTAAAGACCTACCACCCTTTAAAGATACGAAAAAAAATTGAATTAACCAACTTTAATTGAGATAGATTTTGCCTTTCTCTCTTCTTTCTTATCAATCGTTAAAATAAGTAACCCATTGGAGAATTTAGCTTCCGTTTTAGTTCCATCGTAATCTTTACCTACACTAAATGTAGCATCGATATCTTCAACTAAAAGAGAACTACCTTCTTCTTTTTTTGCTTTAATTGTTACCTTATCTTCGGTAACTTCTAATTTAATGTTTTTAACATCATGCCCTAAAACGCTCAATGTTAATTGTTGTTTACCATCTTCCAATTGCTTTACATCATAATCAGTAATGGTTGATGTGTATTTTGTAGATGAATAAGTTGCAGGTAATTGAGTATCAAACAACCTGTCAATTAAGTGATTTAAATTTGTTGAATGCATAATAATAAATGTTTTAGTTTAAAAATATAAGAGATATATTACAATTTATATACCAATAAAAAAAGTATGACGATTAGTCATACTTTTCCAAATATTATTGACAAATTGTCATTACATAGTGTTATCTTGCGATTCGATAACAGTACTCATATGGTCAGCCCAATGCATTATGTATGGTATTTTATATTTCATTCGTTTACTAATATCGAATACTTTTAAGTATTTCATATTGTCCTCATCATATAATCCATCGGTAAGTTTAATTCCAAAATATTCTGCTTCTGAAATTTGAATACCATATTGCTGTAAAACAAATATAGTTCTATCAGTATGAGTCATATGATGTAACTCTGGGTTAGCAGTATATATTTTACCTTGATTCTTAATGTGCCAATCTGAAGGATTTGGTATGTAGTATGGTTTATTTTTTAAACCTAATTTACCTAAATCGTGATGTAATGCTACAAATATTAATTCTTCATCTGTAAAATCTACTTTACCACCTAACTGAATAAACAATTCTTTAACTTTAAGTGCATTTTTACAAACATTAAAAATATGGTCAATGTATCCACCTGTATAACAATTATGATATCCAGCATTTCCACTAGCTGGAGCAATTGCAAGATTTGTTCCTAACTCTTCTTCTGAATACATAAAAAGAAGTTTCTCCAACCTATCACCTGTAAAATATTTTTTAATGATAGCATTAAATCTCTCGTAATTGTCTTTCAGTTCTTTTTCTGTCTTTTGTTTCATACTTTTATTTTTTAAGTTTTATTTTAATCTTTTAGTACTTCTGTGCTGTCTGCTTTATAGTAATAATAAAAAGATACCTCAAATATACAAAAATTTTTTCAAATTTCCAAATTAAATCAAATCTTTTTTTGTCAAAATTTTGTAAAGTATCTCAACTTCCTCTTCCGTAGTTAATTCAGGCAAATCTTCATCGAATAATCGCATAGTATAAAGCGTTACTCCTTCCTCCGATTCAAATTCAGTTGATTCGGATGACCACAATGATGGAATGGTTTCTAAATTATTTTCTAATTCTTCTTGCGATACATCTAATAGGGGAATGACATAATAATGAAAAGAATCTTCTAATGATTCATCTTTCATTTCAATTCGAATGCATGGATTCCACTTAGTGAAACTAACATCCGTTATCGGAGTTTCGGGTACAATTATCATAGAACCAAATATATGAAAAATTTGTTAGAATACCAAATTATTCTGCGGAAATAGATTTACTATTTTTGAATATAATTTATTAGCATATTCTTTATTTGTTTTTGGACCTGGGTGTACCCCATCTACTCCAAAATCTAAAAAGGGATAGTAATCTCCATCAAATCTATTAACATCGGTATAATCGATTTGAGCATATGAATTATTCCACAACCAATTGCATTTTTTTGAATCCAAAAATAACTTTATTAATAAATGATTTTTATACCAATTAATAAAATCATTATTATTATTTATCAAATTTAAATGCGAAGTATGTTCTATTTTACCAATTTCAGTTTCTTCAAAATACCCCCAACCATTATGATGGAATGGTTCGATACCTCCATCTTTTGTATAAAATTCTTTTCGATGTGGCTGTGTGTACATTAATAAAACCAAATCGGGCTTAACTAATTCATAATAAGATAATAAACATCTTACTATATAATCATTACTTCTACCACCAAATCCAAAATTTAAATCAACTGCATTTGGTATTAATTTACATAATTGATGTGACCAAGTTTCATCGTTATTAACAGCTACTCCTTCCGTTAAAGAGCATCCTATTGACATTACTTTAAATCCTTTTTTATAAATACTATCGCCTCTAAATCCTAATTCATTGTAAGTATATGTACATAGACCAGAGTTATCCGAACCAGAACCATTATATGTTTTATTAATTCTTTCTGATAAACTATGTTTGAATGATGAGATTTCAAATGATTCGCTATTCCAATATTTCAATACTTCCATCATATAATACTCTTTATATTTAATTTAATATTGGAATTTTGTAAAAACCATATTAAAGAATATCGATTACCATTTAGTATTTTAGTAACTTCATGCTCTATGTTTGCCGGAAATATATAAGCGTTACCTATTGTTTTATTTAATTGAATAACATTATTGTTGGGATATAATATAAAGTCACCACCATCAAATGAATCATTTAATATTACGCCAACTGAATACAATCGATTATCTCTACTATCATTATGAATTCCAAAATAATCATTTTTTTGAAAAGTATGAAAATGTATTTCACGTTTTAAATCCGTAATTGTTATACCGGTTTCTTTTTCAAAAAAATCTTTTAATTTATCAAATATCCAATTAGTAGAATCGTTATAAGATATTAATTTTGATTCGTAACTTCTATCAGCATACAACCAATTCATAGAATCCAATTTAACTAAATCTATAATTCTATCGCATTCATTTTTTGTAAATAATTGATTTTGATAAATCATATTATAGAATTGATTTTACTATATACCCTATATTTATTTGAATTATCTAAATAAGTGTTATAATACTCTTCATTATATTCTGAACCTATTTCGGATAAGAATTCCAACATATTTTCTTTTGAAGAGTAAATATCTTCATAATAAAATACTTTAGCATTTTTTTCTTCTGCTAACTTATAAAACTCTCCCTTCCAATATGTAATATTATTTAATTGGTCCGTTAAAGTGGTTGATGAAATGGTATTGTTGTAAATGTATTTAGAATGCCAAACATTTGTTACTAACGCATTTGAAAGACTTTCAACTTGCTCATTGATATTCCTTCTATCTAAGAATGCAACTTTATCAAATGATTTATAAAATATATCATATAATTCCTTATAAGATAAATCTTTTAAATCAGGCGGTGTTTGTTGATACATGTGTTTTACGAAAACATTTTCGTAACTAATAACCTTTTTATAAGGAAAGTATCCTTCTAACCCATTAAAGTTGAATGGCTCACTAAATATTTTTATATTAGGATTAGCGTGCTTGTAATAAGTTGAAATAGATGTTGAGCCTGTTCTGGGGAAACAAACCAATAATACTTTCATAACTATTTTATATGTTATTTACTAATTAAGGTGTTTATTCTTAATAGCAGATATTACATTTCTAATATTAGCGAATAATGATACTTTATCACTTGCGTTTGTTTTTTTTATTAAAGGCGTTTTAGCTCTAACCGAATCGTATTTTTTCGTTTTATTAGTTTCCATTATTGATATTTTATTTTTTTTAAATTAAGCTTTAGGTCCACCACCTGCGCAACTTCCTGCGCAATTTGAAAAACACTCATAGCAGTTATATGGGTATGAAGATACTACACATACATCATATGTACCGGTCCAACACCATCCGGAAGCACCGGTGGTTGCACATTGTTGGTAATTGTTTACCGGCCAACTACTCGAACAACAAACCATTTTACATGGTTGTGGTGGGTTATGTTGATAAATTGCATATATAGGATTTTCAACACCTTCTTCTGAAGTTAAAATAACATCGATTGGTTCAACATCCACAGAATATACGTTTATTATTTCATATGAATATTCTATATTTACCACACTAACTTCTTGTATAGTATCCGTCTCATTATTAAATAATATAATAGAATCTCCAACATTTAAGTCTTGATATCTATTAAACATATAATCAGTTTGTGTATTTATTTTACTTAAAAGTTTAGCAAATTCAACATCTACAAATTTTGAACCATTTGACAATTCTAAATTTACCAACCATACTGTTCTATTTTTTGATGAGTATTCTGCAACAGTTGTAGTAGTAACTTCCAAATTATCATTCAATTCTGAAAAACTACTACTCCAATAGTGAGAACCTGATAGTAACTCATCCAAAGGCATACCATCAAAATTAAGTGTTTTCAGAATAGAGCCTGTTTGAATATCCTCTACATTTGATATTGTTCCATCCGGCATAAAAATTTTGGATTCATCATCGAATTGATATCTAAAACGATTATCGGATTCTAATTTCGAAGCGTACTTCTGTATATAGCAAGGCCTTTCCCATACTTGTAATTCGCCGTTAGAATCAAAATCTATGGTTTCTCCAAACGCACATCCATTTGTGTGTACAAATGGATGTGTTAAATCTAATACATCTAAATTCGAACCATACACTAAAGATATAACTCTATATGTTTGTAATTTTCCTTCCAATACATCATTCGGATTAAAAACATATTCTTGTAATATTGTATTCGATGGAAGATTTGATTTAATAGAATTCAACTCCTCTATATCGGATATCTTTAAAACTTTTGGATATATTTGATAATTTGTTGTTGGAAATCTTTCTTTAATTATATAGTTTGGATAATTTCCATTATCTCTAATAGTTGTACCAATTGTATCAAATCCAAATTCTGAATCGTTTATATATGTAGCAGGTATGGATGTTGAATCCGTATCATACATTAATTTCAAAAATTCAAAATTATCCGTACAATATACACTATCTATTAAAGCGGTAGAATCATATGAAATTCTTATAATTAACGTAGTATCGCTATCTTCTATATCAGGTATTGTAATAGAATCTAATGCAGTATAATGTGTATTTACAATAATCCCATTTGGTGTGAATCTATTCCCAATAGCTCTTTCAAAATAAGTTGTAGTTGGCGTAGTATCTGTTGATTCTACATCTATTATTCTACGTTGATAGTGTTTTGGAGAAATTATTTCAATATTAGTTATACCATTATCGGAAACAAATTGTTCCAATCCATCTAAATCCAAATAATCATTTGTATCTTTAAATAGTATATCGGCGTTGGTATTCATTTCCAATACCTTAAACTCACCATTGGTATCCTTAACGTAATCAGTTGCTATTACTACTGCTTTCATATATCGATTTTATCTTTTCTATAAATATAAGATATTACTAAATAAGTGATTTGTTTGTTTTACTTTTGAAGTAATCAGCTTCAACCTCTCTCCACTTATGTAAAGGACACGCATCATTTTCCATAGTAAATATCTTTTTACTAAGTGGGCAACCGCAATCACTACAAATTATTACCATATTGGCAAGAGCTTTCTTTTTATCACAAGAATTACATATATCCATTCTTTTTTCGGCCAACTCTCTTTGTTCGCTTGTTGGGTTAGCTGCTGTAAACCAAGCTTTAGCTATTTTTCTAAGATTAATTTCCATTTTACTTAAAGTTTATTATATATTTTTTGAATTCTAACACATTCTTCATAGAGTTCCAATTTACTTAATCTATTTAGTAACCAATCCGCCATAGATTTGAAATCACTCCTATGTATAGTTATATATACGGGCAATTTTTTGTATTTAACTAATATTATTTCTTTACATTTTTTATTAGATTTCCAATTATCTAACTTATCAACCAATTCGGATAAATTTTTTGAGGTTAAATTTATTTTATCTAATCTATTCCAATCAAATGTAATATATCCTTTTTCTAATTTATTTAACGCACTTATATTCATATTATTTAATTTTAGAATATAGTTCATTGGTTATAATATCTAACCCCAACGAATTAGGATGCCCATCATCCATTAAATATATGTTATTTAATCGTGATTCTTTATTACTTTGTAAGTATTCTTTAAACCCACTTCCCTTATTAAAAAATTTACTAAAAAATGCTTTTATACCATCTGCGTAATAATAGGGTTGGTCTAAAACAAATGTATCTGCAATCTTATGACCGCCTTTATGGTTCATCAATTGCCCCATATTTGATATATCATCATATAGCCCATAGAATTTGGTTTCATCTATATATTCTCTTAAATCCCAACTCGTTCCTTTCAATGATTCTTCAACCAAAGGATTAAACGCCATAAACATTAACGAATCTATATTATGTGATTCGAAATACTTTTGAAGGAATATCGAATAAAGTTGAGTACTATATTGATAATATTCTTTTCTGAATAGTTTATCTATAAAATCATAATACAATACCGATTTGTCTCTACCTTTATCCAAAGTATCGCTCACGTTTTCTGGGATGTTAGTAACAACAAATGGTCTGAAAATTTTATGAATAGGTCCAAAATCTCTATATTGTGATGACCATCCAACAACTACTTTTATTTCTGAAAATCCTAAATCTTTAATACCGCATTTATTGAATTCGTAATCATCTTCGTAACACATCATTTTAAGACAATTCTCATAAATTTCAGTATTAGAACCACCATTCCACGAAATATTAACTACGGTATCATATCCTAACTTCTCAGCCAACTTATATGACCAGCTTAATTGGGGATACTCATTTGTATTTTGTAGGTATGTATTATTAGTCCAACTATCTCCAAACGCAAATAGTACTTTCTTATCTTTTAATAAACCTTGGTTGAGCCTCATTTCGAAATGCTCTTTTGTTGTTAGATAAAGCTCAATTGTCATAACCTATAATTTACAAAATTTTTTTCAAATTAACAAATTTATTTTCTATATCTTTTAGATGGATTCATATACTCATATATACTATCATATGATAAATTCAACCCAATCGAATCAAATGTGGATTTTGCTATATCCTTATTAGTGGAATACAAATCTTCGTACCATATTATATCGATATCGGAATGGAATGAATACTTTGTAATCAAATTCAATCTATAATATACGCCTATTTTATGCATATCATTAAGCGAATCCGTATTGTGAGTATATGGTTTCAACCAAACATCTTCGACTGAATTAAGTACATCTCTTTTATATATAACATTACATACGCTCTCCCAAACCGCATTGGCATCCTTTCTACTCAATAGAATAGTCTTATCAAAGGATTTTCTTAACTCATCCATTTCGGCAAACGATTGGTGGTGTACCATAGTTTTTAAAACAATATCGTTTTGGTTGGAATCGTATATTACATTCGTATTAGATTTTAAAAAAGGTTCATTACACACATTAAGATTTAACCCACTTCCAATCGCATTCATCAGCGTTGTTGTTCCACTTCGTAACGTACCTATTATCAATACCTTCATATAAACTAATTTTGGGGGGAGGGGGTTGGGGGAACGCTTCGTCAAAAAGAAATTTTTGGTATCTCTATTGATAGTGCTCCTTCAGTTCTCTATACGATATCCACATCCTGCCACTTCCATTTCAATTTTCCGTTCCTTTTAAGCCTTCTTATGTACCAAACGATAAAATATACCACCGATATACCGATAAGCAAAATAAGCCCTATTAGAACGAATGGAATCATTATAATAGAGAGAATTATATCCTTTATGAATCGTAAGTATCTCATTTATTACGCTTTTACTATCTTATGTACTTTGGGTGATTGATAAACGTATCCACTTGCGGTTTTATCCGTTGGATTTTGTACCGCCCATAAAGAATTACCATTTGGTAGTGTTTTAAATAGATAGCCGGAGAATGTTGAGTTGAGTTTAAACTCACCTATACGCTTTTCTTTTGGTGTACCCTTTTCATTCAAAGGAAACTCCGGATTTGGGGGGTATATGTTTATACTACTTCCACCGAGGATTGTACGAATACCTACCGCTTTTACTTTCCATTTTTCAATTGGTGGTTTAGAAGTACCCGTTTCTGCGTTAGCAGCCGCCGCTTCATTTTTAAGTGCTTCCAATTCGGCTTTAACCGATTCCACTGCTTTAGTTTGTTCTTTGGCTTGTTCGGCAGTAGGGGTAGATACCGTAGATGCTATAACGGATTCCTTCTCTACGACTTGTACACTAAACTCCTCTCCCTCTGCGGAAGCCA
>JACCDH011280095.1_pt1 | contig 12720 bp, 11 predicted proteins | sample 7442481 | NCBI WGS metagenome assembly JACCDH01 (sample SAMN15323433, study PRJNA562643) | freshwater metagenome | isolation source: river surface water | place: USA:Blue River Watershed | collected 2017-08-15
CAAGCGCAGCGAGGACGGAATCGTGCTGGTGAACGAGGATGCCTGCATCGGCTGCGGTCTCTGCGCTTGGGCCTGCCCTTACGGCGCGCGCGAGATGGACCGAGAGGCGCAGGTGATGAAGAAATGCACCCTCTGCGTCGACCGCATCTATAACGAGAACCTGCCCGAAGAGGACCGTGAGCCTGCCTGTGTGCGCACCTGTCCCACCGGCGCGCGGCATTTCGGCGATTTCGCGGACCCGGAGAGCAACGTCAGCAAACTGACCCGTGATCGCGGCGGGGTGCCGCTCTTGCCGCAACTGGGCACCAAGCCCGTCAACCGCTACCTGCCACCGCGCCCCAAGGACCGGCCCGAGGAGGCCAGCCTTCTGGCCCCCCTGCTGGACATCAAGGCCACGGGCTTTGCGGGGTGGCTGGACCGCATGCTGGGGAAACTGGATTGAAGCCTGCACCCTCTGTCATCCTGTTCACCACCCTGTCGGGGCTTGGCTTCGGCGTTCTGGCGCTGCTGGGCCTTGGGCTGATCGCAACACAAGGTTGGCCTGCGTTCTTCCACTGGGCCTTTGGCTATGCCTTGGCCGTCGGGGGGCTGCTGTCATCCACCTTCCACCTCGGCCACCCGGAACGCGCATGGCGGGCGTTCAGCCAATGGCGGTCAAGCTGGCTGAGCCGTGAGGGCGTGGCGGCGGTCGCCACCTTGCTGATCCTTGCGCCACAGGCGCTGTCGGATTGGCTGGGCCTGGGATGGGGACAGGGCTTCGGCATTCTTGGCGCGGTCGGTTGTGCGGCAACCGTGCTCTGCACCGCAATGATCTATGCCCAGCTCAAGACCGTGCCGCGCTGGCACCACTGGACCGTGCCCGCCACCTATCTGGCCTTTGCCCTGACCGGTGGGCTGATCCTTGCCGGGACCGGGCTTTGGGCCACAGTGGCGGCGCTGGGTCTGGGCCTGCTTCTGGCCTATGGCTGGCGCGTGGGGGACAGCGCCTTTGCGCGGGCGGGGGTGGATCTTGCCTCGGCCACCGGCCTGTCAGGCCTGGGCTTGCCGCAGGTGTTCGAGCAGCCCCATACCGGCAGCAACTATCTGATGCGGGAGATGATCTTCACCGTCGGCCGTCGCCATGCCGCCAAACTGCGGACCCTCGCGCTGATCCTCGCCGTGGGGCTTCCGGCGCTGGCCGCCGCGACCCTGCCGGTTCTGCCCGCGCTGATCCTTGGCGGGCTGTCGCATCTGGCCGGGGCCATGGCACAACGCTGGCTGTTCTTCGCCGAGGCGGAGCATGTCGTCGGTCTGTACTACGGACGGACGTCAGGAAAATCCTCACAGCGCCAAGGACGGCCCTAGCCCATCCGTCGTCATTGACCGGTCACCAGTGACGAAGCGGCGCCATACTAACGGCTTGGCCTTGTGCCTTTGATGGTGCGCGCCACATGTCCTCGCGCTTGCCCAAAGGAAATAAATACGGACACTGACGCCACGACTTTAGGCCGTGCGCGCCCGGAACCGGGCCCATAGCCAAAGGTCGAGGCGAGCCTCCAGCGCCTTGGGTGTCGCACTGTTCGACCCACCGGTTCGATGGGGCTGTATGTGTTTGGCATCATGGGACCGCGCAGAGGATGCGGGCCGTGGCGCATGGGTTTCCAATCAACAACAAAGCGTCGGCCGCCCTAGATGGCGGCCCGAGAAAAGCAAGGTCCGTCCATGGAAGATCACCAGTCGAAACCCATTTCGATCCTCGTTGCCGATGACCATAAACTGCTGTCCGAAACGGTGCAGATGTTCTTGCACAATGACGGCGGCTTTGCGGTCGAACGGGCCGATACCCTGGATGCGGCCTTGCAGGCGATTGCCGACAAGGGGCATTTCGATGTGGTGATGCTTGACCTCGACATGCCCGGCATGGGGGGCTTGGGCGGTCTGGAACGGGCCGTGCACGCCAATGCGCCGGGTCGGGTCGTGCTGTTCTCGGGACAGGCCCGGCAAGAGGCCGCGATGCGGGCGCTGGAACTGGGGGCGGCGGGCTATGTGCCGAAGACCCTGTCGCCGAAATCCCTTGCCGCCGCCTTGCGCTTTGTCGCGGCGGGCGAGACCTACTTCCCCTCGACCATGGCGCTGCCGACCGCCCGCAGCGAAGGGACCAGCATCGACGCGCAACTGTCCCAGCGCGAACGGCAGGTGCTGCGCGGCATCTGCGAGGGGGCGACCAACAAGGACATCGCCCAGTCGCTGTCGCTGACCGAGGTGACGGTGAAGATGTATGTCCGCGCCGTCTGCGCCAAGCTGCGCGCCAGCAACCGGACGCAGGCCGCCATCATCGCGCTGTCCACCGGAATCGTCTGACCCTTTTGCATCGCTTGGGGCTGGCACAAGGCGCGTGCCGGCCCTAAACCTTGGGCGCAGGACAGCACAGGGCGGGGGCGGTGATGGGTTTGGCAATCGTGACGGCGGGCACGTCGGCCATCGGGCGGCATCTGGTGACCGCGCTGGCCGGGGCCGGGCATGACGTGGCGCTGACCCATATCGGCAGCGCGGCCCTTGCCGCCGAGGTGTCGGGACAGGTGCACGCCATGGGCCGCCGCTGCCTGACCGCCGAGGTGGACGCGGGCGACGCCGATCAGGTCACCGCCTTTCACGCCCATGCGGCGGATTGGGCTGGGGCCGCGCCGTCGGTTCTGGTCAACAATGCGGGCATCCAGACGTGGTCCGGCCTTTTGGATCTGGCGGTCGACGATTGGGACCGCGTGATCCGCACCAATCTGCGCGGCACCTTCCTGAACACGCAAGCCGCAGGCCGCCTGATGGCTGCGGCGGGGCAGGGCGGGTCCATCGTCAACCTAGGCTCTGGCTGCAACAAACTGGCTTTCCCGCGCCTTGTGGATTACACGGCCTCGAAGGGCGGGATCGAGCAATTCACCAAATCTGCCGCTTCGGAACTGGGGCCCTTGGGCATCCGCGTCAATTGCGTGGCCCCCGGCGCCATCGCCACCGAACGCACCGCGGCCGAGGCCGGGGATTACGCGGGCACCTGGTCCAAGGTCACGCCCCTGCGCCGGGTCGGCACGCCACAGGACATTGCCGATGTCGTGCTGTTTTTCTGCTCGCCAGCGGCCTCTTTCGTGACCGGACAGACGCTGTGGGTGGATGGCGGGGTGTTCTCGCAGGCCCCTTGGCCCTACGAGACTTGAACTGCTCGGGGACTGCCGATTAGACTGCGAGGAATTGATTGTGGCTGGGGTCCACGGAAACTGATCTGTGTTGGTGACAATCATTTTCATCTCTGATTTGGCTTTCCCTTTGATTTGGAAAAGGCATGCACGCAACGGGCGGCACCGTGTCCAAGGCGCTGCGGATATTGCGCCTTGGCAGTTTCGTTTTTCCTCTGATCGCGGCTTTGGTCTGGGGCGCTTTCCTGTACCGTCGGGCGCTTGATGCGACGACACAGCATGTGCTGGTGCAATCGCAACTGGTCGCGCAGCATGTCGAAAGCCTGATCGAGGCGCAGCGGGTGCTGCACCGCGCCATCGCGGCCCGACTGGCGACCGAGGCCCCGGGCTTTGCCTCCACGCCCGAGTTTCGGGGGTTTCTGTCAGCGCTCGTGGGCGCGCAGCAATCGCTGATGCGGTTGCAGGTGCTGTCCAGCGCCGGGGCCGTCCTGTCCGACAGCGCGCTGAACGGGCCAAGTGCCCTGCCGCAGGATCACATCGACGCCCTGTCTGCCGGTGCACCGCTGTGGATCGGCCGCGAGGTGGCCGAGAGGCAGGTCGGGCAGGTCGGCAAGGATGTGTTTCTGATCTCTTCGCCGATCAACGTGCCCGGCGGGCAGGCGATCGCCCTGTCGGTGCTGGACACCGGCCTCGTGCAAAGTTTCCTCAAGGGCATCGCCGTGCGCGAGGGCGAGGCCGCTTCGATTGCGCGCAGCGACGGCATGCTGATGCTGCGGAATTTCGATGCCGCCCCGATGCTGCTGCCCGAGAACGTGCCCGGTCGCCGCTATCCCCAGATCAGCCCCTCCGGCGCCTTCGAGGCGACGGCGGTGACGGACCGCGTCACCCGCATCTATGGCTTTCGCTGGGGCAAGGCCTTGCCGTTCTTTGCCAATTTCGGGGTCCCGAAGGCGCTGGTCTGGCGGGAATTCACGCGGCAAGGTCTGCCGATTCTGGCGCTCTTCGCGCTGATGGGGCTGTTTCTCTGGGTCACGGCCCAGCGGATCGGGCATTCGCTGGCCGACCGTTTCGCGCGCGAGAAGATTCGCGAGCGCGCCGAATCCGCCGAGCGTCTGGCCGAGCAGCGCATCCACCTGATGCGTGAGACGAACCACCGGGTGAAGAACAATCTGGCGCTGGTCGTCTCGCTCATCAATCTGCAACTGCGCGGGGGCAAGGGGCTGGACGCCGACGCCCTGAAGGCGCGGATCGGGGCGATCAGCCATGTGCACGACCTGATGCATCAGGCCAAGGACGCGGTCCATGTCGATTTCGCCGCCATGTTGTCGGACATCGCCGCAAGCCCGGCTGTGGTGCCGCAGGAAAGCGGCATCACCGTGCACTGCGATCTGCAACCGGGCATCCTCTTGGGGCCGGACCGGATCACCCCCTTGGCCGTCATCGCGGCGGAGTTGATCACCAATGCCGTCAAACACGCCTTTCCGGGGCGTCAGGGCGGGGTGATCCACCTGCTTTTGCAGCGCGAGGCGGGGGGCGTGATGCTGAAGATCGGTGATGACGGGATCGGTCTGGCCGAGGGCGTCTCACGCCGCTCGGGCAGTGCGATCATCGACGCGCTGGTGGAACAGATCGGCGGGCGTCTGGTGCGGCGGACCGAGGGCGGCATGCAGGTCGAGTTGCATTTCTCGACGGACTGACCCCGTCGCGGGAATGATGGGCCGGAGTGCGACTTCCGGGTCACCCCTGCGGAATGATGGCCCGCCCCATCCCTAGGGATCATTGAGATTCTCCCGTGGGTTGTGTCACATGTCAGGCAGCGGCGCGGAACGCGATTGCCGCACTCAAACCGAGGGGCCGGGTATCCCGGGGACAGGGCCATGAGACTGACATTCGCTGAAAACCGCTTTCCGCTGTTCCAGCCGCAGGGTCTGGATGATGTGAAGGACCCGTGCCCGGTCTGGGATGGCGCGCGCTGGCACATCTTCGGCTCTGGCGGCACGGTGACCTCGGAAACATGGCTGGTCTATCACGCCACCGCCCCGGCGCTGGAGGGGCCTTGGCAGCAAGAACCGCTGATCCTGCTTCCGGTCAGCGGATCGGGCGTCGCGGCACCGGGCGTGGTGTTCGAAGGCGGGGTGTTCCACATGTACATCCAGACCGAATTCATGCGCGCGGGCGGGCGGTGCGAACATCTGGTCTCCAATGACGGGTTCACATGGGTGGCGCTGCCCTCGGCCTTTGCCGCGCTGGAAGGGACCGAGGAACATGGCATCTATGACCCGCACCCGGCGGTGATTGGCGGGCAGAAATACATCGTCTATTCCGCCATGCCCGAATTCGACCGCGTCCCGCAGCCCGAGGTGTTTCTGGCCCGCAGCCTGTCGAACACATGGTTCGGCCCGTGGCAGCGCATGGGACGGATTCTGGGGCATGAGGACATCCCCCACCACAATGCCAAGGACCAGCCCGATTACGAATGGGGGCTGGAGGGGCCGCAACTCGTGGAACTGCCCGACGGGCGGGTGATGCTGAACGCCACCTGCTTCTTGCCCGAAGGCCAGCGCGGCACGCGGCAGCGCGTTTTCTTTGCCACCGCCGAACGGGTCGAGGGGCCGTATCACAGCCTTGGCCCTGTCTTGATGCCGGACGGTGTGGGCGAAAACGGCCATTCGACCGTGGTGGTCGATGGAACCGATCTGACGTTGTTCTATCAAAGCCGCGTCGAAAGCACCGGCCAGCGCTGGCGCTACGGCATCGTCCGCGCCCGGATCGAGGCAGAGGCGACCGATCTTTCGCAAGCGGCGTGATCGGTCCCCCAGCCGATGAGGTCAGGCCACCGCCTGTGCGCCGGTGATTTCCACCAATGAGCCGCACATGAATGCGGCCTCCTCGCTGGCAAGGAAGGCCACGAGGGCCGCCACCTCTTCGGGTCTGCCAACGCGGCCATAGGGCACCAGCTTGTCCAGATCCGCCATCGTGCGGCCCGAGCGTTTGACGCCCGATTCCAGCATGGGCGTGTGGATTTCGCCCGGGCAAACGGCATTGACGCGGATTTTCTGCGGCGCGTAATCGCGGCCAAGGTTCTGGGTGAAACTCGCCACCGCTGCCTTGGTCACGTTATAGGCGATGTGGTTGGGTGCGGGATGCAGCCCCCATTGCGAGGCAGTGTTGACAATCGCCCCGCCGCCGCCCGCGATCATATGCGGAAGTGCTGCGGCGCAGGTGTGGAACATCGCATCGATGTTGACGGCAAAGGACAGACGCCAATCCTCTGCCGTGATCGACAGGATATTGCCGCGCCGCATCAGGCCCGCGTTGTTGCACAGCACGTCGATCCGGGCTTCGGTCGCCATCACATCGGCGATGATCGACTGGCAGCCCTCGGCGGTCGAGATATCGGCGGCAAAGGCGCGTGCCTGGCCCCCGGTGGCGCGGATGCCGTCGGCCACAGTCTCCGTCCCGTCGCCGTTCACGTCGGTGACGATCACCTGCGCGCCCTCAGCGGCGAAGCGGCTGGCAATCGCCGCCCCGATGCCGCCCGCGCCGCCTGTCACGATCACTGTCTTGTCTTGGAAACGCATGGTCACCCCCTTAGCGCAGATAGCTGCCGCCGTTCACATCCAGCACCGCCCCGTTCATCGACATCTGTGTCGGACGAAACAGAAAGGCGGTCAATTCCCCGATCTCCTGTGGGCTCGCCATCCGCCCGATGGGGATGCCCGCCAGCGCCGCCGCCTCGCCATGTTGGGCGATGTAGCTTTCGGCCATCTCGGTCCGCACCCAACCCGGTGCAATGGCGATGGCGGTGATGCCCTCGGCCCCGTGGGATTGCGCGACGGATTTGGTCAGGTTGATCAGCGCGGCTTTTGAGGCACCATAGGCCATGGAGCTTGAGGTATAGCCCCGCTGTCCCGCACGGCTGGCCATATTGACGATCCGCCCGCTGCCTTGGGGGCGAAAGGATTGGATCGCACATTTGGTCAGGTCAGCGGCGGCCAAGACATTCACCCGAAACTCCCGCGCCCAGACGGATTGCCAATCTTGCATGGGGGCGTCGATGGCGACTTCCGCGCGGATGCCTGCGTTGTTCACAAGGCCCGTCACCGGGCCAAAGGCCATGGCCTCGGCCCAAAGCTGTTCGGGTGCGGCGGGGTCAGAGAGGTCGGCGCAGAGGATCGCGCCTTGGCCGTTGATCTCGGCCAAAAGACCCTCCGCCGCCGCGCGGTTGCGGCTGTAATGGATCAGCACTTTTGCCCCGTCCTGCGCCAAGGCGAGGCAGATCGCCCGCCCGATCGCGCCGGTGGCTCCGGTCACAAGGATGGTTTTGCCGTGGAGCATCAACCGCCCCACGTGTCCGACAGCGTGAACCCCTGCGGGAACGGATCGCTCGGGTCCAGCCCGATCTGGCTGATCCCGTAAATCCACGCCTGACCCGAGACACGGTTCTGCGTGGCGGCATAGGGGCCGACAGTGGTTTCCGAGACAAACTCCGTCACAAACTCCCCCCCGATGATGGAACGCGAGGTCACCTCATCCCCCGGTCTGACCCGACCGCGCGCATGGGCCGAGGCCATGTTGGAATTCGACCCCGTCCCACAGGGTGAACGGTCCACCCGACCGGGACGCAGGGTGGTGCAGGTGCGCAAGCTGCCATCCGCTTCACGCGCGCGGAACATGACATAGGCCAGACCATGAAGCGCGGGCGTCGTGGGGTGCAAGGCAGGGTCCACCGCCGCGATGCGGTTGCGCAGGTCCACCCCGGTCATCGCCAAGGCGCGGGCATTCTCCGGCGTGATGGTCAGGCCGATCTGATCCACATCCACCAACGCATAGAACACCCCGCCAAAGCACAGGTCATAGCGCAGCGCGCCCCATTCCGCCGTCTCGATCACCGCATCCTGACGCGCCACGAAAGAGGGCGGCATGTCCAGCGTGACCTTGACCACCTTGCCGCCCTGACAGGTGGCCGTGGCGCGCACCAACCCGGCGGCGGTGTCAAAGGTCACCACGCTGGCGGGTTCCAACATCGGGATCATCCCGGTCTCCAGCAGGGCCGTCGTCGCGCACATGGCGTTTGAGCCTGACATCGCATGCGCCTGATCGGGTTGCAGCACGATCAGCCCCACATCCGCCGCCGGATCACAGGCAGGCAGCAGCAGGCAGAACGACCCGGCAGGGCCAGAGCGCGGTTCAGAACACAACCACCGGCGCAAGCTGTCATCCACCATGTTCAGGTGCAGCAGTTTCGCGGCCATCGTCGCACCGGGGATGTTCAAGACGCCCCCGGTGATCACGCGCCCGATCTCGCCCGCGCAATGGACATCGACGGTTTGCAGGGTGCGGGCAAAGCGCATGGCGGTCCTTTCAGAAACGGTCGATGCGGTAGGGGTGCAGGTCAAGCGAGGGCTTTGCCCCCGTGATCAACTCCCCCATCAGCCGCGCCGTGGTGGCGGCATAGGTCAGGCCAAGATGGCCATGACCGGTGGCATAGAAAACCCCCTTCGTGCGGGCCGAGGCCGACAGGATCGGCACCGTATCGGGCAGGGCGGGGCGGTGGCCCATCCATTCGCTGGCCTGTTCCACTCGCAGATTGGGCAGTGCTTCACGCGCCCGCCGCACGGTGACCTTGCTGCGGCGGTAATCGGGGGCGGCGTCCAGCCCCGCCATCTCAACCGTGCCGCCGACGCGGATGCCGCCAGCGGTGGGGGTGACCATAAAGGCACGGGCAGGCCAGATGATCGAGTGTTTCATCGACAGGCCGGGGGCCATGATCTGGGTGTGATAGCCGCGCTCGGTCTCCAGCGGGATCGGCTCGCCCAAATCCTTGGCGAGCGTGGCGCTGTAAGCCCCTGCGCAGATCACCACCTCATCCGCCGCCAGACAGCGACCGTCTTTCAGCACGACCTCGCGGATGCGGTCATTCCTGACAAACCTCACCGCCTCGCCGCGTTCGATCCGCCCGCCCAAGGCGGTGAACCGCTCGGCCAAGGCCAGCACCAGCCGGTAGGGGTCTTTCATCGACCGATTGTCCGGGAACAGCACGGCCAGACCGATCTTGTCGGACAGTTCAGGTTCCAGCGCCTTGATGGCCTGCCGCCCGATCACCTCATGCGCGACGCCGAACCGTTCAAGGATTTCAATGTGGTCGCGGTCGGCCTTGAACTCTGCCTCATCGGTGTAAAGCGAGAGACAGCCTTCGTCGCTGATCTGATCGCTCAGCCCCGTCTCGTGCAGCAAATCCAGCGTATCACTCAAAGACCGCGCGCAAAGCGCCGCCCCCTGCGCCTCCAGCTCCCGCAGTTTGGCAGGACGCGAGGCCGCGATGAAGCGCAGAAACCACGGCACCAGCTTGGGCATATAGGAGGGGCGCACCCGCACCGGGCCTTCGGGGTCCAGCATCCAGCCGGGGATTTGCCGCCAGATCGCGGGGCGAGAGGCGGGCATGAGTTCGGTCACGGCAATCGAGGCCATGTTGCCGAAAGACGCCCCCCGTCCCGGCGCGTCCCGGTCCACAAGCATCACCTGCCGCCCACGCTTTTGCAGATCATGCGCGATGGCCGTGCCGATGATGCCCGCGCCGATAACAACCGTGGTCATGACCAGTTCAGGATCGGCTGCATCGCGGCGGCGAATTCGGCCTTTTCGTCATCGGTCAACGGGCCAAAGGGCAGTCGGCACTCCCCCACCGGATTGCCCTGCAATTCGCAGCCGTATTTCAGTTTCTGCACGAACTTGCCCGACTCAAGCACGTTCATCGCAGGCCAGATCGCCGTCATGATCGCCTTGGCGCGGGCATGATCCCCCGCCCGGAAGGCGGCGTCCATCTCACACACGGGCTTGGCCATACAATTGGCCGGACCGCAGATCCAGCTATCCGCGCCCCAGTGCATGAAGTCCCATGCGATATCGTCAGAGCCGGACACCAGTTGCACCCGCCCCGCATAGCGGGTGGAGATGCCAATCGCGCGCTGCATGACGCCCGAGGATTCCTTGATCCCGATGATGCGCGGATTGTCGGCCAGCGCATCCAGCGCCTCATAGCCGATCTCGACCCCGTCCTTGCCGGGGTAAGAATACAGCACCACATCCATATCCGTCGCCGCGGTCACCGCGTTGAAATGGCGGATGATTTCGGCCTGTGTCGGCTTGGTGTAAAACGGCACGGCCAACAGCACCGCGTGATACCCCATTGCCTTGGCGCGCAGCGTATTGGCGATGACGCCAGCGGTGGAGGGCGCGTTGGTCCCGGCGATCAGGGTTTCCCCCGGCAGGGCGAAGTCCTTGACGAAGGCCAGGACGGCGTCCCGTTCGGCATCGCTCATCAGGTTGTATTCGCCCGACGATCCGCAGGGCACCCAGCCCGACACACCCGCCGCGCGCAGGGCGGCCATGTGGCGGCCAAGCGCGGCGAAGTCGATGGCCCCGGCGGCATCAAAGGGCGTCACAAGGGCGGGCATCACGCCCTGAAGTTTCAGCATGGGATCACCTGTGCATGCGCCGCGACGGCGGGGATTTGGTAGGAACCTTGCCGACACCCAGCCGACAGGTCAATCGCAAAATATCCTGTGTCGACATGAAAGCGCATCGCCGTTAGGCTTGCCCCGCCCAGCCGGAAAGACCGCTATGCCGCCAACCATCCCCCCCCCTGACGAGGTGGAACCCAAACGCGCCAAGGGAACGGGCGTTCGCTTTGCCTATGACTCGCTGCGGGATGAGATTTTGTCGCTGACGCTGGCCCCCGGCGCGCTTTTGGATGAAACCACACTGGCGGAGCGTTTTGGCATGTCCCGCTCCCCGGTGCGGGAGGCGCTGATCCGGCTGGCGGGGGAGGAGTTGGTGGTGACGCTGGCGAACCGATCGACCATCGTGGCCCCGATCGACATCCAGAGCTTTCCGAAATACGTCGAAGCCCTGGACATCGCGCAGCGCATGAACACCCGGCTGGCGGCCGAGTTGCGGACGGAAACCGATCTTGCGACCATCGCCAAACGTCAGCGCGATTTCGTGGCGGCGGTGAAGACCCGCAACCATCTGGCCATGTCCGAGGCGAACCGCGCGTTTCACATGGCCATCGCCCATGCTGGGCGGAACCCTTACCTGTCGGCGTTTTATGACCGTCTGCTCAATCAGGGCCGCCGCATGCTGCACCTGCATTTTGAGTTTCTGGAAAAGGGGCAGGGCGGGCTTTTGTTGACCGATGAGCATGACGAGATGCTCGACGCCATCCGCCAGCGCGATGTCGAAAGGGCCGACCAGTTGGCCCATGCCCATACCCGGCAGTTCCAGCACAATTTCATCGACTTCATGCAGCACAACTATCTGGGCAAGGTGGCCTTGCCCAAAGGGGCCGCGGGTTAGCCCACCGCCGCCCGCCACTGGGCCGCATAGGCGGCATGGGCGGGGCCGGGGTCGGCCTCTTCTGCCATGCTGGGCGGGGTGGGCGCCTTGTCGGCGTAAAGCAGCGCCGCGCCAATCGCCGTGCCCGTGCGGGTTTCCGACACCAGCACTTGCCGCCCGGTTGCCGCGCGCAGCATGCGGCGGAAGAACGGGTTTTGCGCGAAGGGGCCTTCGACGATCACCGGGCCCTGTGCGCCGATCATCGCAAGCGATTCCGCCGTCATCAGCGCGAGGTAAAAGCCAAGCGCCACCTCCTCAGTGGCATCGCTGCGGTCGGGGCCAAGCCATGCCATCGTGCGATGCGGGAAGGGGCCGCTGCCGTGCTGGACGGCGGGAAGCATCATCGTTCCAGTTTCCAGAACGAACCGCTCATCCGTCAGGGTGGCAACGGGCGCGCGGCCTTGGCGTATCAGCTCATACTCGCGCCCGCCCATGAAGCGGGCGGATGGGGTGGGTTGACCAAAGGCGTTGACGTTCACCAGCGTGTCGCGTTCGGCGTCCAGCGTGACCGCATCCCCGCCCACCGCCAGCATCACCACCCATGTGCCGGTGGAGACGACCGAAAACGCCCCCGTCCGGTCAATCAGATGCGGCAAAAGCGAGGCGTTGCTGTCATGGATGCCGCAAGTGACCGGGGTGGCCGGCTCCCGCCCACAACGCGCGGCAATTGCGGGCAGGATGGGGCCGAGAATATCGCCCGATTTCAGCGTGGGCGCGATCTTGCCCGTCAGTCCCAGCTTCGCCACGAGCGAGGACGGCTGACCCGTCCAAGGGTTCCACAGATCGGTGTGACACCCGATGGAGGTGACATCCGTCGCCACGCGCCCTGTCAGGCGGTGCCCCCAGTATTGCGGGTAGGTCACCAGATAGGCCACGCGATCCGACAGCGTGGGGTCAATATGAAACTGCCAGTGGATTTGCGCGCCGACATTCTGACCGGCGGGCAGGCGAGGCGAGCCCGTCTCGGCAAACGGGGGGCGCAGGGCGTCGTAGTCGGCGGCGACTGTCTCTGGCCCTTCATGCTCATAATCAATCACGGGCGCGGCCAGCGATCCATCGGCGGCCAGCAGCGTGCCGCTGGCCCCATGCGTGGTGATGGAAATGGCATCGATGCCAAACTCTGCCTGAAACCGCGCCAAGGCGTCCAGCAGGAACTCCC
>JACCDH010017771.1_pt1 | contig 12717 bp, 5 predicted proteins | sample 7442481 | NCBI WGS metagenome assembly JACCDH01 (sample SAMN15323433, study PRJNA562643) | freshwater metagenome | isolation source: river surface water | place: USA:Blue River Watershed | collected 2017-08-15
AAAAGAGATATTGAAACAGAAAACGATGTTGCGATTTTGGTGGATGCCTTTTACAACAAGGTTTTTCAAGATGGAGTCTTAGCGCCTTTTTTTGCACATGTCGATTATCCGACGCATAGACCCAAGATGATCGCCTTTTGGAATTTTGCTTTGTTGGATATTGCTGGGTATACTACACAAGTTTGGGATGCTCATGCCAATATGCGCATCGCTCCTCCGTTGTTTGATCATTGGGTCAATTTATTTGTTGAAGCAGTGGATGAAACGTTTGAGGGGGAGGTGGCAGAAAAGGCCAAGTTGAGGGCCAAAACAATCGGTTGGACGTTTAAAGAAAAAATGAAAGCTAAGCTAGACAATGAAGAAAGTTAGTTGTTTTTTATACATCTTAATGGGATGTATTTGTATCCAAGAAATATCCGCTAAACCAGTAGTGGATTTGTCTGTGTCCAGAATAGAAAGGAGTATTGCATTGTTGCACGATTCATTGGCGCAATCGAAATATGACGAACAAACATTACGATATGCCCAGCAGATGATGGACACCTTGGCTAAAGTTCCGGCGACAGCGGAAAGTTTTAATCATCCTTTTCATCAATGGCGATTTTGTCGATTGATTTCTCCTGATGGTCGATTGCGCATCATCAATTGGAATGCGCCATTGCAAAATGGTGAGCATGTTTATTTTGGGGTGATTTGGATTTGGAACCAAGAGGAAAGTACATTTTACACAGTGGTTTTAAAAGACAATATGCGGGATCAAGATAAATATGAGACCCGATATATGGACGCACAATCTTGGCCAGCAGCCCTGTACTATGAAATCATACCGCACTTCAAAGGAAGGGGAAATAAGAAATGTGACACTTATACATTATTGGGGTGGGATGGACGAGACAATTTGACCAATGCCAAAATTTTGGACGTCATTAAAATCACCGCCAAGGACAATGTTCGCTTTGGAGAAGGATTGTTTGAAACAGGAACAGGAATGAAGAAGCGATTGATGTTTCAGTATGCGGATGAGGTCAGTGCATCTTTCAAATATTACCCCAAGAAAAAGTGCATAGTAATGGATCATTTGTCTCCCAAGAGTTCCATGATGGAGGGAATATTTGCCGATTACGGACCGGATGGCACATACGATTTGTATCAGTGGGAGAAAGGCAAATGGAAGTTGTATTCCAACATTGACATCAGCCTTTTCTCTTCCAGTGACACCAAGATGTATAAGCCGCCGGTTAGGCAAAGGAATTTTTAATCATTCCATTACTTTTTCAGGATTTGTAATCTTTTCCTCTCCTCTCCAATCGTTACCATGTAAATGCCGTCTGCTAGATTCCCAAATTCAATCACTGATGTGTTGTTATTCAATACAACATATTGGTTGAAAACGATTTTTCCAGTGATATCTTGAATGGAAACTTGAACATTTTCTTCTTTTTCATCAGTCCAATTGGTTTGAATTTCAAAACTACCTGAAGTGGTAGGATTGGGATAGATGGTAAACAGGGAGATTACATCTTGCGATTGTTCAATAGTTTCTTGCATGATCATACCTGAATTTCCAACGCGCAAACAATGGGAAACTCCCCAATTGCCCACGCTACCGCTGCCGTGCACTGGACGTACTCTGACGCTGTAGGTTTTTCCCGTTGCTATTCCAGGAACATTGCTCAAGAAGAATATAGGTGTGTAATTGCCGCCATTGATAATTTGCGGGGTGCTCTCCACGGGTAAAGTTTGGGTAAATTCCCAATCGTACCTTACGGCTCCACATACTGTTCGGTCAGGGGCAATACTTCCGCTCAATGATTTGGTTGCAGGGCAACGATCCGAGAGTCTCAATGCAATGGTGTTTTCATTGTTTAAGGTCAAATTGCAAGTGCCTGTTGCATTGGCCAAAATGGATTCCATATTGCCCGCAGCATCAAACATTGAATAAATTACAGGTACACGCAGAACGTACTGAATAGGGCTACCCGTTTGATTGGCCGGTAATATGGCTCCCAACCTTGACACTACCGAATTGGCTGTTGGAGTAGTGTATGACCAAGGGGTAATGTTAGTGTTACTTCCGTTTTGGCTGGCAGATAAGACTTCAAACATATAGGCCGTGGCATTGGATCTGAATTGCGCCTTGAAGCTGTTGCAGACAGAAGTGTAAACCCCCGTATTGTTGCTGTAATAGTGGTCACATACTGATCCGGTTAGGTGGTTAAAACATATTTTAGCACTGGGATTCATATTCCCGGATAGATGATGAATAGCGATGTAGTAAGTATTACCGCTTGTTAATTGATCGCTAATTAAAGTTTGGTTCCCTGCTGTCACTTCATGCTCTGTTTCGATGTGTTGCAGGCAGCCATTTGTAGTTAGTTGATAAAGACGAATATCATTGTCTCCCGTAGCCGCGGATAGACCCGCGCGTAAAGTGTTGTATTGCGCATTTAGACTGAACCAAAGATCATTTCCATTGCCATCAATTACCTCTGAGTTGATTCCATTGTTGAGGTTAGCTGATTTGAGGCTGTTGCCTGAACAGACAGGATAAATAGACGTAACAATCGGAATAACATTGAGACCAATGGGTGTTAATCCTTCATCAATCAAATCATCGCAATCATCATCCACACCATTGCAAGTTTCGGGCTGGGGTAGAATACAAGAGCCGTTATCGAAATTAGCGGCAGGATCAAAGTTACAAGCTTGAATATCGGTACATCCCTCTATATTGAATATACAAGATCCGTCATCTTCTGTTGCCTCAGGATTGAAGTTTGATGCGGTTATAACGGTACATCCTAGCAACTCAATTTCATCACAAACACCATCTCCATCTGTGTCATGGTTGCAAGCACCTTGACAATTCAGATAGTCCATTTGTGGATAGGTGCAAGAGAAGTCTTCTGTGTTGGCCAATTCATTATAATTACAAGCCGTCAGGTCTGTGCAGCCCATAACAATGCAGGTATTATCGGATCCAGAACAATCCTCATCAATGCCGTTGTCACAAACATCAATGGCTCCTGTATAGGCCAATGGCTCATTGTCATCACAATCTTGGTTGTTTCCAACAAAACCAGCCGTTAACTCGCATAATCCATCAATTGAAATATTGTTGGCTCCATAACCGTCTCCATCTGCATCGATGTATGCGGCAATCCAAATTCCATCATTGAGAACACCATCGCAATTCTCGTCAACGTTGTTACAAATCTCATTGGCCACAGGAGAAATGGTAGCATCATTGTCATTGCAATCACCGCCGATGGTGGCGTAACCTGGAAGGAAAGCACAACTTTCGGTAGAAATCCCTGTACCAATGCCATCACCATCATTGTCAATGAACCAAGTAAACACGGGAAGTTCTTCGTCTATTTGGGCATCACAGTCATCATCAGCACCATTACAAATTTCAATGCCATTGGCATTGATCAGAGGATCATAATCATTACAATCGTCAATGTTATCGCTATATCCCAAAGGTACAGAACAGGCCAAAATAGGTAAACTAATCACACCAAAACCGTCTCCATCCATATCCAAATAATAAGTATTTAGGACACCTTCGTCAACGGAACCATCACAATCATCATCAAAGCTGTTGCAAGTTTCGTCGGAGATGGTATTGAGCGCAGCGTCATTGTCATTGCAATCGGTGTTGTTGGTTACTGTACCTGCGGGTTGTACGCATGCGAATTGCGGTGCGTTGACATTTCCAAAACCATCACCATCTGCATCCGCGTAAAAGGTTAAGAGTGGATTCACGGTCACATCCACACTGGCTGTACAAGTCTGCGCCCCTTGGGTAACAGTGCAGGAATAGGTGGTAGTGGTGGTGGGGGAAACTGTCGTAGTGGTTGAGGTTCCACCATTGCTCCAATTGTAGGATTGCGCGGTATGGAGTTGTTGGATTTCGGAGGGGGAAAGGGCGCGGTTGTGAATGGTTATGTCGTCAATCTTTCCTGAAAAGTAAGTTGATGAATTTTGAAGAGATTTTCCAATATGCAAATTAGAGTTTGAGGTGAACAAACTTGAAATGATATTATCAGTGTCTAAAACCCCGTTTAAATATAGTTTTACTCTATTTTCTGAATTGTCATAAGATATCGCAACATTTATCCATGAGTTAAGATTATTCATAGAGACTGTTGTAACATCATTACCATATGTCCAGAAGAATAATTTACCTGTTGTGGGACTCACGCCGATTGCCGAGTAGTTATACATTGAAAAGTTTCCCCAACCAACAATCCCGGCATCTGTAATATAATTTTCTAGATTTATCCAAGTTGAAATTGTTCTATTTGAATTATTTTCAGGCATCAATCCAATTACTGAAATCCAATCATCTACCCCATCAAAACTATACGCCCCATTGGCATTGCCAAAACGATCTGCTGTTAGCGTTGCTCCATTGACAGTACCATTATTCCCATTACCACTCTCGTCATTGGCGTTGCCGTTGAAAGGATAGTACGCCACCAAACCTTGCTGCAAATTGGCTGGAAGGGCGTTCAGCCCTGTTCCGACTCCTGTTGTATTCATAGACAACGTCACCGATTCTCCTTCACAAATGGTGGTGGCGCTGGCTGTGATGTTGCAGGTAAGCATCGGAATGCAAGAGCCATCATCTTGGTTGGCGTTGGCGTTGTAATTGAAAGCCGTGGGATCTGTGCAGCCGGCAATAGAAGTATTGCTTGTCCCATTGTATAATGCCGTGATTTCTTCTTGGGTGAGGGCGCGGTTGTAAATTGCAACGTCATCGTATACACTCCATCCCCTTGCAACATTTCCATTGGCCCATTGATGCCAATTCAAAGCTGCATTAGCTATTGGAATTGAGGAAATTGTTACGATATCGTTTCCAACGATTTCATTGTTAATGTATGCCTTTAATACTCCCAGTGAATAGGTCAAAGTAAGCATTTTCCATTGACTAATATTTACATTGAATGGAGATAAGACAGACGCCAAAGGATTATTATCACCTAGGAAAAAACCATTGTAATAGTCAAATACCAAACGATTTTGACCTGAATCATCCATTCCTGAAAAAAAAGCATATTCAACGGGTGAACTATCCAAACTCCTAATCCAAAGATTAATTGAAATTGAATTAGAGATTTCGCTGGATAAATTGGGAAACTTAATGTGGCCTCCGTTCACATACAGTGGTTCACCAAAAGCATTTGTTGGAAATGTATTTTTATCGCCTATTAATTCAATACAATTTGATCTGCCTTGATCATTTGCCCGATAATTTATATTTCCCAAAACGGTTCCATGATTCCCATTGCCACTTTCATCATTGGCGTTGCCGTTGAAGGGCCAGTAGCCCACGAGGCCGTTGGATGGCAGGTAGGAGGGAAGGGCAGGAGTTTCCAGTTCATCACAAATACCATCATTGTCCGCATCATTGATGCATGAGCCAGCACAGTTCAAATACGTTTGAGCAGGAAACGTGCACGAACCATCGTCTTGGGTGGCCGAGGCGTTGTAGTTGCAGGCGGTGGTGTTGGTGCAACCGGTAATGGGCGAATTGGTTGTCCCATTGTACAACGCAATGATTTCTTCTTGGGTGAGGGCGCGGTTGTAGATGGCGATGTCGTCGAGTAAGCCATTTGCGTATATCGAACCTGAACCAAAACCTGGAACTGGTGATTGTTTTCCAATCAGAATAGGAAGACCAGACATTGAACCTCCGAAATATTGTCCATAAATAGTTTGCATATGCATCCCATTTATGTACCAATTACCAACTCCTCCCTCAACAGTTACAACAATATTCACCCACTGCGATATCATCCAATAATTAGGCGAGCTATTTTGAAAATCGAAATTATTTGAATTCAAATAGAAGTAATTTAATCCTACCTCTGTCAATTGAATTCCGAAATTACCATATGCAGTTGGATTTGCATTTCCGTTATTATACTGAACGAGTATTGGAAAAAACTTTACCCCATTCACATTTGGAGTGCACCAATCATTGATGTTAATCCATGTACTTATTGTGATGTTTTCAATTGTGTTAAAACTGTTGTCATAAGGAATTTCAATAAAATCATCTTGACCATCAAAACCAAATGCACTATTTGCATTGCCATTTCTATCTGTCGTCAATGTCGCGCCATTCACCGTCCCATTATTACCATTCCCACTCTCATCATTGGCGTTGCCGTTGAAGGGCCAGTAGCCCACGAGGCCGTTGGATGGCAGGTAGGAGGGAAGGGCAGGAGTTTCCAATTCATCACACGTTCCATCATTGTCCGCATCATTGATACAAGTACCACCGCAGTTCAAATACGTTTGAGCAGGGTAGGTGCAAGATCCATCTTCTTGGGTGGCAGCAGCGTTGTAGTTGCAGGCGGTGGTGTTGGTGCAGCCGGCTATAACTTGAGAGGGAACGCCGTTGTACAAAGCAATAATCTCAACTAACGACAAGGCTCTATTGTGAATTGAAATATCATCTATAGTTCCTTTGAAGTTTTCATGCCCCCCTCCAATAGAACCGAATCGAATTCCAACTATTTGATTATAGTTCACAGCATTTGGAACTGAAACCGTACAGTCTATATTGCCATTTAAATAAGTTGTGTAAGAAGTTCCAGATTTGACGAAAGTTACAAAATACCATGTATTGGATTGGTAATTTGTATAGCTTCCTTGTGAGTACAATAAATCCCAAAAAGCATCTGCAGGTCCAATCCCAGAAGTTAATCTTCCAGGTACATGCTCATTGTTTAATTCAACACCGAATCCGGTATGATTGATTGAATTGAATAAACATTGTTGATATTTAGTTACATCAGAAGACCTCATCCAGCATGAAATAGTGAAGTTCGCATTTAATGAAATAAAGGGAGAGCTTATTGTAATTTCCGACTCAGCATCTGGGGTTCCGCAGCAGTTTAATCCGCTAAATAAAAAAGCAGCATTTGAATTACCAACTCTATCACTCGTCAACGTTGCGCCATTCACCGTCCCATGATTCCCATTGCCACTTTCATCATTGGCGTTTCCGTTGAAGGGCCAGTAGCCCACGAGGCCGTTGGTGGGGACGTAAGAGGGGATTTGGGAATGAAGGGATGAGGGGACGAGGAATGAGGGGACTAGGAATGAGGTGATGAAGAGTAGAAGGAATGAGGTAGCGAGAGCCAAGCGATTCGCTATGCAGAGATGAAGAGATGAAGAGATGAGGGAGCGGTAGCGATTCTTAGTTACGACGCGATTGGCGATGATAGAATAAAAAGATATGGAAATGAAGTTCCTCTCAATTGTTGCAATTTTTGGTAAATGCAAAGTGCTTACCTCACCCCAATAGGTGTTCAATTTTTCTTTGGCCATAATGATTTGTATAGGTCTTGGAAGAATGTTACTTTTTCCATTGTAAATATACACCAATAAGGCACTTTATTTATAGGATTTGGAAAATGATTTTTGTTGGTTGTTTTATCTCTGAATAATCAGGTTTTATTCTATGAAAAGCGAGACAATTGTATAGATTTTGCGATTTTCTATACATCAAGAGTGAGACGTGTATCGTTTTTTCAATTTTCTACACATGTCACTTCGTCGTGGGCATTTTCATGTCCTTGCCCATCTGGTCATAGACTTTGTCATTGGGCTCCCACAATTCTATTTTGTTGCCCTCCGGATCCATGATGTGGATGAACTTTCCATAATCATACACCTCCATGGTATCGGTGATGGTGACTCCCTCCGCCTTGAGCGCAGCTACCAATTTTTCTAAATCCGCTACACGGTAATTGATCATGAACTCCTTGGTGGACGGTGCAAAATATTGTGTCTTCTCCCCAAAGGGACTCCATTGGGTAAATCCTTTTTGCGTGGTATCCGCTCCCTGTCTCCACTCAAACACCGCTCCGTAAGGATTGGTATTCAACCCCAAGTGCTCCTGGTACCAAGCCCGAATCATCTTGGGATCCTTGCACTTGAAGAATATCCCTCCAATACCCGTTACCCTTTTGAAATCTCCTTCTGGTTCAGGTGTTGTATTCAGGTAGTGGTGGGCCACAAAGCCCATTCCAAAAGAACCCGCCATGAGCATGACCAATGTGATGAGCTTGTTTTTCATGGCGATTTCTCCTGTTGATTTTACATATTTCTGCGGTATTGTCCTCCCACTTCAAACATGCTCTGGGTCAGTTGTCCCAAAGAACAATACTTAGTGGCTCGCATCAATACTTCAAACAAGTTTTCATTTTGAATGGCTGCATGTCGAATTTGTTGCAAGCTCTCCGTCATCTTCTCCGGACTCATCTGGTGCAATTGCTCCAACATCTGAATTTGGTATTCTTTCTCCTCACTGGTCGCACGGATAATCTCTCCTGGCACCACGGTGGGCGAACCCTTTGAACTCAAGAAGGTATTGACCCCAATGATGGGATACTCACCGGTATGTTTCAGCATTTCATAATGCATGGACTCTTCCTGTATCTTGCTGCGCTGGTACATGGTTTCCATGGCTCCCAATACACCACCACGCTCTGTGATGCGGTCAAACTCACTCAATACGGCCTCTTCCACCAAGTCTGTCAATTCCTCAATGATGAATGAACCTTGCAATGGATTTTCATTCTTGGCCAATCCCAACTCACGGTTGATGATCAACTGAATGGCCATGGCGCGGCGCACACTTTCCTCGGTAGGTGTGGTGATGGCCTCGTCATAGGCATTGGTATGCAAACTGTTGCAGTTGTCATATATAGCATACAACGCTTGCAACGTAGTGCGTATGTCATTGAAATCAATTTCTTGTGCGTGCAATGAACGGCCACTGGTTTGTATATGGTACTTCAACATTTGAGCACGGGCATTGGCTCCGTATTTTTTGCTCAACGCCTTGGCCCAGATGCGGCGAGCCACACGACCAATTACCGCATACTCGGGATCGATTCCATTGCTGAAGAAGAAGCTCAGATTGGGACCAAAGGCATTGATGTCCATGCCTCGACTCAAATAATATTCAACGTAGGTGAATCCATTGGCCAAAGTGAAAGCCAACTGGGTGATGGGGTTGGCACCTGCTTCCGCAATGTGGTAACCACTGATGGACACCGAGTAAAAGTTGCGCACTTGTTGATCGATGAAATACTGTTGCACATCTCCCATCAATCGCAAAGCAAATTCTGTAGAGAAAATACAAGTGTTTTGCGCTTGGTCTTCTTTAAGGATATCGGCTTGTACCGTGCCGCGAACCGCACTTAAGGTCTCGGCTTTGATTTTGTTATAAACGTCAACCTCTAATACTTCATCTCCGGTTATGCCGAGCAACATCAATCCCAATCCGTCATTGCCTTCGGGCAATTCACCTTGGTAGGTAGGGCGCTTCAATCCGCGGTCTTCCCACTTGGCTTTGAGCTTTTGTTCAACCAGGGATTCTAATCCATTGGCTTTGATGTATTTCTCGCACTGTTGATCAATGGCGGCATTCATAAAGAAACCCAGCAACATGGGCGCTGGGCCATTGATGGTCATGGATACGCTGGTTTTGGCATCGGCCAAATCAAATCCACTGTATAATTTCTTGGCATCGTCTAAGCAACAAATGCTCACCCCTGAGTTTCCTACTTTTCCATAAATGTCCGGACGGTAGCCGGGGTCGTTGCCATATAAGGTAACACTGTCAAAGGCTGTAGACAAGCGCTTAGCAGGCATGCCCAAACTGACGTAATGGAAGCGGCGATTGGTTCTCTCCGGTCCGCCTTCTCCTGCAAACATGCGGGTTGGATCTTCTCCTTCGCGCTTGAATGGGTAGATTCCTGCGGTATAAGGATATTCGCCAGGAACATTTTCTTGCAAACTCCAACGCAAGATATCGCCCCAGCTGCGGTACTTGGGAGTACTGACTTTGGGGATGCGCGAGTTGGAAAGCGAACGGGTAGAGGCTGCTACTTTGATGTCCTTGCCACGCACTGAGAAGGTGTATTCATCTTGTGCGTAAGTGGCTTTTTTGTTTTCCCATTCTTGAATGATTTGCCAATTGTGCGGATCCAAGTCGAGCTTGATTCGATCAAACGAAGCTTGCAAATGTTTTTTCAATTCCTCATCTTCAATCGTAGAAAGCGCAGTGTGCAAGCCATACAATTTTTCAATGACGTTGCATTGGTCATTCACCCACTTGTCATAACCGCGGTTGTTCTCAGATATTTCACTGAGGTAACGGGTGCGGTGCGGTGGAATGATGAATATCTTCTCGCTCATCTCATCAGTGATTTGAAAAGACGATTGGAGCGGAGCACCTGTCTTTTCCACCACTTTATCGATGATCATTTTGTACAAACGATTGGTTCCGGGGTCATTGAATTGTGAGGCAATGGTCCCAATAACCGGTAGTTTTTCATCGTCCTCATCCCACAACTGATGGTTGCGTTTGAATTGCTTGCGCACATCTCTGATGGCATCCAAAGCACCACGTTTGTCAAACTTGTTGATGGCCACCACATCAGCAAAATCAAGCATGTCAATTTTTTCCAATTGGGTAGCGGCACCAAATTCAGGTGTCATGATGTACAACGCCAAATCACTGTGGTCCATTATTTCTGTATCCGATTGACCGATTCCGGAAGTTTCAAGAATGATGAGATCAAACTGTGCGGCTTTCAGAACATCCACAGCCTCTGCCACATGTTTGGACAAGGCCAAGTTGCTCTGGCGCGTGGCCAATGAGCGCATATAAACGTGAGGGTGCTTGATGCTGTTCATGCGTATGCGATCGCCCAACAAGGCACCGCCTGTTTTCTTTTTGGAAGGATCAACAGAGATGATACCAATGTGTTTCTCCGGAAAGTCAATGATGAAGCGGCGAACCAATTCATCCACCATAGAGGATTTTCCTGCACCACCTGTACCGGTAATGCCCAAAACGGGTACTTTGGAGGCAGTAGCGGCAGCTTTTATTTCTTCAAAAAGGGATTTGTTTTCTTCAGGGAAATTTTCAGCAGCAGAAATGACTTGCGCCAACTGAACAGGGTTTTTGTCTTTTAATTCAACAGCTTTTACTTGGACATTGTTACCCGTTGGGAAGTCTGATTTGGAAACCAAATCATTGATCATCCCCTGTAAACCCATGGAACGACCATCGTCTGGATGGTACAAGCGTGTAATCCCATAGGCGTGTAATTCTTTGATTTCTTCGGGAAGAATGGTACCACCGCCACCACCAAAAATTTTAATGTGACCGGCTCCTTTTTCTTGAAGGAGATCAAACATGTACTTGAAATATTCAGTATGACCGCCTTGGTAGCTGGTCATTGCGATGGCTTGCACGTCCTCTTGAATGGCGCAATTGACCACTTCTTCTACAGAACGGTCATGTCCCAAATGAATCACTTCACATCCTGTGGTTTGGATGATGCGGCGCATGATATTGATGGCCGCGTCATGCCCGTCGAACAACGACGCGGCAGTAACCACTCTCACTTTATTTTGAGGTTGATAAACAAGATTTTCCATTGCGGCAAAAGTACGAAAAAGCCTTGTTTTTTGGGCTTTTTGACCAGGATTTCAATGATTCCGGAAGGTCTGTCATTGATCATAATTGTAAGCTTGAATGAATTGAGGCTCAAAATAATGGATTTATTTATTGTTTTGTCCGTGTTAAAGTTGTAATTTTGAGCTTTAATATGATAAGGCTCAATTATGGGAAGGGAAAGATTGCCGATTAGAAATGAAATCGCGACATTGCTCAAGCGATATCCTCAGATTTCTTCAGCTGAATTGCATCGATTGATGGAGACTCCGGTGGCCTATGCCACGGTGAAGAGGACATTGAATGTCATGATGGTAGAAGAAGAGGTGGCCAAGTATGGGAATGGTCGCGGGACTTTGTATGCCTTGAATCCAGCTTTTACCTTGCGCGGTGAGGTGGATGTCGAGGAGTATTTCCAACAAGAGGATTTGGAGCGGGAGATTATTCCATCCTTTAATTTTAATTTGTTGGACACCATTGCACAGCAGGGGAGCATCTTTACTTCAAAGGAGTTGTTATTGCTTCAGCGTATTTCCGGAAAATTCAAACAGAACATTCAGCAATTGCATCAGTCAGAATTCAAAACGGAGTTTGAAAGATTGGCCATTGATTTGAGTTGGAAGTCATCCCAAATAGAGGGCAACACTTATTCTTTATTGGAAACGGAGTTGCTTTTGAAACAACAATTGACAGCCTCTGGAAAGACCAAGGATGAGGCGGTGATGTTGTTGAATCACAAGTCGGCTTTGGATTTTTTATTGGATCATCCCAACTTTATTGAACCGCTTACGGTTCGTGTCTTGGAAGATGTGCACAGTATGTTGATTAAGGAATTGGGGGTTCAGCGCAACATCAGAAATAGAAGGGTAGGGATTTCTGGAACCTTGTACAAGCCATTGGATAATGAGCATCAGATCAGAGAGGCATTGCAGGGGATGTGTGATTTGATCAATGAGCGAGGCAATGTGTGGGAAAAGGCTTTGTTGGCCTTGTTGCTGATTAGCTACATTCAACCCTTTGATGATGGGAACAAGCGCACAGCTAGGATTGTGAGCAATGCCATCCTGATGTACCACCGGGATTGTCCGTTGTCTTTTAGGACCATTGATCCTATTGCCTACAAAAAAGCATTATTGATTTTTTACGAACGCAATAATCTCAGTGCATTCAAGAAAATATTTATTGAACAATACCAGTTTGCGGTGGAGCATTATTTTTGA
>JACCDH010547927.1_pt1 | contig 12715 bp, 12 predicted proteins | sample 7442481 | NCBI WGS metagenome assembly JACCDH01 (sample SAMN15323433, study PRJNA562643) | freshwater metagenome | isolation source: river surface water | place: USA:Blue River Watershed | collected 2017-08-15
CTAGTTTCGATTCTTCAGGAAGCCCTGGCTTCGGTAGGTCTGCCAGCCAACGCAATTCAGACCGTCGATGATTTTGGTCGCCAAGGGGCAGTTGAGATGATGCAGGCGCGCGGGCTCATCGACGTTCTGATACCACGAGGTAGTGCATCGCTGATTCAAGCCGTCGTGACGGAATCGGCGGTTCCGGTTATCGAAACCGGCGACGGCGTCGTCCACATCTTCTTGGACGAATCGGCCCGCGAGGACTGGTCTGTTGACATCGTGCTGAACTCGAAGACTCAGCGACCTTCGGTTTGCAACGCTCTAGAAACCCTATTGGTGCACGAAAGTGCAGCCGAAAGGCTTCTGCCAAGCGTTTTGTCGGCACTTAGGGCTGCAGGCGTAACGATTCACGGTTGCGAGCGCACCCGCGAAATCTTCTCGGACTCGGTTCCAGCGACCGAAGCCGACTGGCAGGCTGAGTATTACTCGCTAGATCTAGCCGTAAAGGTGGTTGGGTCGCTAGATGAAGCGATGGCTCATATTGCCAAGTATTCGACCCGTCACACCGAGTCGATCATCACCGAGAGCATCGCTAACGCCGAAAGGTTCCTAGCTGAAGTTGATTCTTCGGTGGTCATGGTTAACTCGGCGACCAGATTCACGGACGGTGGTGAGTTTGGCTTCGGAGCCGAAGTGGGCATTTCAACACAGAAACTCCACGCGCGCGGCCCGATGGGCTTGCAAGAACTAACCAGCACGAAATGGGTGGTTCGAGGCTCGGGTCAAACCCGCGCCTAGGCTATTCTTGAAGCACTAAGGAGAAAAATGTTTTCAAACGTCGCACACGAGTCTGCAGTTCACTACCCTTTCCCCGCTTTCTGGTTCGGCGCCATCGCATTTGGCGTCTTCGTTCTCCTAGCCGTTGTCACCTGGTCATACCGCGACGTCGCAAACCGTCACGAGCACAAGGTAAACAAAGACTCTAAGGGTCACCACTAAACCGCTTTGCGGTAGGAATCGATGCCTAAGTATCGCCTAGGGGTAATGGGTGGCACCTTCGACCCAATCCACCACGGCCACTTAGTCGCTGCGAGCGAGGTTGCATCGGTTTTCAATCTTGACGAAGTTATCTTCGTTCCGACCGGTCAGCCTTGGCAAAAAGGTGAAGTCACAGAAGGCGAACATCGTTACCTTATGTCTGTGATTGCCACGGCATCGAATCCGCGCTTCAAAGTCAGCCGCGTTGACATCGATCGCGATGGCCCAACCTACACGGTCGATACACTCACCGACATCAAAGCCGCCTATCCAGAAGCCGAACTCTTCTTCATCACTGGCGCAGACGCCGTTGCTCAGATTCTCGCTTGGAAAGACGTCGACAAGATCTGGGAGCTTGCACACTTCATCGCTGTGAGCCGTCCCGGCCACAAGTTAGAAATTCCAGACGTTCCCACGGGAGCCATCGAAACCTTGGTCATACCCGCCCTTGCTATTAGCAGCACCGATGTTCGGAATCGCGTCAAGACGAAAAAGCCGGTCTGGTACCTGGTTCCCGACGGCGTCGTTCAATACATCGGCAAGCACAACCTTTATTCGGAGGGCTCGCAGTGACCCGCGACGAAGACTACGAGCTTTGGCTAGCCATGAACGAGGACTTCGAGGAAGCCAAGAAGGAACCCGAAGCTCCTCAAACGGCTCCTGCGCTAGAGTCAGAATCGCTGGCGGTTGAGGTTGTCGAAGTAATCGAAGAGGCCGAGGAAGAAGACCTCGGGTTTGTTTCGAACCTCATCAAAGAGCCGCAAACCAATACGATCACCATCACCCCGGTTGATCCGCTTGCAGCGGGTTCGATAATCACCGATGACGGTCAATTCATTCTCACCGGATCAATCGAACTGCCCGTCTCGCCAACCACCGGAAGCATCGCAATCATCACGGTGCCGGACGGCGAAGAAGCCGACGCGGCTTTGTCTGAAGACTTCGCCGAAAACTACGTTTCATCTATCGCACCCATACGCGCCAGCGGCGTAATGAACTCTCGCGCCCGCGAAAGCGTTCTGCCAATCAAAAAGCGTCGTGGCGAGTCGCAAACAGTTTTGCTCGCTGTCACCTCGATTCTCATGGTGACGGTTGGCGCTCTCGTCCTAGCGGCTTGGCTGCTAGGTGTTCTCTAACCCAAAAGGAAATCAATGACTGCAACCGCTCAAGCGATCAAATTGGCAAACATCGCCGCCCAAGCCGCCGCCGACAAGATCGCCGAGAATCTGGTTGCCTTTGACGTAACGGGCATCACCCCTTTGAACGACGTTTGTCTATTAGTCTCTGGCCGCAATGAGCGTCAGGTAGCAGCTATCGCCGACGGTGTCGAGGAAAAGATGCTCGAGATCGGGGTTAAGGCGCTTAGACGTGAGGGTAAGTCACTCGCGCGTTGGATCCTTCTAGACTTCGGCGACGTAGTGCTCCACGTCATGCATGAGGAAGAGCGCGTTTACTACACTCTCGAGCGCATTTACGGGGACTGCCCGGTGATTTCTCTCGATGCTCAAAGCCCATCGAGTTTGTAGTAATCTAGAGAAGTTGCTTCGGCAACGCTCGGGCCTGTGGCGCAGCTGGTAGCGCACCTGCATGGCATGCAGGGGGTCAGGGGTTCAAGTCCCCTCAGGTCCACCAAAAAGAAAAGCCTCTCAATTGAGAGGCTTTTTGCTTTAACCGATGCTTACGCGTTTGTGTTTTGAGGTGTGACCCGAGTCGATTGAAACCTTGGCTTTCGAAACCCCAAAGTGCTCTGCCAGGAGTTCGATTACAGCTTTGTTGGCTGCGCCATCAATGGCCCGCTCGCGAACATAGACCGTCAGTTCGCCTGACTCAGACTCCTCAACCAATGGGCCTTTTTTGGAGCCGGGTTTGACGAATAGTGTGTAACGCACCTTTCAAACTTAGACTTCAGTTATGAATCTTGCATCGCTAATTGACCACTCAGTCCTAAAGCCAACCTCAACAGTTCAAGATGTAAAGGACGGCGCAGCCATTGCACTGAAGTACCAGACAGCTGCTTACTGCATTCGCCCGAGCGATGTTCCTCTTGCCTCAAAACTATTGGCCGGGTCAGACGTGAAGGTTTGCACGGTTATCGGATTCCCGCACGGAACTACCGACACCACCTCTAAAGCTTTCGAGGCAGCTGAGGCTGTGCGCAATGGCGCTCACGAGGTCGATATGGTGATCAATATTGGCTGGATGCTCTCCGGTGACTTGGTGGCTGTTGAAGATGACATTCGCCAGGTTGTGAACGCAGCCCGAGCCGTGAACGATACAACCTGCATCAAGGTCATCTTGGAGACGGCATTCCTATCAAAAGAGCAGATCGTCAAGGCCTGTGAACTCAGCGAAGCTGCCGGCGCCGACTTTGTAAAGACCTCCACTGGTTTTGCGCCCGAGGGGGCAACTGTTGAAAACATTGCCCTAATGCGTCATACGGTTGGTGACCGGCTTGGAGTTAAGGCGTCTGGTGGAATCAGGACTCTAGAGCAAGTTGAAGCTTTGGTGGCAGCTGGTGCCAGCAGGGTAGGGCTTTCGGGAACTGCCGAAATCCTTGGCTAGCATTTTTTAGTAAAGGGTGCTTTACTTAAGTTGTGACTGAGTCAAAGCAACCCGTTCTGTACATTTCTCACGGTGCTCCACCGCTTCTGGATGACGAGCTCTGGATGTCGCAGTTGTCGGAGTGGGCAGCTGACTTGGGCAAGCCCAAAGGGATCGTCATCGTCTCCGCGCATTGGGAGTCGGCTCCCGTTTCTATTTCAGCTACGGCAGCAAACACGCCGCTGATTTACGACTTTGGTGGCTTTAGTCCACGTTTTTACAACATGAAGTACGAGACGCCAGATGCCACCTGGTTGGGTGACCTGGTAGCCAGCCTTATGCCGATTAGCGAGCCGTTGCACAGGCACCAGAATCGCGGGCTTGATCACGGCGCTTGGGTTCCGTTGAAGGTCATGTACTCGGAGGCGGACATTCCGGTTGTGCAGCTTTCGATGCCAACTCACGATCCGGTAAAACTACTCGAACTCGGTAAGCGCTTAGCTCCTCTTCGCGATCAAGGCATATTGCTGATTGGGTCAGGTTTCATGACCCACGGCTTGCCGTTTATTCGAGACTGGCGTGTGGATGCCGATGCGCCTAGTTGGTCGGCCGAGTTTGACGCCTGGTCGGCAGAGGCGCTGGCGCGTGGCGATGTTGAGACTCTGATTAGGTACAAGGAGCTAGCGCCGGGTATGCCCTTCGCTCACCCAACAGTCGAGCACTTCACTCCGCTGTTCATTACCCTCGGTGCGGCCACCAACGCAGAGGATGCGCCTGAGAACAGGATTGACGGCTATTTCATGGGTCTTTCTAAGCGCTCAATCCAGGTTGCTTAGCATTCCACTGTCGCCAAAGTTCGCGGATGTCCCAGGCGTTTTCGGCCATAATCGAAACGCCGTTCACTCCTGTGCGTCTAGTTTTGCCAGCGATCACAAGTAGTCGGTTGTTGAACAGTATGTGGCTGCAACGAGCTTGGGCTTCGTCAAAGAAGGTCGAATCCGAGCAGCCGTAGCCATCGTCAAGGCTGATGAAAACCACTCGTTTGCCCGAGCGCATCGGGGGAGTTTGGGTGGCTACGCGGACCCCGGCAACCAGGACCTCGGACTTGTTTCGAAGCGTCGCCAACTCGCTCGAGCGAACCACGCCCATTTCTTCGAGCATCGGGCGGTATTGCTCTAGGACGTGCTCACTCACGTCCATCTTCAAAATCTCCAGTTCGGCTTGGACTATTTCTTCTCGCGTGGGAGCGACGCTCCCTTTGGGGATTCTCTCGAGGAGTTCGAAATCGAGCATCGGCTGATTCGGGTCGCTCGGTGGCCGCTTGATGATTGAGTTCAGTTCACGGACTCGCGCCAGTATGTCGCCTCGGTTGTATTCGGAGCCGTGAACCAGTGAATCGAGCGCACCCACGGTTGCCAGCCTCTCAAGTGTTTTTCTAGACGGCCTAGCTCGCAGGTAAAAGTCGGCTACATCGACGTACGGGCGGTTTTCGATTATTCGGGCAAGTTCACCGCGACTCATGCCCTTAACCTCGCCAAGAGCCATCCTGATGCCGTAGCCGACTTCGGTTTCGAGTGGCTCAACCAGGTACTCCTCGGTCGAGCGGTTGACGTCGATGGGTAGCAGGCGTACACCGAGCCTTCGGGCTTCGGCCAGCAGAAGCCTTCGCGGGTACATCCCCGGGTCGTGAGTGAAAAGACCGGCGAGGAACTCGGTTGGGTAGTGGGTTTTCAACCACGCGCTCTGGTAGGTAGGTAGAGCGAAAGCGGCTCCGTGGGCTTTGCAAAATCCGAAACTCGAGAAACTTTTGAGAACCTCCCATACTTTCTCGACCACCTCGGCGCTGTAACCGCGAATAGCCGCCTGCTGCCTGAAAAACTGCTCGACACCGGCAGATACTCGCGGATCCTCGAGTGTGCGCCTGAACTCGTCTGCCTTGGCTAGGCCGCAGCCGGTCATCTTGTCGAAGATGCGCAAAACATGCTCGTGAAAGATAACCACACCGAAGGTTTCGCGAAGGATTGGCTCGAGGTCTGGGTGGATGTAGCTTGGCTTAGCAAAGCCGTGTCTGCCGTCTAGGTAGGGGGCGATCATGTTGCCCTTCATCGGACCTGGTCGAAACAGCGAAATTTGAATCGTCAGGTCGTTGAACTCGCTCGGCTGGTGTTTTCCGGTTAGTTCGCGTTGGCCGGGGCTCTCGATTTGAAAAATGCCGAGGGTGTTGGTGGTGCGTATATTTTCGAAGGTTTTCTCGTCGTCTTTAGCGATCGAGTCGAGGTCGATGGTCTGCCCCTTGACTCGTTCGAGCTCGCGAACCGCATACGCCATCGCGCTTTGCATGCGAACCCCGAGCACATCGAGTTTGAGCATGCCCATCGGGTCCATGTCGTCTTTGTCGAACTGGCTCATCGGCAAACCGAGCCCGCTTCGTTCGACTGGGGTCAGGTCGAGAAGTGTGGCGTCGCCGAGGATAACTCCGCAGGGGTGCATCGAGATGTGTCGGGGGAGTCGGTCTAGACGTTCGGTGATGTCTACCAAGAGGTTCATCTTGCGGTCTTTTTCGAGTGCCTCGGCGACCATCGCCAACTCTGGCTTTTGCGCAATCGCGCTTCTGAACGAACGCGCGCTGAAACGCCACATGTTGGCGGCAATTTCGTCGATCTGGTCCTCGTCGAGTCCGAGGGCTAGGCCTGAGTCCCGCATCGCGCCGCGACCGCGGTAGGTGGATTGCATCGACAGCAGGGTCACTCGGTTCGAGCCGTAGCGCTTGAAGATCGCTCGGTAGATGTCGTGTCTTCGCGCCGACTCAACGTCGATGTCGATGTCTGGCAGGCTCGAGCGTTCGGTAGATAAGAAGCGTTCGAAAAGCAGGTCGTGTTCGACCGGGTCAACCCCGCTGATGCCGAGTAGGTAGTTGGTTAGCGATCCCGCGCCAGACCCTCTGGCGGCGATTCGGACCTTCATGTCTCGAATCATCTGGGCCACGTCGGCAACCGTGAGGAAGTAGGTGGCGAAGCCGAGCTTGTTTATCGTGATCAGTTCTTTGCCGAGTCGGTTTCTGATTTCGGCGAGCTTTGTCTCTCTGGCGTTCGGGTAGCGCCAATCTATGCCTGCGTAGGCCCTTTGCCAAAGCACTTCAAACGGATTTCCCTCGATTCCCAAAGTCGCTTTTTCCGGGGTTTTTGGCTTGCCCCAACCGCAGTCGTTCGGCGGGTTTAGCCTCGAACGATTGGCTAGAGCCTCGGTGGTTTCGAGGAGTTTCTTGGCTCTAGCTTTGTCCCCGGTTATCTCTAGGGCGAGTTCTCGCATTAGCTGCGGTGGCTTTAGCCAAGCCTGAGCGTTTGGTTGAGGTTTGAAAGCCCCCAGCGGCTCCAAAAATCTAGCCGCGTCTAGGACGTCGGCGGTAAGCGCGTCGTCTGGGGCAAGGTAGCGAACGGCGTTGGTAAGCACCGTCGGCACGCCCATCGAATCGGCAAGAGCGAGCATTCGAGCGGCAACGCTGGTTGATGATTCGGTGTCTGGCTGGGTTAGGTGCGAGACCAGTTCGACCGCGAGGCTCGCTTTGCCCGGAAACGCCCTGCGCCAGTCGGTGAGAGCCTTCGCAGCCCCCAGTCGGTCTCTTGCTATAGCTGCCCTGCCGAAGTCGCTGTCTTGGCCGATTAGAACCGTGCAGAGCGAAATTCCGTCGCGGTTGGTTAGTTCGGCAAGCTCACCCCTGGTTAGTTTGATCGGTTTACCTGCTCGAGCTGCTGCCGATACCGTGCGGCAAAGCGCACTCCAGCCAATTCCGCCGTCTTGACCTTTGGCGATCACCAGCACTCGACCCAGTTCTTGCACCTCTAGGTTCACTCCGACGATCGGGTCGATGCCGAGTTTCAGGCAGGCTCCGATATGCTTCACGGCACCGTAGAGACCGTCTCGGTCGGTGATTGCGAGTGCGGTCGCCCCAACGCTCGCGGCGGCTTCGGCCAGCACCTCGGGTCGCGTGACGCCGTAGTGACCCGAGTATGCCGACGCCACGTTGAGGTGGGTGAACACTATTCGTAAACCCTCACCAAACGCCAGCTGTTGGTTGCGGTGTCGTGCACGAGTTCGAACTGGCCCGTCTTTTTGGTTGGACCTGCCGCAATCATGCGCCACATCTCTACCTCGAGCACTCCAGCTCCGATGCCTCGCTGCACTCGCGCGGCCTCGATCCACCACTGCTTTCTGGCAAACCAGCGGATCGGTTTTGAGTTCACCAGGTAGTGGCAACCCTTCCAGCTGAAACCGATGGGGGAGCCGGTCTTGTCGACCGAAACCTCCACGTTTTCATTAATCATCGTCATTCTGCGACCTCCCGAATTATTCGAACATTTGTTCGAATATGTAGAGTGTATGCAGTCCTACCGACAATGCAAATTCGTAGGGTTTTAGCTGGCTGAAATCAGCCCCGGATCGTTTTCGCTCACCTTGCCAACGCGGCTCGAGACGGGTTGAAACAAGGCTTCGGCGGCAACTTCATCGGAGCCACTCGAAATGGCCTCTAAGAGCTCCTGGTTGCCGATTATGTGCGGGTCTAGCCAAGCTTCGAAGGTCCCCGGGGTTAGTAGCAGCGGGTTTCTGTCGTGAATGTGTGCGAGTTCAGGTGCGGAATCTTTGGTGAGGGTAGTCGCCGACAGCAACCACGAGCCATCAGGCTTCTTCCACCACTCGTAAAGGCCGGCCAGGGCGAACATGCCTTCACCCGCGTGAATGTAATAGGGCTGTTTGGTGCCGTCTTCGTTGACGTGCCATTCGTAGTAACCAGAAGCTGGCAGAACACATCGACGACGAATCACCGAATCTTTGAACGACGGCTTCTCGAGAATTGTCTCAATGCGTCCGTTGATCAGCGGTGTTGAATCAGTAGCGCTCTTGGCCCAGCGCGGAACCAATCCCCAGCGTGCCGAATGCAACTCGCGGCTAAGTTCACCTACGGGACCGCCTAGCTCGTCCTTTTCGAAAGATCTGTCCACGATGATCGAAACCTGCTGAGTCGGTGCGATGTTGTAAGAAATTCCGGGTACTTCACCAACCACCTCGTCGATTTCAAAAGTGGTGACGATGTCGCCAACCGCCTTAGCAACCACGAATCTGCCGCACATAGTGAGTCTCTTTCTGCCCTGCCGCTAAGCCAACTGCTGTGAGTAGAGTCGCAACCGTCTCGAAAAAGAATCCAGGTGCGTCGGCTGGCCGAGCTCGATGTCTAGACCAATCCAGCCCGAAACGGGTCGAATTCCATTTAGAGCACTGAGCAGCCAAATTTCACAACCGGCGAGTTCTTCGGGCTTCGCCTCGACTAACCGAACTTCGATTCCGCTCTGCCTGGCAATGTCTAAAACTAGGTTGCGCGTGATGCTTGGTAACCATCGAACATCATCGCTTGGCGCGCAAAGCGCGTCACCCTGCCACCAAACCATCGAACTCAATGCACCCTCTGAGATGTGGCCGTTGGAATCGAGTAGGACGGCCTCGTCAGCCCCGTACATTTTTGCTTTGCGGCGAAGCTGTTGCCCGAGGCTCAGATCCGGACCCTTTACCGCTGGGTTGGACCGCGGGTCCGCTTCGGGGAGTGTCCAGAGAATCGCTGGGCCGGCTGGTTCGGGGGCTGGCCGTAGTCTTAGGAAAAGTTGGTTGGGTGATTCTGCACCTAGATGGAGTTCAAATCTTGGGAACCAACGACCTGTTTTTGGGATCAGTGCAAATGCGCTATCGAAGAACCCGGGCAATTGCTTTAGGTAGTCGGGGGAGGTTGCTTTGATTCCCGCGGTGAAGCGAGCCTCGTGCGCGCTTTTGGCTCGCATTGAGCCGTCTTCGACTAGGAACGAGTCGGCAACGGTGAGCTTTACTTCTTGCTCGGCAGGCTCAGAAACGGCCGCTAAAGTGCCATCCTTGTATTGGTAAAACGTGCCGAACTCCACGCTAATAATCTATGGCTTAGGCGAACCTAGAATTACCACTTCAGGCAAAGGACAATCTTGCGACTTTTTTGCGAACGGCTGGACGGTTGGAGCGCACCCGTTGACGCGTTCGTCGCGCTTCACGTCAATGACGAAAACTCCTTTTGGCTCGACCGGGAACACTCAGCAGACGACCGCTTCAGCGTTGTAGGTTCCGGCCTTCCTGTCGAGCGTTTGGAGCGCCCTGAGGTAGCTGAGGACTTACCGCTACCGTTTTCATTTAGACCTGGTTATGTTGGCGCTTTTGGTTACGACGAGAGTCTCTCGGCGTTTTTCTATGTTGACCGCGCTCTGGTTTTTGATCACGAGTCCAGAGCAATTTGGTTCATCGGCGTATTCGAACACGAGCAAGATTTTGAGCACTGGCGCCAAGCTGCCTTGCTGAGACTTGCACTGGTTGGTGGAGAAACCGCGGCGTATAAGAACGCCCAACCCGCGCCTAGCTTTGGGAAGCCGACCCTGCGGCACACGCCTTCGGAATATTTGCAACTAATCGAGAGAGCGCAACAGCACATAGCTGAGGGTGATGTTTACCAACTCTGCCTTACCAACGAGCTGGTTGCGGGGGGCAAGGCTGACCCGCTGATGACCTTCATCACCTTGCGCGAACTAAACCCAACGCCATACGCCACCTACCTGAAGTTTGGCGACAATGCGATTGTCTGCACCTCGCCCGAGCAGTTCCTGCGAGTGAGTTCAGACCGATACGTGTCGTCGAAGCCGATCAAGGGAACCAGGCGACGCGAGAGCGATCCCGAGCTCGATGCGGCGTTAGCTCGAGAGTTGGCTCAGAACGAAAAAGAGCGAGCCGAAAACCTGATGATCGTAGATCTGATGCGCAACGACATCGGGCGCGTCTGCGAGCCCGAAAGTATCTCGGTGCCAAAGCTGTTTGAGGTCGAAACATACAAAACAGTGCACCAGTTGGTCAGCACCGTGGTTGGACGATTGCTTCCCGACAAGACTTTCTTCGACGCCATCGAGTCTGCCTTCCCCGGTGGCTCCATGACCGGAGCGCCTAAGGCTCGAGCCATGGAGTTAATTGCCGAGTTGGAACGGGGAAATCGCGGCTTTTATTCGGGTGCGCTCGGCTACATCGGTTTCAACGGAGCGGTTGACCTCGGAATGACGATTCGAACCATAGTTTTCGAAGGCGATACAGTCCGAATAGGAATCGGTGGAGGAATCACCATCGATTCGGATCCGAGAGAAGAACTCGAAGAAACACGCCTGAAAGCTAAGGCACTCATGCAGGCGCTCGGGCTCGAAGACCCCTGGGCTTGGTAACCTAGTCCTTAGACCAAATCAGACCCGAAGAGTTGAATTTATGACCGAGCAAGAACGCGAATACGACGTAGCTTCCATTCAGGAACGCTGGCTGCCGGTCTGGGATGAGCTGAAGCCGTTCGACTCCGCCAAACCGGGCGATTCAAGACCGAAGAAGTATGTGCTCGACATGTTTCCATATCCCTCGGGCGACCTCCACATGGGGCACGCGGAGGCCTACGCTCTAGGCGACGTGATCGCTCGTTACTGGGTTCAGCGCGGTTACAACGTAATGCACCCGATCGGTTGGGACTCCTTTGGTCTTCCTGCCGAAAACGCGGCAATCAAACGCGGCTTGGACCCTAAGGGCTGGACCTACGACAACATCGCGCAGCAGAAGGCTTCGATGCGCCGCTACGCATGCTCGTTCGACTGGGACCGCGTCCTAGCAACCTCTGACCCAGGCTATTACCGCTGGAATCAGTGGCTGTTCCTGGAGTTTTATAAGCGCGGACTCGCTTACCGTAAGAATTCGCCGGTCAACTGGTGCCCTTCGTGCCAAACCGTTCTAGCCAACGAGCAGGTCGTTCAAGGTCTTTGCGAGCGCTGTGACTCGGTTGCAACCAAGAAGACCCTCACCCAGTGGTATTTCAAAGTCACCGAGTACGCCGACCGTCTTCTCGACGACCTAGACCGACTAGAGGGCCACTGGCCGTCCAAGGTGCTTGCTATGCAGCGCAACTGGATTGGTCGCTCCTTTGGAGCCGAAGTTTCATTCGAAATCGAAGGACGCACCGAACCAGTCACAGTTTTCACCACGCGTCCGGACACCTTGTTTGGTGCGACTTTCATGGTTGTCGCGGCCGACAGCGACCTTGCGGCCGAGCTCGCTTCGGGCTCTGAACCCTCGGTTCGAATGGCTTTTCAGGCTTACCTAGAGACGGTAAAGCAGTCCAACGACATCGAACGCCTAGCCACCGATCGCGAAAAGACCGGTGTATTCCTAGGTCGCTACGCCATCAACCCAGTGAACGGTGAGCGGCTGCCGATTTGGGCGTCCGATTACGTGCTGGCCGACTACGGCACCGGCGCAATCATGGCCGTGCCAGCGCACGACCAGCGTGACGGCGAGTTCGCTAAAGCTTTCGACCTGCCGGTCCGCGTGGTTGTCGACAATGAGGAAGACATAGCGGGCGATGGGCCTCACATCAACTCTGGCCCGCTCGATGGTCTCTACAAGAAAGAGGCGATCGAGAAGGTAATCGAGCTGCTCGAAGCAAGTGGCAAAGCCAAGGCAACCAAGAACTTCAGACTGCGCGACTGGTTGATTTCGCGCCAGCGGTACTGGGGCACTCCGATTCCGATCATCCACTGCGAAGACTGCGGTGAGGTTCCGGTTCCAGAGCAAAACCTGCCGGTGGAACTGCCGTCTGCAGAAGGTTTAGACCTTAAGCCGAAGGGTACAAGCCCGCTCGGTGGCGCAAAGGACTGGGTTGAGGTTTCCTGCCCTAACTGCTCCAAGCCTGCGCTCAGGGACACCGACACCATGGACACATTCGTGGACTCGTCCTGGTATTTCCTACGCTTCCTTTCACCAAACAGCGACTCCGTTGCATTCGATGTTCAAGCGGCAAAAGAGTGGGCTCCTGTCGATCAGTACGTTGGTGGAGTTACGCACGCGATTCTTCACTTGCTCTACGCGCGCTTTTTCACCAAGTTCCTAAATGACATGGGTTTGGTTGATTTTGATGAGCCGTTCACCCGTCTTCTCAACCAGGGAATGGTTTTGATGAACGGTTCGGCTATGTCGAAGTCTCGAGGTAACCTCGTCGCTCTTAGCCAGCAACTCGATGAACACGGGGTCGATGCGGTTCGTCTGACCATGGCCTTCGCGGGCCCACCTGAAG
>JACCDH010160098.1_pt1 | contig 12712 bp, 15 predicted proteins | sample 7442481 | NCBI WGS metagenome assembly JACCDH01 (sample SAMN15323433, study PRJNA562643) | freshwater metagenome | isolation source: river surface water | place: USA:Blue River Watershed | collected 2017-08-15
CCAAATACTCTTGTTAATTTCTGAAAGACGGTAAGATTATTATCTGCCATGTATATAAATAGTTTTCATTATAATATAAACCTTTTTATTTAATTAAGGAATGTTATTTCTTTTCTTACCAAATAACCAAGAATGTTCTTGATACATGGATTTTGGTACCTGCATTGGGTTATCTCTATGATATATTGATGGGTCAACTTGCATCGAACCAATTGGGTCTAATGAAGTTCCATATGAATAAAAAGTCTTATTTGATTCATATGTTCTTTCTGACATCACCCATGATTCAATCATTGCTTTGTTTTTAGAATCATTTCTTTGTAACTGATTGAAACATATGTCACCAGCATATAATGCCATTGATAAACTCATAATGGCATCATCATGTGCACCTTTCATGTGGTCAGGTCTACCATTCATATAAACAAATGTGTTTAATTCGTTTAATAATCTACTTGACCTAACTTGAAATCCTTTTCTTAGTTGTTCCTCAAATGCTGCAACAATTTGTGTTCTTTTATTGTTGAAGTTAAGACCTGGAATTTTTTCCATTGCCTTTTTATTGTATTCCCATATGTTTTGGGTATTAATACCGTCAACAAATAAGTTTTTATAATTTAATTCTTGTAACTTTCTTGATGTTGCAATACCCATACCACCTGTAATATCAATCACAATAAATGCATCATATAAAACCCCCCACTTATATGCTATTGCAGCTAAATCATCTGGAGGTATTTTACCAATGTATTCCGCAACCTGTTCTCTTTCATCAAAATCAACGATGTTAATGGCTGAAAAGTCTTCACTATCACCCCTACTAACGTCAACACCCATAATATAACGATGTCCCTGAACCGGTTCCTTCCACTGCCAAAATGTTGCCTGCATGTACTTTTCTTTAGGTACACGAATCATATTTTTTGAAATGTTTTCTTGAACATCTCCCGGTATTACACCGTCTCCCGAACCTAAGAAGTCACATTCCAACTCCTGTGCAATTTTACGTCTATCGTATTTAAATTTCTTAGACATTGATTCAAACCAAGATGAGTATGGCTTATAACCTTGTTCTTCCAATTCTTGATACTTTTCAATATCGAAATCACGAAGAACTACTTCATCATCATTATATTGTTCTCTATTCAACATATAATGACATATGTCTTGACATTTAACCCACACCAAGTCTTTGGTATAACGAGGGTCTTTAAACCATCTTAAATCAGTTATATGGAAGTCATTTATACCACGTAAAGCTTGGTCATAAACACCATAGTAAATTGGGTCGTAACCGTTTGGTGTTGATACAAGTATAATTTTACCACCCGTAGAAAGAGAGGCCATAGATGCCGCCCAAAAATCTTCCCCTGCTTCAATGTATGCAGCCTCATCAAATACAAGTACTGTTGGTGTGTAACCACGTAACGCATCCGCAGATGTTGCAACCGCTTTAACCTCACAACCGTTGTTTAATCTAAATCTACTTTCAGAGTTTTTATCGGGTGAGAAACCTACGTTCATCCATTCAGGCCATTGGTCTAAAAAGTTTCTAATCTTATTCGCCATTTCAATTGCGGTATCACGTTTGTTGGCAATGATTAGTACTCTTTCGGGATTTTCAGGTTTTGCTAATTGTAATTTTTTAGACAACCAAGCGGCGGTCACAGTTGTAACACCCGCCTGACGATATTTTTTTGTGATATTTTCGTTGTAATCCTCATAATCCTGAATCAATTGTAATTGGTCAGGGAATAAATCCATAGGAACATATTTCTTCTGTGTATTGTCATACGTTTGAAGATACGTTCTTAATGCGTAAGGAGTATCTTTCATTATTTTTGCATACTCCTTAAGTTGTTCAATTCTATTGTTCATATATATAAATACAAAAAAAGGTGGTTTTTTAGACCACCTTCTTATTATCTTCTAACTGGAACTCCTCCATCATCTTCTTCATCACCCTCATCATCATCTAAATCTACCGTTCCTTCAATACCTAAAGAACTTAAAAATGATGTTAAATCATTTTCATCGGTCTCCTCAGTTGCATCGTCTAAATCATCTCTGAACATAGAAGTTGCTTCTTCGTAGTCTTGGTCTTTAAACATTTGATTAATACCTTCTAATAGTTCATTCAGTAATCTTTTACCTCTTTCCGTACCCCCAATTACCTCTTTCATCAATACTAAGAATTTCTTAGCCGGTAATTTGAATATTTCTACAAGTAGATAGTTTTGTAATTCTACTTTATTTTCATCAATTAAAATCTCTTCAGGGAATTGACTTCTGATTCTATCCCAAATAGCTGGACCTAATCTCAAATCCCAAACTTCTTTTTCTAAAGTATCTTCAGAACTTTCAACATCAGACCATTCATCTTCATTTTCAGGTCTACCTTGGATTGCAAACAATTCCATGATACCTTTAATTAGTTCATGAACTAATATTGGGAAGTTTACACCTCTTGCAACAATTGTTGGTGGGTCAGTATCTCTATTCACTTCTTCTTTTCCACCAACAGATTCTCCACCACCTCCCATCATCATTTTCATCATTTCATCACTCAATTGCCAATATAACGTATCGTTAATTGACATTAGAACTCCGTATTGATTAACTAAATTTTCAGAACCGGTGATTTCTCTAATTTTATCAGAAACTAAATGATACATATAGTGACCTTTTTTGGATGCACCTTGTATCATATTATTAATCAATCTTCTTTTAGCTTTTTCTAAATTAAGTTGTTCTAAGTCATCAAGTAAATCTGTTTCAATATCAACAGGGTCGATATTTGGTTGTTGTTCCATTTCTCTGTTGAAATCGTCAGTTTCAATTTGTCCTACACCAACAATTTTAGCATCAAATTGTAATGAACCTTCAGGAATACCCATTTCTTTCATTACTAATTCAACTGCCAATTGTTCTAATTGTTCTTTATGTTGTGATTCGGTTGAAACAATTTGATTATGTGCCATCATCATCATTTGTGCTAACGGCATTATATTTTGTTCACCACGAAGAGGTGCTTCTACACCTGTGTATTCTTTAACTCTTTGAATTACTTGTCTATATCTTTCAGACGCCAATAATTCTTGAAAGTTTTTATTTGGTTCTTCTCCTGTTGCAGGTAGAGGAACTTTTTTTAAAGGAGTATCTCCTTGGGATAGTTTATCTTGTACTCCTTGTTCAGGTCTATCCTCTGTATCAAAATCCATTGCCATTTCACTCAAGTTTTGTTTGAGTAAAGATAACAAATTTTTCTTAGATATTTGCATTTTCCTTCTCTTTTAACGCTTTTGGTTTAGGATTTGTTCCAGGACCCGGCTGATAAGGAGTTTTTGGTTTTGGTTTTGTACCTGGTTTCGTTGTTGGTTTTGCTGGTTTAATTGTTGGTGCTTGTTCCATTGTTTCTGATTTAGTTATTGCATCATATGACATGAATTCAGGAATATTGTTATGACCCTTTTTAACATTAGGACCAACTTCTTGTTCGTCTAATTTAAATTGAATCATTTCCATGATTTCATTTTTAGATGTAAAACTATGAAATTTTTCTTCAGCAAGAGCATTTACCCAATTTTTAATTTCAACGGATTCTCTTTTTACATTTTTCCACATTGCGGCTGCTGCAACCGCTTCAGGGTCTTTAGCCCCACCTTCTTTTGCCTTTTTTACTATTTTTTCAAAACCTTTACCTTTCTTACCTATATCACCACCCTTTTTTGCTTTCTTTACGATTTCACTTTTCTTTTCTTTAGAAAGTCCTGCAGATGGTTTTTCTTCTTTCATTTCAGATTCCTTTGCAACTGCAATTATTGTCTTATCTGTGGGATTTTGACTAATCGTATATCCTTTTGGATTTGGAGGTAATTCACCACCTTTAGGACCGATTTTTAATGCTGGTTGTTTTGGTGGCATAGGTGTAACTTGTTCACTTACTATTCTTTCATGTAAACCTGAAAGTTGTTTATCGGTAAATTTAACCAATGTTTTTTCTGTAAATCCTTCTTTAATAAGTGATTTAACTATTTCGTTTCTTTTCATGATTCTTTGAATTTTATTTCTTCTTTTAATAAGTGATATTCACGTTGCCTTAATTTTTTGGTAACGGATTCCAACGTTTCTCCGAATTTGAATGTTAATCTTTCGTTCTCATTATCAAAATCGAACTTTTCCCAAGCCAATGCAATTACACCATCTACAGCATCAATAACTCCGAAATAATCGGAGTTTTGAACTAATTCTAATTGTAAATCGGTATTTTTTAATAAACCAACTAAGTCTACATATTCTATTTCAGGAGACTTAGATTGTGAAACAGCTGAAGCGGGAATAACAAACCACTCCTCAATGTCAATCTCAGTAGATGTACTAAAAATGAACTCATACTGTTTTTGACCCTTAAAATCGGAACCAATTTCATTGACATAAATTAGATTCATTATTAATTAAAATATTTGCTCAATGTTTCACCAACACTTCTGTTGATTTCGTTTTTAATTTCATCTAAGTCAATTTCTTTCACATCTTCAGATGCGGTTTCACCTAAATCAGCATATTTTGACAAATCGATTTCACCAGTTTCAATTGGGGTATCAATAAATGATTCTAAAGCAGCCATTGCATCAATTTCAGCTAAATCATCTTCCGCAGATGGTTCTTCAGCCGGTACATCTTCACCATCTACTGATGGTTCTTCAGCTGGTACTTCTTCACCTCCCATTGATTCTTCGTCTCTTTCGAATTTCTTACCAATCTCTTCGATATCTTCGTCATCTAACTTGTCCAAATCAACTGCGGAAATAATCATATTTAAGATATACTTAATATCATCACTTTCCATTTTTTCTTTCAAGTCTCTCAATTCCTGTCCTAATTTACCTGCGTATTTTTGAGCTTCAGCCATGTAATCAGAACGTTTTGCTTCTGCATCACCACCTAAATCACTTGTTTCACCATCTGTTGGCATTGGTAAATCTCCACCTTCTTCTCCTGATGGTACATCACCTTCAGGTGCTGGTGTAGAATCACCGGTATCTGTTGGCATCGGTAAATCTAATGCTGGTTCTGCAACAGGAGCCTCTTCTTGAGGTTTAGTAGTTTTTAAAACATACTTAGTTGCTTCCTGTAACTCTTCTTGACCTTTTAAAAGTTCAAGTCTTTTAAGAGCTTCAGCATATGAAGAAAACTTATTTTTATTCTTCATAAACATACCACCGATATAATCAAGTGATGATTCGTTCAGACCTCTTTTAACATAGTATCCGTCTTTTTCTCTAACGATACCATATATCCCACCTGTTTTAGCTTCAGAAACTAATTCAGCTTTGGATGTTGAACGATTATTATTCGAGTTTTGGTAATATGTTAATTCAAGGATTCTTTTTAATTTATCGTCCCCGTTTAATTTTTCACTACCAAGTGGTTTTAAATCTGCCATTTTAATATAAATTAAGATATACTTATTCTTATCCTATAAATACATAGATATATAGAAAAAAATAAGGTTCTTTATTGTGTTATGGACAATTTCTTATCTGTGATGTCCGTTTTTAGTTTTAATAGTTTCTCGATATACCCGTTTCTTCTTAATAATTTGAAGGTTAGGTTCTCGTATGAGTATTCTCCACCTGATTCAAGACCACTTTGTCTAAATTCCTTTAGTTTCTTTCTAAGTGTGTCTATTTTATCAAGAATTTTCTTATCTTTATTGTTATTGATGATGTTATCAATCATTTTTGCATACTCTTCACCCTTCTCAAGGATTTTTCTATCATCAATTTTGGGAGTTTCCTTTTTTGGTTCTATTTCCCATTTATTGTTTAATATTGAGTAAACTCCTGAAGATACATGTGGTTCATTTACATCTTGAACATACACTTCAACATCAAAACCTTTTATTTTAATGTCGTGTTTCTCGTTCCATACATTTTTCTTTGCATCAAAGAATTCCTTAATAATTGTTTTTAATATTTTGGAATCTATATTCTTGTTGTGTCCGATTTCTTCCATGTCGACTAAAATATGTAAATCAACATCTGAATATTTGGACCAATTGTAATTTGCCAACGAACCGGTTAGTACTATGTCATGAATAAAAAACTCAACACCAAAAGATTCAATAAAGTCATTAGATATCTCTAATAGTCTTTTTCTAATGTCCTCACGCATTTTAAAACCATCTTTTGTTTGGTCAAATATATCGGACGACAATGAATCCTTAGCTTCAAAGGATTTCACTATCTTTTCATCTTCTGGACCGTACTCTAAAAGTTCGTCTACTAAACTCATTTTATTTTCTTGAATGTATATGCTTTTGAGATATTCTCATTAAAGTATTTTCCTTGGGACTCGGCCAATCTAAACTTTGTGAATTTATTCCAAGGTACTTTACTATATTCATAAATACCACCACTATTAAAAGATACTGTCATCGTTTCGGTTTCAGTATTATATAATGCCTCTTTAAGATTAGATGATTGGATTTTAACCTCAATTAAACTCCCTTCTATTTTTTCTGATATAATTCCCATGATATTTTATTTTATAGTATAATATAACTAATAAATATCAAATAAAAAACCCCGATTTCTCGGGGTTTAAATTTAATTGAGTGAAATAAGACGTTCTAAACTTTTCTTTCTATCGATAGGTAGGGTTAATTCTAACACACCATTTTCGACTTTACCAACGATGTCTTTTTCTTTTACGTCGTCAGGAATTTTGTAGGATTTAACAAAATTTGTTACAAAATGAGTTCTCTCGTCACCCTCTTGCTTTTCAAATGAAATTTTAAGGGTTCCCTCTTTTGTTAAAATCTTCAAATCCTCTTTAGAAAGTCCAGGGACACTCATGGTTATTTTGTATTCGTTTTCATTTTTACGAATACTTGTTTGTGGACCTAATGTGTATTTCGTATTTTCAAACACACTGTCCAACGTACCAAATAATGGGTCATTGAATAATCTAATCATAATTTTAAATGTTTTTTAAAATATTCTAACAAATAATTTACCAATTGGTCTAAAACTGACATTTAGACATTTGTTAGACATTTTTTTAGACATTTTGTCTTGGGTTTTGTTTTTATAATATTTTACATTATATTTGTACTATAAAAACATAAAAAGAATGGCAGTAGATTTTTTTGAAGAGGGTCAAACTACGAACCCTAAACGAATGAGAAAAAATTCCGATACTCCGATATTGGATAATTTTTCTAGAGACTTAACCAAACTTGCTGAAGAAGGTAAGATTGACCCAGTTGTTGGTAGAGATAAGGAAGTGAAGAGAATTGCACAAATTCTCTCACGTAAGAAAAAAAACAATGCGGTTATTGTTGGTGAAGCCGGTGTTGGTAAATCTGCGTTAGTTGAAAAACTTGCATTAATGATACACAAAGGAGATTGTCCAACAAATCTTTTAGATAAAAGAATCGTTGCACTCGACTTGACATCACTTGTTGCGGGTACAAAATACCGTGGTCAGTTTGAAGAGAGGATTAAAGCAATTTTAAATGAGTTGTATGAGGTTAAGAATGTTGTAATCTTTATTGACGAATTACACACCATGGTTGGTGCGGGAAATGCTAGTGGTTCTATGGATGCCGCTAACATTCTTAAACCAGCATTAGCTCGAGGTGAGATTCAATGTATTGGAGCCACAACGTTTGATGAATACAAAAAACATCTTGAAAAAGATGCTGCATTGGTTAGAAGATTTCAAAAAATCACACTTGTCGAACCAACTGAATCAGAAACGATTGACATTTTAAAGAATTTAAAAGAATCTTATGAAGACTATCATAAGGTATCATATGAGGATGGTGTCATTGAAACTGTTGTTAAATTGGGTAAGAGATATATCACAGACAGACAATTTCCTGATAAGGCAATTGACATTATGGATGAATTAGGTTCTGAAAAAAGAATATCAAGCCGTATTCCTGAGTCAATTGAAAAACTGAAAAAGGAAGCCGATGAAATCAAAGAAAAAAAGATTCAGGTCGTAAAAAATCAAAATTACGAATTGGCTGCAAAATTAAGAGACGAAGAAAAAAAGTTAAATCTTAAACTTGAATCCGAGAAACAAAAATGGGTTGATAACTTAAAAACAAATAAGACACCGATTAGTGTCGATGATGTGTATACCATCGTATCTGAAATGACGGGTGTACCAATTAGTAAGTTAGATACTAAAGAGACGGATAAATTATTAAAGATGGAGGAAATTTTATCTGCAAAAGTTATCGGTCAATCAGACGCCATTTCGACAATTTCAAAAGCAATCAGAAGAAACCGAGTTGGTATTAAAGATGCAAATAAACCAATTGGTTCTTTCATCTTCTTAGGTTCAACTGGTGTCGGTAAAACATTCTTAGCCAAATCAATTGCCGAATTGTTATTTGGTGACCCCGATAAAATCATTCGTGTTGATATGAGTGAATTTATGGATAGACATAACGTGTCTAAATTAATTGGTTCTCCTCCGGGTTATGTTGGTTACGATGAAGGCGGTCAATTAACTGAGAAAATTAAAAACAATCCATTCTCCGTTATTTTGTTTGATGAAATTGAAAAGGCACATAAAGACGTTTTCAATTTACTACTTCAAATCTTAGATGAGGGACATTTAACCGATTCGTTTGGTAGAAAAGTAAACTTTACAAATACAATCGTTATTATGACATCAAATGTTGGAGCCAAAAAAGTTTCTGAATTTGGTGGTGGTGTAGGTTTCTCAACTTCGTCAAGTGAAACTCAAAAAGCTGAGGTTAAAAAATCGATTATCCAAAAGGCATTAAAACAACAATTTAATCCCGAATTTTTAAACCGTATTGATGATATCATCTTATTTAATTCTCTTGATGAGGATACCCTTAAGAAAATCATCACAATTGAAGTTAATAAACTTAATAATAGACTTAAAGAAAAAAACTATACTGTAACATTCGACAAAACTGTAATTAGTAGAATCTTCGAATTAAATAAACAGGAAGAATACGGAGCACGTCCTTTAAAGAGAATTATTCAAAATCTTTTAGAAGACTTCTTAAGTGAGGAAATTTTAAAAGGGAATATTAAAGAAAATGAACCGGTGTCTTTGAAATATAAAGATGAAAAATTAACAATTTCTAAAAAATTATTGTAAATACTTGATTTTTTCTGAAAGTTATATATATTTATATTCTCAGAGGTTCTCTTTGTCGATTACCTTTTCGTTTTTTTTCATAAGTAAGTGGGGTTGAACCCACCGAAAGACCTTAAAACCCCGACATTCCTTGTTGGGGTTTTTTTATTTCAATTATTTTTTGTATATTTACACTTATGAAGAAATACACATTTATGATGGCTATCATTGCGACAATCGCATTGAGTGCATGTGGTAACGGGTCAACCACAACTGAACAAACAGACTCAACAGCAGCTCAAGTTGATTCTGCGGCAGTAACTGCAACTGATTCAACTGTTGCTGAAATTCCTGCTGAAGGTGGTGTTGAAAAACCAACTACTGAAGCCGTTAAGTAAAAAAACATGGGCCAGGGTGTCCTGGCTCATTTTTTTTCTATTTATTAATTAAAAGACTATGGAACATATGGGGGATTTAATTTTATTAAGAGGTTTACCCGGTAGTGGTAAATCGACACTTGGTGATGTTATATTACAATGGCCAGGTTCTAACCCTGTGGATGTATTATCGGCCGATAATTTCTTCACAGACGATAAAGGGGAATATCATTTTGACCCTACCAAACTTAAAGAAGCACATAATGATTGTCAACTGAAGTGTGCAGAAAGAATGAAACTTCAATTATCAAGAATAGTTGTTGCAAACACTTTCACTCAAGATTGGGAAATGAAACCATATTTCGAAATGGCCGAAAGGTACAAATATAGAGTTCACACTGTTATTGTTGAGAACAGACATGATGGTAAAAATATTCACGGTGTTCCCGATGATAAACTTCAAATAATGAAAGATAGGTTTGAAATCAATCTTTAAATGAGTAAGTTTGTTGTATCATACGTAAATCCATATCCACAAAAAAAACCTAAACAAAAATTTAGTGTTAGAAACATTAGAAAAATATTATCAAGATGGTTTGCTTTTAAAACAAACCCACCCAATCCATGACTTAACTATTTGGAATTATTCACCAAAAGTTCAGTACGATAGACTTTGGGATGATGTCACTATGCAATGTCGTGGATTGGTTACAAATAGTAAAGGTGAAATAATTGCGAGACCGTTTAAAAAATTCTTCAACTATGAAGAACATAAACCAGAAGAAATTCCTAATGAAGAATTCGTTGTCTATGAAAAATTAGATGGTTCTTTAGGTATTCTTTTTAATTATCAGGAAGAATGGATATTGGCCACTCGTGGTTCATTTACATCACCACAAGCAATCAAAGGAATTGAGTTGTTAAAAAAATACAAATACAAATATCTTCCAACTGATTGTACATATTTGTTTGAAATAATTTATCCTGAAAATAGAATTGTTGTTGACTATGGTAAAGAAGAAAAATTAGTTTTATTAGGTTCAATACAAACAAATACGGGAAAAGAATATAATATCAATAACGAAAATTACGAAGATTTAGGTTTTGAAATTGTTACCACATATAAAACTTGGGGCGAGGGGTACGATTTACTTAAGGAAGAAATATCCAAAGATAAAGAAGGTTATGTAATTCGGTTTAAAAATGGTTTTCGAATGAAAATCAAAGGAGACGAATATGTAAGATTACATCGTATTTTAACTAACGTTTCAAATAGAGACATTTGGGAATACTTGAAAAATGGTAAATCATTTGATGAATTACTCGAAAAAGTCCCTGACGAATTTAATGATTGGGTTAGGGATACCGTAAAAGATTTACAAAATAAATTCGACACAATTAAAAATAATGTTGAGATTGACTTTAAAGAATTAATTAATAAAAAAGAATTTGCAGAAAAAATCAAAGACAATCCAAATAAATCGTTTCTTTTCAAGAGGCTTGATTCATATTCGAATCAATTAAATGAAATGATATGGGACTCGATTTATCCTACATACTCAAAACCATTTAAAAAAGATGAAAACTGAAAAAATTAGAATATATCTTGATGATGTAAGAACACCAATTTCCGAAGAGTGGGTTGTGGTTAGAAATTATGACCAATTTGTTAGTAATATAATGTATTATGGTCTTGAAAATATTGAAGTTATCTCATTGGACCATGATTTAGGTGATGGTGCCATGGTAGAATATTACACTAATGTTAAAAATAACTTCACATTAGATTATAATAACATAAAGGAAAAAACGGGATATGATTGTTGTAAGTGGTTGGTTAATGAAAGTATTGAAAAAAAGATACCGTTACCACAAATTTATGTTCATTCCGCTAACCCTATTGGTAGTGCAAATATGATGGGATACATTAACAATTATCTCATGAATTGTCGTTTACCTCAAACATGTGTTAGGGTACAAATAGAACACACTATTGACGAGAGTCATCAAATTTCACCAGAAGCTAGAAAGGCAAAATGGGACCGAAGTAAAAATAGTGATTAATTTTTTTGTCGGTTCACAATAAAACCTTTAACTTTGTTATAACTTATTTAACCCATAAACTATCCATAGAATGCAGAACAAAACACTATCCACAAAAAATTTATTTAGAGAATTAAAGTTTGAAAAAAATTACGAGTCTTTTAGTGAATTTTACGATACAAATAAAAAAGAAATATATAGGTCAATAATTGATTTATTCTCGGAGTTTAAAAAGACCAGAAAAAGAATTTTAACATTGAAAATATCTGCACAGATAATGGGTTTGGATTGGGATACTGATTTTAATTTTAGAAAAGAAGAATCTATTGTGTTGCAACGAGATTTAATGCCATTTTTTGAAGATAATGAAGATTATGAAACTTGCTCGGAAATTTTAAATCTTCATAAAGAGTTGACTTGTTATTAAAAATCACTTATATTTTAAATAGATAAATTGTTATTGATACATTTATTTATTTTGTCCCCCGTCCCCGATTTCTATCGGGGATTTTTTTTTATTAAATATTTTTTGTACTTTAAGAAGAACTTCTTGTTATTATCCTATTATTCTTGGTTTTCTAATATTTTTGTTGTATTTTTCTAATAGTTATATAAAAAAAATACAATATGTTAAATTTAATTATAGGTCTTATTCTTTTATGTTCCTCATTTGGACTAACTCTTTCTAAAGTCACAACTGATTATGGTTTTAGAAAACAAAGACAACATACAAAACCATTACAATTAGACAAGGAAGTTTAAAGCATCATTCTTGAACCAATTAAGAAATTGTGTAATACTTCTGAACCTGGAGTGGTGTTTAGATTGGCTTTGTAGTTTAAACTTAAACCAAATCTTTTTGAAAGTTTATAATCTAAACTACTACCAATTAAAAACCCAAAGTGTCTATTAATTGTGGTCTTACCCAAATCAGGTGTATATGATAATGGTGATGACATTATAAAAACTTGAGGGGACAATGTGATTTTTTTACTATATTGAAATGGTTTTGTCCAAAATGCAACTGTTGATGTTGACAATGATAAGTCCATCTTTTTTTCCGTCTCATTGTTCATCAATAAGGAAATAACACCAACATTCACACCATACGTTCCAAATTTTGGATGAGGTTTAATGTACGTGTATGAACTCATAAA
>JACCDH010213518.1_pt1 | contig 12712 bp, 11 predicted proteins | sample 7442481 | NCBI WGS metagenome assembly JACCDH01 (sample SAMN15323433, study PRJNA562643) | freshwater metagenome | isolation source: river surface water | place: USA:Blue River Watershed | collected 2017-08-15
TCGATACCCCCGAGGTTGGCCATAACGAGATCGCTCAGAAAATGGAGCGCAAGGTCGGCTGGCGCGTGGGCGAGAACGTGATACACGCTAAGTTTGGCGAGGGCGTGATCGTCAACATCGAAGGCAGTGGCATGCAGGCGCGTGCGCATATCAACTTCGGCCGTAATGGGATGAAGCTGTTGGATCTTGGTGTGGCGAAGCTTGAGCGTGTCGGTTGATGTCGGTTGTCACCTTGCTTCATTTTATGATGAATTGTCATCCCATTCTTTGTTGCTTGGGTCGTTCTTACCGTCTTCCTCTCGAGGATCCATCGCCCTCCGCATGTTTGAAAGACCCGCCATTAACGCACCATGGATCGGATCATCTGGGGCTTTTGATACTGGTACCTTCTCTTCCGGTTTTTGAGTGTGTCTCAGCTCTGTGCGCTTTTTTTGTAACTCAAGCACCGTGGGTGACTTTGACAGGGTAGCAGATGACGGTTTCGGCAGTGAATTTCCCGCTTCCCCTGGGTTTCGTCGTAATTTCAGCCTAGCCGATGCCAAACTGGATGCATCAAGTCGCTCTGTTGGAGTTTTTGGCTGATCTGGGGGCGTAGTCAAGACGGTGGGGGCTGGTGGCGGCGGAGGTGGTGGGGATGGCGCCAGAGTCGGTTTGGGCGCTGGCTCCGGGGCATCGAGCTGCTGCTGGGCCTTGGGTGCAGACGGAGGCTCAGGCTGTACCTGAGGCTGAACTTGCTCCTGAGCTTGGGGCTGCAACTGAGGTTGAGGCTGCGCCTGAGTTTGGGGTAGTTGTGCTCCAGGTTGGGGCGGTGTATGCGGCTGGTGCAGTGCCTCGGATACGCTTGGCGGCATGAGCGGTGTGGCTGCAAGAGCAGGGGCCGCGCGGCCTGGCGTCGTGTCAGCCGACTCGGTAGCATACTTTGACAGGCACTTGAAGCGGAATTCTGGATAAGCAGGCTTAGGTCCATCTGGGCCTTGCACCTCCATCTTCGCAATACGATCTTCCCACTGCTTCATCCTGCTCAGCACATGAGCCAGCACATCTTCCCCGAGTTCCTTCCTCAGCGTGCCGGACATGCGGCCCAGCGCATCACTGAAATGCAACAGCTGCACGATGCGCATCTCCGTCATCTCGGCTTTCGGTTTCGCATCCAGTGCGAGAAAATATTCGACGGCAACCCGGTCGGAAGCTTGGCCCGCAGCCTCGAAGCGGTCGCGCAATTCTTCGGCCACCTTTTGCGCCAGCGCCGGGGAGATTTTTCGCAAGCGGCCTTCTTGCGCCGGGACTTCGCGCACTTCCATCGTCAGCGCAGGGGGCGCCGCCTGCTGGTGTTCCCCATCGGGCGGCGCCACCAGCGCCTTAATGCTGTTGGCTTCCCTGGTGATATTGAAGCGTTTGCCGCGGATCTGCAGGATGGTCGGCAGTTCGGGCTTGTCGCAGACGATGCCTTTGGCGCGGGTGATGCCATTGAAGAGGTCGGAGAAAAACCGGCCTATCTGCTTGAGGACACCGACATCAGCGCGGCGCTGATAGCGAATGATCGCGTCCTTGTTGTCGTCTGTCTTGCCCATCCGCTCGCATTCTTCGACCTTTATGCCGTGCGGGTAACTGGATTTCTTGATGATCAGCACATGGGGTATGTCACTCATGGAGTCTCCCGTCGGACAAGTTGCGTTGCCGAGGGCGCCCGCCCGGGCGCAAGTCATGGCCCGGCTGATGGCAGCCGGAGGCAAAAAAGCGACAAAATCACCGCTTGAACAGCGGGTTCTCAAGCTAGGTGGGAAGTCAGTTGCTATTGTTCCGGCCGTTCGAACACGGCGGTATAGGTGGGGTAGAACGAGCAGTACATCACCAGCGTCAGGATCACCGACAGCGGCATCAGCAGCATCACGCTAACGATGTTCTTGCCGAGCAACAAGGAAAGCACCGCACTGATCACGGCGGGCAATGCAATCCCGACCAGCACCCAGCCCATCGCATACGCAATGAAGGCTTTGCCGCAGCGCTTGACCGCAAAGAAGCTGTAGAAGATCGCCTTGAACAGGCCCATCCGCTGCCAGACCGCCAGCGGCGCGGCATGCCAGAAGGCCATCGCGGCGGGAATGTAAACCAGCGCCGAGAACAGGATCGCCAGGGGCAGGTCGCCGACCTGAACGCTGGCATCGTCGGGTGCCAGTTGCCCGGTGAGGAGCTTCCAGAATACGCCGCCATCGACGAGGGCCGAGGCTGCGACCGCGCCGACCGCGGCAAGCAGGTACAGCGCCCCAAGCCGCAGCAGCGTACCCAGCGCCGGTGACTGAAAAGCCGTCAGCAGCAGTCGGGGCGTGACCTTGCGGCCGGCCTCGATGTCGACACAGGCCTGCATGAAGGCCATCGAAAACGCCGGCACCAGCAACAGCGGCAGCAGCTGTCCCAGCGCCGGGATCAATGACAGCGAGAACATCAACAGCATGTACAGCAGGAACAGCATCGACAATTCGCCGGGCTGCTTGCGGAACAGCGTGAAACCCTCGCGTATCCAGCCAATGCCGGTGCTGGCCGAGCCCGGCGCTGACGGCGGCATCGGCGGTGGCATCGAGGGGGGCTCGGAAGGGGGTATGGAAGACATCAGGCGAGAGCCTCGACCTTGTGTTCGATGCGGTGTCGCAGGATGCGCTCGAAGTGCGTCGGATCATGCGGGGTCAGCATCTCCGCTTCGCGCGGCAGGTAATAGTCGTACAAGCGTGACAGCCAGAAGCGCAGTGCAGCCGCGCGCAGCATCGCCGGCCAGGCCTCTTCTTCGTCGGGCGTGAAGGTGCGCACAGCGCGATACGCGTCCAGCATCGCGCGCACGCGGGCCGGGTCAGTTTCGCCGCTGTCGAGTGCAATGCACCAGTCATTGACGGTGACGGCGACATCGAACAGCCAGGTATCGCAGCCGGCAAAGTAGAAATCGAAGAAGCCCGACAGCTGGTCGCCATCGAACATCACGTTGTTGCGGAACAGGTCCGCATGCACCGGCCCATTCGGCAGCCGCTTGTACAGCGCCGATGCCGCAAAGGCTTCCTGGAAATGCATCTCGGCCTTCAGCAGGTCTTGCGCGGCGTTCGGAATGTAGGGCAGCACCACCGGGGTGGTGTCGCGCCACCAGGCCAGTCCGCGCAGGTTGGGTTGGTACAACGGATAGTCGCGCGCCGCCAGGTGCATCTTTGCCAGCATCGCACCGACTTGCGCGCAATGTACCGGAGAAGGCGACGGTATCCAGTCACCGTTGAGGCGGGTGACGATCGACGCCGGCTTGCCGTGCAACGCATTGATGATCTCACCTGCGTCGCTGGCGATCGGCGCCGGCACCAGCACGCCGCGCTCGGCCAGGTGCTTCATCAGGTTCAGGTAGAAAGGCAGCTGCTCGAAGCTGAGCTTCTCGAAGATCGTCAGCACGAACTCGCCGCGCTCGGTGCTGAGGAAGAAATTGCTGTTCTCGATGCCCGACGCAATGCCGCGTACGGATCTGACCGCGCCGACCGGGAACTGGGCCGCCCACGGAGTGATGTCATCCAGGGTGACCGGAGTAAAAACTGCCATAAAGATAAGATGCGATGAAAAGCGTCGAAGACAAAGCCGGGCGGTGGCGCGCTGCAGCGATGACGGCTGCGACAGCCGCCACATTCATGCAGCCGACACTCAGTTGCGCGGCGGGGCGGCGCGCCTGTCCTCGGAGCGAGGGGACTTGAACTGGAATACTTCCCAGGTCGCCGCGCGACCGCCGCCGAGGTTGGACGGGATCTGCTCGGCCGGCGTCACATGATAGACATTGTCACCGCGACGCACCTGTACCGAGGTCACGGCATTTTGCTCGCGTGTCTGGGTGTAGCTGGTGGTGCCGTCCGGCACGCGCGTGGTCGCGATCGGGTCATCCAGCGGCGAGCCTGCTGCGGCCACAGCACCGGATGCGAGGGCCAGTACGCCGGCGGACAGAGCCGGACGAAGGGCAGAAAAAACGAGTACGCTGGGACGGGACTGGGGCTGTGTCATGGCACGGATCCGCGGGTTGGGCGCCGGGCTGGCGCGTCCCCGCCATTCTAGCAAAACCGACCTCGCTGCCTGCAGAGCCTCGGCAGCGCCCGCCGGTGCCCGGCACAGGTGCCTGCCACCCGTGGCGTCAAAGGAAGGAGCGATGCGGCTGCTCGGTCTCGTCGGGCACGATGTCACGCGCCTCGTAATACGCAAAGATCGCCTCGACCACACTGGCCGGCTCGTCGATCAGCTGCAGCAGTTCGAGGTCGCAGGCGTCGATCATGCCAGCGCCGACCATTTGCTCGCGCATCCAGTCGAGCAGGCCGCGCCAGAATTGCGCGCCGACCAGAACCACCGGGATACGGCGGGTCTTGCCGGTCTGGATCAGTGTCATCACCTCGGTCAGTTCATCGAGTGTGCCGAAGCCGCCGGGCAGCACGACATAAGCATCGGCATACTTGACGAAGGCGACCTTGCGCGCGAAGAAATGGCGGAAAGACAGCGAGATGTTCTGCCATGAATTGCTGGCCTGCTCGTTCGGCAGCTCGATGTTCAGGCCCACCGACGGCGACTTGCCTTCATACGCGCCCTTGTTGGCTGCTTCCATCACGCCCGGGCCGCCGCCGGAGATCACCGAGAAGCCCTCGTCGGACAAGCGGCGCGCAATATCGACTGCGACCGCATACCAGGGATTGTCCGGCTTCATCCGCGCAGAACCGAACATCGACACAGCAGGGCGCACCTCCGACAGGCGTTCAGCTGCGTCAATAAACTCTGCCATAATCGTGAACATCTGCCACGATTCGCTCGCCTTGCGCGAGGTGGCGCGCTCCAGGTTGGTCAATTGCCGCAGCCGCGGCACATGTTTCCGGTCGCTTTCCATATGAATAAAACCCTGCTGCTGGTGGATGGTTCGAGCTATCTGTACCGCGCCTTCCATGCGATGCCTGATCTGCGCAATGCAGAGGGCGCACCCACCGGCGCCATCTACGGCATCATCAACATGCTGCGCCGCCTGCGCCAGGACTATGCGGCAGCATACATGGCCTGCGTATTCGACGCAAAAGGGAAGACCTTCCGCGATGACCTCTACCCGGAGTACAAGGCCAACCGCGCGTCCATGCCCGAGGACCTCGCAAAGCAGATCGAGCCCATCCATGAAGCGGTGCGCGCGATGGGCTGGCCCATCCTGATGGTCGAGGGCATCGAGGCCGATGACGTGATCGGCACGCTGGCCTGCGAGGCCACCGCAAAGGGGCTGTCGACCATCATCTCCACCGGCGACAAGGACCTTGCACAGCTGGTCAATGACAAGGTCACGCTGGTCAACACGATGAGCAATGAAAAGCTCGATCGCGACGGCGTGATCGGCAAGTTCGGCGTGCCGCCCGAGCGCATCGTCGATTACCTGACCCTGGTCGGCGATACCGTCGACAATGTGCCCGGCGTCGACAAGGTCGGGCCGAAGACTGCGGTCAAATGGCTGACCCAGTATGGCTCGCTGGATGAAGTGATCTCCCATGCAGTCGATATCGGCGGCGTGGTCGGACAGAACCTGCGCAATGCACTGGACTGGCTACCGCAGGCGCGCGTGCTGGTGACCGTGAAGTGCGACTGCGACCTGTCGGGGCATCACACATCCATCCTCGAGTCACTGCAGCAAAAGCCCGAAGACAAGCAGGCGATGCTGGCTTTTTTCACGCGCATGGGTTTCCGCAGCTGGCTGCGTGAGCTCAAGAGCGAGCTGGAGGGGGGCGCTGGCACGAATGGCAGCTCAGCCGACGCCGGGCAGGTCGGCAAGGCAGCCAAATCCGACGCAGGCGTACAGCCTGACGGGGCCGACGCGCAAGGCGCGCTGTTCGCGACTGATCCGCCGCCTGAAAGACGTTACGAGACCGTGCTGACCGATGCGCAACTCGATGCATGGATCGCACGCATCGATGCCGCGCCGCTGACCGCGATCGATACCGAGACCACGTCACTGGATGCAATGCGCGCGCAGCTGGTCGGCATCTCGCTGTGCTGCGAGCCTGGCCATGCGGCTTACATCCCGGTCGCGCACCGCTATCCCGGCGCACCCGAGCAGCTGTCGCGCGAGCATGTGCTGCAGCGGCTGAAACCGTGGCTGGAAGATGCGAGCAAGCACAAGCTCGGCCAGCACCTGAAATACGACAGCCACGTGTTCGCCAACCACGGCGTGAAACTGCGCGGCATTGCGCATGACACGCTGCTGCAATCCTATGTGCTGGAGTCGCACCGTAATCATGACATGGACAGCCTCGCGCTGCGCTGGCTGGACCGCAAGACCATCAGTTACCAGGACGTGTGCGGCAAGGGTGCGTCGCAGATCGGGTTTGACGAGGTCGGCATCGAGCAGGCCAGCGACTATGCGGCCGAGGATGCCGACGTGACGCTGCAGCTGCATAATGCGATGTGGCCGCGCATCGAAACGAACGACAGGCTGCGCTATATCTACGCCACTGTCGAGCTGCCGACAGCGCAAGTGCTGCAACGGGTCGAGCGCAATGGCGTGCTGATCGATACCGGCTTGCTCGACGCGCAATCGCATGAACTGGGCAGCAAGCTGATCGCGCTGGAGACGCAGGCACATGAGCTGGCCGGGCAGCCGTTCAACCTGAATTCGCCGAAACAGATCGGCGAAATTTTCTTTGACAAGCTGAAGCTGCCGGTCGTGAAAAAGACCGCCAGCGGCGCGCCGTCGACCGACGAGGAAGTGCTGCAAAAGCTGGCCGAGGACTATCCGCTACCCAAGCTGCTGCTCGACTATCGTGGCATGGCCAAGCTGAAGTCGACCTATACCGACAAGCTGCCGAAAATGGTGAACCCTGCAACCGGCCGCGTGCACACCAACTACGGGCAGGCGATTGCTGTCACCGGGCGCCTGTCGTCCAACGACCCCAACTTGCAAAACATCCCGGTGCGTACCGCCGAGGGCCGCCGCATTCGCGAGGCCTTTGTGGCGCCGCCTGATCGCGTGATCGTGTCGGCCGACTATTCACAGATCGAGCTGCGCATCATGGCGCATCTGTCCGACGACCCGGGGATGCTGCGCGCTTTCGCGTCCGGCGAAGATATCCATCGCGCGACGGCAGCCGAGATTTTCGGCGTGTCGCTGGCCGAGGTGAACAGCGAGCAGCGCCGCGCAGCAAAAGTCATCAACTTCGGCCTGATGTACGGCATGAGCGCGTTCGGCCTGGCCGGTAATCTCGGCGTCGAACGCTCGGCCGCGCAGATGTACATGGACAAGTACTTTACCCGCTTCGCTGGCGTGAAGCGCTTCATGGATGACCTCCGGCTGCAGGCCAAGTCGCACGGGTTTGTCGAGACCGTGTTCGGCCGACGCCTGTGGCTGCCCGAGATCAATTCGCCGAACGGACCGCGTCGACAGGCTGCCGAACGCGCGGCGATCAATGCGCCGATGCAGGGTACGGCCGCCGACCTGATCAAGCTGGCGATGGTTGCGGTGCAGGACTGGCTGGACCGTGAAAAGCTCCAGACGCTGATGGTGATGCAGGTCCATGATGAACTGGTGCTGGAAGTGCCGCAAGCAGAGCTGGTGCTGGTGAAGGACAGGCTGCCGCAGCTGATGGCCGGCGTCGCGCAATTGAAAGTGCCGCTGGTGGCCGAAGTCGGCGCCGGTGCAAATTGGGAGGTGGCTCACTGATGACGATGATGACCGATGAACTCGAATCGCTGCTGTCGAATCCGATGGCAAAGGGCAGCACCGACCGTCGTGATTTCATGAAGCTCGCACTCGGTACTGGTTTTGCGGCGGCCGTGCTGCCGACGTTGTCGCAGGCAGCGATCACGACCGATACGGACGGACTGGAAGCCGGCACCATCACGATCATGGTCGGCGAGCAGCCAGTGCCGGTGTATCGCGCGCAGCCGCGTGATGGCCGGCATTTGCCGGTGGTACTGGTAGTGTCCGAGATCTTCGGTGTGCATCAGTACATCGCCGATATCGCGCGCCGCTTCGCGAAGCTCGGTTATCTGGCGCTGGCGCCCGACCTTTTCGTGCGACAGGGCGATCCGACGAAGTATTCGTCGATCCCGGAGCTGCTGAAAGAGGTGATCGCGAAAGTGCCCGATGAACAGGTCATGGGCGACCTCGATGCCTGTGTCGCGTGGGCGTACCGGAACCATGGCGATACCAGCCGCATGGCCGTGACCGGCTTTTGCTGGGGCGGCCGCATTACCTGGATGTATGCCGCGCACAATCCGCAGCTGAAGGCGGGCGTGGCCTGGTACGGACGGCTGGTGCAGGACAAGAATGCGCTGCAGCCGGCGCACCCGGTCGACATCGCGCCGCAGCTGAAGGTACCGGTACTGGGACTGTATGGCGGCAAGGACGGTGGCATACCGCTGGGCTCTGTCGAGCAAATGCGCGCTGCACTGGCGCGCGGACCCAGCCAATCGGACATCCATCTCTATGCCGATGCCGGCCACGGCTTCCATGCAGACTACCGGCCTGGCTATGTCGAGGCCGATGCGAAGGATGGCTGGAAGCGCTGCGTCGACTGGTTCAAGCGTCACGGCGTGTAGCGCCGGGCCGCCGCTGCTGCGTCATGTGACGGATTGCCCATGCGCGGCCGCCTATGGTCTAATCGCGGGCAAATTCAACCGGGTAAAACAAAATTAACACCACGCTGTCTTCCATCCTGATGGCCACCGCGCTGGGCGGATTCATCAGTATTTCCGCCGCCGCCTTCCTGTCCTACGGCCTGCTGTCGCGCATGGTCGAGCGCATGGTCAGCCTGTCGGTCGGCATCCTGCTGTCGACCTCCTTGCTGCATGCGCTGCCAGAAGCCTTCGAGTCGGATGCCAACATTCACGGGCTGTTCGCGACCCTGCTCGGCGGACTGCTGGGTTTCTTCCTGCTCGAGAAAATGGCCATCCTGCGCCACTCGCATCATTACGAAGGTGACGGCCATGACCATGAGCATGGCCATGATGCACACGAGGCCGGCAAATCCGGCTGGATGATCCTGATCGGCGACAGCCTGCATAACTTCACCGACGGCATCCTGATTGCCGCCGCCTTCCTGGCCGACCCCAAACTGGGCATCATCACCGCGCTGGCCATTACCGCGCACGAGATACCGCAGGAGATCGGCGATTTCATCGTGCTGCTGAACGCTGGTCTGTCGAAGGCGCGTGCGTATGCCTACAACCTGATCTGCAGCCTGATGTCGGTGGTCGGTGGTCTGGTGGGCTATTACACGCTGGGTGATGGCATGCACCTGATCCCGTATGTGCTGGTGCTGGCATCGTCGGGCTTCATCTATATCGCGGTCAGTGACCTGATGCCGCAGATGCAGCGCCGCGCGACGTTGAAGGAATCGGTGCCGCAGGTGATCCTGATCGCACTCGGTGTCGCCATCGTCGTGGTGCTGACGCGGCAATTCCATTTGCACTGAGCGACTGCTCGTCGATAACGGCCTCGGCGCCGCCCGGACAAAAACGGAACCGCGCGGTTCCATTTTTGTTTTCTGCAGACGATCATGCGTGCAGACTGTCGTTCAGGCTGTCGTTCAGGCGGCACCGGTCGCGACGGGCCGCGAAGGATCGGACGACCATTCACTCCACGATCCCGGGTACAGCGCCGCACCCGGCATTCCTGCAATTTCCATCGCCAGCAGGTTGTGGCAGGCCGAGATACCGGAGCCGCATTGCGCGATCGTGGTGTCCGGGCTCTTGATCAATGCGCTGAAATCGGCTCGTAGTTCATCGGCAGCCTTGAAGCGGCCATTGGCCTGCAGGTTGTCCTTGAAAAAGCGGCTCTTCGCGCCCGGTATGTGGCCTGCGACCGGGTCGATGGTTTCGTTCTCGCCGCGGAAGCGATCATTCGCGCGCGCATCGAGCACAGTGCGTGCCTTCGCGCTCAGGTTGGCCAGCACATCGTCGGCACTGACGGTCGAGGTCAATGATGCCTGCAGCGTGATGCTGCCGCGCGGGCGGCGGATCACATCGGTGGTCAGACTGCCGCCAGCGGATTGCCAGGCCGGCAGGCCGCCATCGAGCACGGCCACGCCCTTGTGTCCCACCCAGCGCAGCATCCACCACAGCCGTGACGCGAACATGCCGCCATGCGCGTCATACGCGATCACTTGCGAATTCGGGTACACGCCGAGTGCGCGCAGGGTCTCGATGAAGGCGTCCTGAGTCGGCAGCGGGTGGCGGCCGCGGAACGCGCCGTTCGGGCCCTTGGATTTGTCCGACAGCAGGGTGTCGGGGTCGGCATGCTGCGCGCCCGGAATGTGGCCGGCGGCGAAGGCGATCGCGCCCGCTTTCGGGTCGGTGAGCTCCGACCGGCAATCCAGAATCACGAAGGTGGGATTGTCGATATGCTGCATCAACTCTGCAGCGCTGATCAACGTCGTGTACGGCATGCCAAGGTCTCCTCGATGTGAAGCCCGCCTGGTCGTACGGGTCGCCCCCCTGTCACAGACCCGTTGCGCCGACGAGCCCCGGGAGCCGCAGCGTTTGCCGTGGCACCCGTGGTTTTTTTAGGTGATTTTCCTCGTACTGCTGCGGGCATTATAGAAGGTGGCAGCGACCCCGCTGCCAAGGATGATGGCGATGCCGAGCCAGCCCCACGCATCCAGATGGTCGCCCCAGAGCAGTATGCCCCAGACGCTCGAGAAAACGATGCCGGTGTACTGCAGGTTCGCGGTGACCAGCATCGCGCCCAGGCGATAAGCTCGTGTCATTGCCATTTGCGCAATCGTTGCGGTCAGGCCGATGGTGGCCAGCAGCACCCAGTCGATCGTACGCAGACCGTGCAAGATGCGCACCTCGCCGAAGCGGAGGTGACTGTCAATGACGCTGCCGAGCAGGCCGGCGATCACGCCGCTGACCGAGAAATAAAACACCACCCGATACTCGGGCTCGCCCAGCTGGCCGAGCTTCTTGACCTGGATATAGGCCAGCGCCGACAGGAAACCCGAGATCAGCGCCAGCAGGCCGCCCAGCCACTGCTCGGCGTGGATCGTCGGCTTCAGCAGCAATGCGACGCCGATGAAGCTGGTGATGACCGCGGCCGCCAGCCCCCATTCGAAGCGGCGCTGCCCGTGCCACCAGCCGAGCGTGAAGACAATGGTCGCGATCCAGATCGGCGCCATGTAGTTCAGCGTCATCGCGGTCGCCAGCGGCAGGCTGCCGATCGCGAAGAACCAGAGCCACAACGCCGACACGCCGACGAAGCCGCGCCACGCATGGTGCCAGGGCAGCGCGGTTTTCAGGGTTTGTCCCTGCAGCCGCGTCAGCGCGAAGATCAGCAGCATGCCGACCGCGCCGCGGCACATCACGATCTCCGATGTGGATGAGGTGGCCGACTCCAGCTTCACGCACACGCCCATCAGCGAGAACACGAAGGCGGCAAACAGCATCCACAACGACTGCATCGGGGCTTGGTTCCTGTCAGGACGGCCGTGCGGCATCAGTCAGCATGCGGCACACAGCATAAGAAAGGGAAGAGAAGAACACCGGCAGGGCGGCCATGCCAGCCCTGCCGGGTGAGGCAAACATCAGACGGCGATCTTGCTGCGGTACCACTCGTGGAAGTGCTGCATGCCATCTTCCATCGGCGACTGGTAGGGGCCGACTTCGCTGGTGCCGCGCTCGAGCAGCGCCTTGCGGCCGGCATCCATGCGCAGCGCGATCTCGTCATCTTCGACGCAGGTCTCCATGTACGCGGCACGCTCGGCATCGACGAAGCTGCGCTCGAACAGCGCGATCTCTTCCGGGTAGTAGAACTCGACCACGTTGGTGGTTTTCTGTGGTCCCTTCGGCCACAGCGTCGACACCACCAGCACGTTCGGGTACCACTCGACCATGATGTTCGGATAAATCGTCATCCAGATCGCGCCGAAAGGCGGTACCTTGCCGCCATTGAAGCGCAGCACTTCGTCATGCCACTTCTGGTACACCGGCGAACCCGACTTCATCAGCGCCGAATTCACGCCGACCGTCTGCACGCTGTAGCCCGGGCCCATTTCCCAGCGCAGGTCATTGCAGGTGACGAAGTTGCCGAGGCCAGGATGGAAGGGCTCGACGTGATAATCCTCCAGATAGACCTCGATGAAGGTCTTCCAGTTGTGGTCGCACTCATGGACCTCGACATGGTCGAGCATGTAGCCGTCGAAGTTCAGGTCCTTGGTGACCGACAGGTTCTTGAGCATGCCGGGCACGTCGAAACCGTTGTTCTCGAACAGCAGGCCATTCCAGTTCTGCAGGCCGAAGCGCTCCAGGTTCAGGCAGGGCGTGTCCGCGAAATGCGGCGCGCCGACCAGTTCACCCTTGAGGTCATAGGTCCAGCGATGCAGCGGGCACACGATGTTCTGTGAATTGCCACGGCCGACCAGCATCTTGGCCTGCCGATGGCGGCAGACATTCGACATCAGCTCGATGCCTTGCTGGCCACGGACCAGTACGCGGCCATCGCTTTCCCAGGGCAGGGTCGCGAAGTCGCCGGTGTCGGGCACCATGAGTTCATGGCCGACATAGGACGGGCCTTGTTTGAACAGCTGCTGGATTTCCTGCTGCAGTAGCGCGTCATTGAAATAAACGCCTACCGGAAGTTGCGCGTTAGAGCGCGCGAGCCGAGAGAGACTGGCCAGATCGGACATCCCCACCCCCAAATTAATTTGCACCAACCTAAGGAAGAAAGAATCCGCAAAAACCTGTGTTCAAA
>JACCDH010993230.1_pt1 | contig 12710 bp, 9 predicted proteins | sample 7442481 | NCBI WGS metagenome assembly JACCDH01 (sample SAMN15323433, study PRJNA562643) | freshwater metagenome | isolation source: river surface water | place: USA:Blue River Watershed | collected 2017-08-15
AATGGTAATTCTTTCTGCAGAACTATCAACCACTAACTGCATCGCAGTTCCGGCTGTAAGATTTAGAGTATCACTAAATTCGTTAGCTTCAATAACATTAAAATCATCAACCGATACACGCTTGAAGAATGTTTTTTCTGGATCAATAATTAAATTTCCAGCAACAGTTGATCCAGAAGGAAGATCCACACTAGTATCGATTCCTTTGATATGTGCCGATCCTAACCAAAGACCGTTCATGGTATCAGTTAAGTTATCTCTATAACTGTCAACGTGCAATCGTTTCCAGGGTTTGATAATATCACCTAACCGAATCGTATTTGAAGTGGTTGGTATTAAATTATTGTCAAACTGTTCAAAATCGATTAACGATCCGCCCCCACTGATAGACGCTGCTAATGTTTCAAAGTTAGCATTAATTTTAGTAAATGCGTCATTAACGTTACTCCAAAGTAACGGTGGTGAGCCTGATGTTATCTGTTCTAATGGCATTATGTTCTCCCTACCGCAATTTCAATTGTTCCGATATGATCCGAGTCGTAGTCTTGTAAGGCTTTACCGACTACAGTTCCTACCTTCACATCTACAGCGGCTATTGCAACACCGGCTATCGATGATGTCACTAACAGATCGCCTTTCTTAATTTTTCCTACTACACGACAAGGAACACGTCCCTGTAGAGCGACTAGATTTTTAAATCCTGGACATGCATCATACATGACAAAAGCTGCGGTATTAGAAACAACACCTGCTACTCTTGTATCGCCTTTTACGTTTGTAGTTGTAACTTCTTTGTCTCCGCCGAATACTAAAACGGTTCCAACTTCGTATTCTTTATCGCCTTCATAGTATTCTGCTAAGTCAGCGGAATATGTTGCCTGCAATCTTGATTCGTTCGGTGATGTTCCTGTTAAAGTCCATCGTCCAGTAATAGTTCCTGAGGTAGTATTACCACCAGTGGTTAATGCAGTGGTCTGCACACTTGAACAGGTAATAGGCGCATCGCTAACACCGTTCTGTGTTTTGAAGTTATGAACATCATTCCAGTAAGCGGTTTTCTTATCGATGGCCAATGTTCCATCTGATATTAGAATACCACCAGCTGTATTATAACCGTAGAATCTAATGTAGCCGCCCGATCCAGCTGTTGCTGTATCGACAGCTAAGTTGGTGTCGATCTTCAATGATTGTAGATCAGCGGTTCTTCCACCGAAGTCACCATTGCTGTCTCTTACGATAAGTTTGCTGGCTTCAACAGATGAACTAGAACCAGCAGCAGAATCAATGACTGTGTAGTCACCATCTGATGCACCTGTGCCTCCTGTTCTTCTTAAGAAGCCGGATGAACTGTATTGTGTTTTCTTAACAGCACCACCATCATTGACCACAGTAGTGAATGCGACCGCTCCTACGTTAGCTGTGCTCAGTCCAGAGTTACCTAGAACAGTCTTTGTTCCGATCTGTTCAATTTTGCTGGTCAATATTCCGTTATTCTTAACAGATATCCAACCGCTGGTTGCATCGAACTGATTAGAATCAAAACTTGCTAGACCTCTATCTGCCTGTGTAATACCAGTGGCATTACCTCTGGTAGTAGCAGCGTTCATATTCAGTTTACTTTGATCAATAGCTGCTGAAGCGTTAATATCAGCATTGAGGATAGCACCTGCTTGGATCTGAGCATCTATTTGATTTATAGCACTGTCAACACCTGACCTTAATTCAAAAGAAATATCTCCGATGATTCTAGCATTGATAGCACTGTTTCCAGATCCAGTAAATGCAATAACATCAGCTGCTTGAACATTTGTTACTGTGAATTCTTGTAAGTTATTAAATGTCAAGCTTCTAAGGTTAACAGCATCCTGCGGATTGGTTGGGTTTGAAAGATTGATGATCTTCTTGTTGTTAAGATCCATGGTCCCTTTCATACCTAACTGACCATCTAAAGACATGAATCCACCGCTAATTGGCGGTATTAAATTAGTGCCGACAATCGGACTACCACTGTGTGATAGGCCCAATCTTCTATCAATATATGTTCTAGTAGCATTCTCTGTAGGAACAGTATCTGTGGCATTGTCAGTCATTCCCGAATCTGTTGAGAATTCTGAGATAGGAACACCACGTTTGAAACCAATACCGTCTAGGTTACTTAGAGCGATAGCCGCTGAGAACGATACTCTACCAGTTCCTTGGTCAACGCTGAAATAAGGTCCTACCCTGAAGTTACCAAATTGGTCAGTGGTTACATAGAATACACGACCTACGCTACGTTCTTCAACTTCGTTGGCATCGTTAACCGCATTAACTGGCGGTCCGTAAATTTCGTTTGGATAGTTGGTATCTGCGTAAGAGCCTGTTCCGATTTCTAACAAATCATGACCTGTCACACGAGTTAACGAAATACGAATAGTTAGAGAACCATCAGCACCGTCTGATCTGATAGGAACACCTGCCTTGATTGTATGTGAATTTTGATAGGCGTTTATCGGATCGACTAAAGCTCTATTGAGTGTAACTCTACCATAAGGTTGACCAGTATCTGTTTCGTTTTCGTAGTTAGAAACAATATATTCTTCTCCACGGAATACGAATTTACTTCCGTCTGCCCTAGCTGTATCTGCAGGACTTAGAGCTACCACTGCGAAATTAGTATCGCCTGCTCGTCCTGTTACTTTACCTACAGTATGAGTTCCAGATTGCGAACCAGAAGTATCAACGGCTGTGCCACCAGGCGCTTCGGAAATTCGGAAGCTATTTAAACTTAGGCCAGTTGAAAGAACAAAATAATGTTTGTTTAAACTGATACCTGTTGGCAAACTTCCATCAGTTGTGAACTTTAAGACATCTCCAGCTGAAAAACCATGAGACGCTCTAGTAATCACTGCCGGAGAAGCTATTGTTATAGTGCAGGTCGCTGTTGTTCCTGCGACATATTCTCCAGGTTGATAATATGTAAAATCTATGTAGTTGTAGTTTTCTCTAAGAGTTGTCTTAGTTAGACCTTCCATGAACAGTCTATGAGTTCCGGATCCCGCACTGGCTATAACTATAGGAGTTCCGTTAGCAGAAGCAGCTAATCTAAAATCAGTATTAGTTAATCCATCTGATATAACATAGTAGGTAGTTCCTACAGCATAACCTGTTGGTAAAGTTCCTGTAGTAGTGAAACTAACTGTAAAGTTTTCTAAGAATCTATGAGTTCTTCGTCCAACAATAGTAAGGCCAGTTCCGTTGGTTAATGTAGCAGAACTTCCTGAAGGAGAAGTTGAAACCTTAAACTGATCGTATCTTGGAACTTCGATGATGTAATACGTTGTTCCGGAGGTGAATCCGTTAGCTGTAGATGTTGGGATAAATCTATCGCCGATTTTTAATCTATGATTAGAACTGGTCGTGCAAACGTTTGTTGCGATAGTTGTTACAGTAGCAGTTAAAGATATTACTCCTGGTGAACCTGCTGTAAATAAAACGCCATATGGTTCGTTTTTAGTATCGCTGTAATCTTCAAACTGTAGAACACGATATACGTCTTCCGATTCAGCTAATACTAAACCAGTAGATGGTCGAACAGCTACTTCAACTAGGTCGCCGGTTAACACGATTTGAGAATTAGATCTCAATGACATCTTAGTTCCGTCTGGAATAGACGCATATAAACCGTCAAAGTTTCCTGTGGTGTCGCTGGTTAGGTTTAATCTAGCAACACCTGTTGGTAAGTCAGCTGTGGTAACAGAAGTAACTGGATATCTATAGATTAAGTTACCATGATCGACTTCTAGTTCTGAATTGTTAAGCGGTTCATAATCGTAATTGTTTACGTAGACGAACAAACCGCCCGTGGTGTTAGCAAAACTTGGACTTGGATAATAACAGTCAACTCTTTGTGACATGTCAAAATACATGGTAGTTGGAGTTGAAACTTCTAGTGGATCTGAACCTTCTGCAACCAGAGCATAGACACCGTGTGCGCTCGATCCAGCCACAGAACGAATTTGTGCACCGTTCAACGAATAGTATGAAGTATAGCAGTAGTAGGTAAACATCGACACAGCTTCAACTAGAGCACCGTTGGTAGCAAAAATACCATAGCCCATGTCGTTGACCTGTGTAAAGTCGTTGCCTAGAATAGATCTATTACCAGGCATTAGAATTTCATATCTATTAGCGTTGGTGTTTACAAACCCAATAGTCTGTGTTTGTATTGTTGATTTATTGGTCTGTAATGCTGTCCTTGCTGTTAGTAATGCTGCGGTATAAGAATAAGAACTTAGGTTAGGCAGAGTTTCTGCTGGAGCAGATCCAACACCTCCACTGACAGTGGCTACTAAATTAGCCATCAATGTTTCAACTGTGGCAGCTTCTGTTGCTGTAGCACCTGTTCCTGTTATTCTAGGAGTTGTTGAATATGTTGTAGTTGGCGCAAGATTTTGTATGACCTGTTTAATCAAATACTTTGTGTAATCTAATGCCGCAGCAGTTTCAGAAACTTGTCCAACAATTTGATTTGTTATAGCAGATCCTACACCATCATAGTATTTTAAGCCGGCATCTCTAGTTTGACTGTTTCCACCGTAGACTAAGTCGTAGGCCACTGCTTCACAGATAAAGCCAACATCACGAGCACAGGTTAGTGAATCATACACAAATGAACCAGTGAATGGAGCAATAGAACCTGCGATCTGTGCGTTAATCCAAGCTACAGTTTCATCTTTGATAAAGTCAACGTTGGCTAATAATAATGTTTTGGCATTAGCTAGGTTGGTAGATAATCCTGGGGGATTGGTCATTATCAAGGTTGGGGAATATATCAAACCTCTATTGACGATCTTTGTTATAATATCAGAACTTGTGTCAACAGTATTTTTAGAAGTTGTATCAGCAACGACGTCTTTAGCCAATGTGTGGGCATATTCGATCGCTCTTATAGTAAGATCTTTTTGGCTATCAATGACTACTTCGGCGTTGGCTAAACGATAAGTTGAACCTGCTTTTCTAGAATTATAGTTAGTTTGGAATACAACATCATAACCTAGGCCGTCAATAATTAATCCAACGTCTCTGTTACAAATTGATTCGTTGTAACTGAATAATGTATAAGGCCATTGTGTAGTTTCATCTAAGACAAATGTAGCAGTGGATCCGTCCTTGTTATAGACAAAGTCTCTGATATAGTTGATACGATAAACAGTATCAAGATAGATAAAGCTACATGGAAGTTGTGGATATCGATCTAATCCAGTAACTTGGAGTCTAGTTGAACTTACTACACTGGTAATCCTAAATTCTAGGTTACCTGCGAATCCGTCAACAAATATACCACCAGCAAATGTTTGAGCATCTATACTCTTAGAGAATGAAGCACACTCTTGAGCATATGGGGATTTGGCAAGGATCTGTCCTTCTGGATCGAGAACACACATGAAACCACCGTGTCCTTGAGCAGTAATCGCCTGCCAACGAACTGCATCATTAGCAAGGAATACGTCCATCTGATCATTTTCTTTAGGATAGTTAACTGAACCAGAACCATCCATTACATCTTTAAGAGCAGCAATTAGATCGTCGACTACATCAGTTGCACCTGATTCTGCAATATACGCTGTGTCGATAACCTGGTCATAGTCTGTTTGATTTCTAGTAACAGCTACGTTATTAATAACTTGTCTGGCTATAACATTTAATCTATCTACGGCTGCTAGAGTCTGTGATAGTTGAGTTGTAATAGCTATACGACCGCTGGCATTTTGATAATATTTTAATGCAGCCGAAATAGTTCTACCATAGCCACCCCACTTAAGGTCAAAGATAAGAGCGTCAATAATTAAGCCAGCATCTCTTTTACATATTCTGCTGTCATAGGTAAATGTTGTGGTAAATGGAGCAGTGCCAGCAGCAATTTGATCATCGATCCATGCTACAGTTTCTTCAGCAAGAAATGATCTGTTTAAGGTCAATAATGCTGCGGCTAATCTATAAGCACCCTTGTTATCAATTTTTGGATAAACAGGCTGCGAACTGTTTTGTAGATAGTGATAACCGAATTCTTGTGTTGCAGTCGTTAACCCGTCATTGGTTAGATCTCTGCGGAATTTCATAAATGCCCAAGGGCTTGATGATGTTCCTTGTCGTGGTCTGACAATGACTCGTCTAAATTCATCACCAACGATGGATGTATTTTGCGGAACTCTTAACGGATAGTTTTCTTCATAGATACCACTTTCTACTAAAACAGTAACCTGTGTAGATCTTGCAGCATCTCCATACATGATAGGCTCGCCTAATTCAAAGGCACCGTATTTGATATCGACGTCGAATATTTCGTTTCCGCCGCTGTCTAATGCTCCACTATGAGAAAGTATTTGTGCTAACGCACCAGAATTGACACCTTTTAAGAATAAACCTTCCCTAATATCTCGACCACGATATGCTGTTGGCGTGTTGGTCAAAACATCACCTGTAAAGTCTGTTCTATAGTTGTCTGTTCTAATTAAGAACCTTGGTAGGTCAGCTACAATAGTTGGTAATGTTGTAAAACCAGATCCTTGATCGTCAATAACGATGGAAGCGATAACTCCGCCTGTTACTACAGCAGTTCCGAACGCACCTGTGCCTCCGCCACCTGTAACTCTAACAGACACTAGAGAATATCCTGTGCCTCCGTTGGTAATTGCCACAGAGTTTACTTTGTAAGTAACATCAAATGTAGCACCACTACCAAATGCACTGTCTGTGGTAGTCGTTATTCCGACTGATCCAGGCAATGCTGTATACACACCTGTTGATACTACTCTAAATGTAACAATAGCACCTGGAGTAGTTGCTGTAGATAATACTTCAACGATAGCTGGACCACCGCCACTTGCAACAGTTCCGCCTGACAGTGTTAATCGATCACCAACGTTGTAGTTCACACCGTTGTTGTTTGCAGTGATTGTATCGACACTCATTCTAACAGTAGCAGCAAATCCTGTTCCTGATAACGGAGAACTATCGATATCTGTTAATGTGCAAGTTCCGGCTCCGTTATTAAATGTTAATAACTTTTGATAAGGACCTAGTTCTAATCTAGATTCTAATTGTATTTCTTCTGCTTTTTTAAGAGCAGCTTCTAGAGTTCTAAAAGCGTATGCTAAAGCACGACCTTGTAGTGCAGGACTCACTCCTGGTCGATCGTCTTGTCCTGACAACGCTACATAAAGATTAGCTACAGAACCAAATGAAGAATTATCTACATATGCTTTAGTAGCAGCAACTAGGCCGCCGTAAATTGTATCGTCTTCTGGTTCAGGATTTCTAGATAAAATCAATGGCCCAGTCATTCTACCAAATGACGGATTTACTAATCCAGTAGCAGGATCTATTGCGTCAACGCCGGCTTTGGATATTTTAGTATCTGTGTAACCCTTATTGGAAGCTTCGTCACTGCTAACAGGAGTAGTTAAGTCTTCAATACGCCATTGATTACCGCCCGATCTAGCACTTAAATCCCCACCGAGCTGTGGGCTAGGGTCTCCCGAAATTTCAGAGAACTGTGTGCTGATTCTGATCTCACTTTCGTTAGTGAGGTTATCGATAACGATACCTGTGCCAGCAGCGATCTGCTTAAACTTTAATCCGTCTGTAGTTCTGTTAACAGCTAGAACCGCGTTTTCTTGACCAACGTAGGTAGTTGGAGTATCGTCGAGAGCGATAAAAGTTAATCGTTCTCCTAATCCTAACGAGCTGTAGAGTTCTCTAAAGTTATCATTAACTTTTCTAAACGAGTCTCTAATACTATCACCGGTTCCGTCATTACCAACAGAACCTATATCAATAACTTTTCTTGCCATAATTCTTCCTAGAATGAGCAGTTGCTCAGTTATTTATCGGAAAATTTTATAAGCCGAATGTAAATATGTGATGTTTGTGAAATCTATAACAACAGAAAGTGAATACACTAGGATCAGTAAACTAGGTCAAGCTCATACCTATAAGCGTAAAAAGACCCTAGCTATCTTTTTATGTGATAACTGCGGGAAGGAATTTAACAGAGATCTTAAACACGTAGATAGAAAGCGCCTAAGCGACAATTATTTCCATTGTTGTGCTGATTGCGATACTAAAAGATTTGCTCAGCGTAAAGGAGTTGAGCGTAAAAAGATATGGGATATGCCAGCTAGTTTAGATTTGCCAGTATCTAAATTCTAAACGACTCACCGCAACCGCAGCGATCTCTTTCTGCTGAATTACGGAATTCAAACCCTTCGTTTAGCCCTTTTTTAACGTAATCTATTTCAAGATCTGTAAAATATGGCAGATGTCTTTCGTTGATATAAACACAAAATTTTTCAAACAGCTTTGTATAACCAGGTTCGAGCTCGCTGATCTCGTCAAGATATTCTAAAGTATAGGCCATTCCGGAACATCCTGTAGTTCTTACACCTATAGAAATTCCTTTACCTTTGCCTCTTTTTTCTAATAATTTTTGTATTTGATTTTTAGCAGAATCGGTTACGTTTATGATCATACTGAAAAACTGCTGCCGCAGCCACAAGTAGTAACAGCATTGGGATTTAATATAACAAACTGACTGCCTTGGACATCTTCTTTATAGTCTATAGTAGCACCAGTCATATACTGCATACTCATAGAATCTATTAATATGCCGTTGATCTCAAAATCATCGTCATTTTGTTCTTCGTCCAAGGTAAATCCATATTGGAATCCAGAGCATCCTCCGCCCTGGACGAATGCTCGGACTTTTAGTTTTGGATTATTCTCTTCTGCTAAGATATCAAAAATCTTAGTCTGTGCCGATTCAGTTACTGTTAACATGTTTATTCTTGTAATCTGCTACCGCGGCCTTAATAGCATCTTCTGCTAGGATACTACAATGTATCTTTACTGGCGGTAATGCTAGTTCTTCTGCGATGGCTGAGTTTTTGATTGTTCCGGCTTCGTCGAGTGTTTTGCCTTTAAGCCACTCTGTGACCAAGCTCGAGCTCGCGATAGCCGATCCGCAGCCATACGTTTTAAATTTCGCATCTGTAATAATACCTGTATCATCGTCTACCTTTATCTGTAGTTTCATAACATCCCCGCAGGCAGGAGCACCAACCATACCGGTGCCCACCCCGGGTTCATCCTTAGAGAAACTACCTACATTACGAGGGTTTTCGTAGTGGTCGATTACTTTCTCTGAGTATGCCATACTGTCTCCTTACTTCTTGATCATTGATAATAGTTTGGCTTTGATTACCTTAGCCCAAGCAGGCTCCGGAAAATGCCAACCAATAAATGCACCTACCAATAATAATAAGATTGTATCTAACATTTTATGCTCCTTGTAGTCGAATATCAACAACTTCCCAGTTGATGATACGCCAAATGTTGTTAAGGTATTTGGCTTTGTCCTGTTGATAATCAAGGGCCCATGCATGTTCCCACCAATCGATCAACAGTGCAATCTTCATATTCTTCTTATATTCATGATTGCGTATAGTCTGTATTTCACCAGACTTATCCATATATAGCCAACCGCTGCCCTGTATACTCATAGCAGTTTTTTCTACGGCTTCTTTAAACTTATCAAAGCTGCCATACTTGTCGTCTATGATAGATTTACTGAGCCCCTCGGGTTTATTAGCAGCTCTTGGAGGGGTAAGATTAGCGAAGAAGATGTTATGCAACATAGCACCGCCATAGTTAAAATCAGCATCGCCTTCGCCTTTGTTATATCGTTCTGAATACTTGCTGGCCAAGCCATCGTAGTGGTATTTGACCGTAGTTTCGCTCATCACAGGTTCGAGTTCTTTTTTATCGAACCTGAGCTTATCTTGATAAATTTCACGTTTATCATCGGATTCTTTTAGACTTTTAATAAAATGTAGCATGTTAATATTTACCGCACTAAATAAACCATAAGGAGATTTTACCATGTTAGGTTTAATTAAAAAACTATTTGGCGGTAAACCAGCAGAAGCAACTGCGGAAGCCCCATACAAAGTTGAAGCACCTGTAGTTGAATCAGCCCCTGCTCCTGTAGTAGAAGCTGCTCCGGCTCCTGTTGCCGAAACTCCTACGCCGAAGAAAAAGGCTCCTGCTAAGAAGCCTGCTGCTAAAAAGGAAGCGGCTCCGAAGCGTGGTCGTAAGCCAAAGGCAAGTTAATTTTTTTTGCCTCTTCGTAGAGTGCAAAGCTGGCTAAGTTCTTAGCCTTGCTCTCGCACATGATATCGAAGTAATCCCTAAAACTCAGTGCCCATTCATTCGCTGCTGTGTTCCAGTAGAAGTTTGAATGTGCTCTGAGTTTTGCTTTTTTGTGTCCTTGAGCCATTAACGCATCAAGGGCGGGAAGGGTGTCGCGGGGATGGTTAGCAAGATGCTCTTCCCGTGAAACACTATAATGTATAACAGGCCGCACACCACGCCAGCTATCAATAATCCTTTTAACACGGTCGTCAGTAGGTTCAATATATTCTCCGGAATGTATCCAATGGTGGTGAATGTCTAACACTAGGGCACAATGATCGACTAGCTCGATGCTAGAATCTATGCCCCAAGATATTTCGTCGTTTTCAATTGTAAGGGTATTTCTTGCTTCGGGTGTCATCCTAGCCAACGCAGCAACGATACCCATCGGTCCTTGTCTACCTGCGATGTGGACGTTGATTTTAAAGTCTTGGAACGTTTTGCCGTAGCCCATCCAACGAGCCATGTCCACATGATATTCAAATTCTTCTATGCTCCTATTGACGATATCTGGATTATCGCTAGCAAGGACAGTGAACTGCCCAGGATGAAAACTAAGGCGAACATTGCGCGAGCGAGCCAAATCCCCAACCTGTTGAAATCCTCTTTCACAAGCTGCTCTGACATCGGGAAGCCGCCAAAACCAGCACCAAGTCGGCTCAGTATATACAGGAAGTATATCGCTGCTGAGTCGAACCATTCTAAGATCTTCATCCAATTCTCCTACTCGTTCAACTAGGAGGCGACTGGACTCGATGTTCTGATATAACAATGACCATAGTTTTTCTACAGCCACATCCTTAGTTTGTCTATTTAACCAGGCAACTGTAGTAGAGCCTGTGTTATATTTTTTACAATCGTCCTTGGGTTTAATACCATCTACCTGATCAGGGCGATCGATCCATTTGCAAGCGAAGCCAATACGTTTAGTCATAAAGTATTGTAGCACACTTTGTATAAAAAGTCAAATACGTTTTTTTGGATATTTGTTTCTAAAATACTCAAATAGTTCTGTGATCATTCTTACTTTGTTTCCGGCAGTATCAGCCTTTGGAAACCTGCTATGGTTCACAAATGTATATGCATCTTCTAATTCTTCTTCGGCTTTATCTGCTGTATCTACTATGAATTCAGTATTATTTTTTTGAATCATCGATCTAGAAATAGGAACATATTGAACTAACGGTGTTCCTGCTCTGACTAATGTTTCTCCTTCAGTGATATGCCAAAATAATTGAACACTAACGGCATGCATATATTTTGGATCAACGATCCCTATAGCTGCTGAGAATCGATCTTCGTTGTTATAAGTAACCGGTAACTGTAACAACAGTATATCATCGCTGGCCTTCACACGCCAAGGAGTTTCTACTTTGATAGCGGAATGATGATATTCTTTATTTGTTGGAGCTACCTCTTTGGGTAACAATGGTTCAGTCTGTTCAGGACTATGCCAACTAACATAATAGTCTGTTCCGCTGAATGTATATTTGTCACTGTGCCGTTTAAACATAAACGGAGTTTCCCAACTGATATCACGATGATCTTTGCCTGTTCTAATAATAAAATCAGCCGGAGCCCTAAGCACATATCCGGTATTAACGATAGTTTTAATAGCAGGACAATTTAAAACGGTTTGGCGACCTTGTTCTGGTCTATTTCTTTTAGTGTTACCTAGCCCATTCCACTCGCGGTCAACATCTGCTGTGTTGATAACAGGATATGCAATAGCCACGTTAGGATCTAATGAATAAAATCTTACCCAACTTTTCTTCTTTCTAAAAAAATCTAACACCTTATCTCCAATTGTCCACTACAAATTGATCAGTAACATCTTGCGGTTTGGGATCGCCGTGGAATACAGTAACACAACATTCTGGATGTATATTTACTGTATGTTGCGGATTCTTAAATCTTCTTTTTCCATTTTGGATAGTGAGATCCTCTCGTCGACGTATTTCCCATTTGTAACTTTGAATCCATTCTATAGGCCACCATTTGATACGGTCTTTGCTAGTTCGCCATATCCAATCCTGATCTCCAGGGAGTCTCATAGCGTCGGCAGGATTCTTTTTAAAATCTCTCCATATATGACTTTGCTCTCCATGGTTCCAAGCCATTACAGAACTGTTTAGATACTGCCAGCTACTGTAAAAGTGTCTATTGAAATCCCTAATACCTAGAAAATCATTATTCCATACTGTGGCTAATTTATCTAGATTCGCATGTATGACTACGTCTAAGTCAAAATATATGATCCTACCATTAATAGGTAAAGTTGGATCAAACATATGAACTTTGTGCCACCAGCCTTTTGAATATCCTGCATTAGGTTGAGTGATATTCCTAACACCTTGTATGGTATGATTGCTGTCCGTAAGGCACACAAATTCATATGGAATGGTCATATGCCTTGCTACCATATTACGTAGGCGTTCTACATAATCCATTCCGTATCTATTTCCGAATCTAACACA
>JACCDH011156365.1_pt1 | contig 12707 bp, 10 predicted proteins | sample 7442481 | NCBI WGS metagenome assembly JACCDH01 (sample SAMN15323433, study PRJNA562643) | freshwater metagenome | isolation source: river surface water | place: USA:Blue River Watershed | collected 2017-08-15
CAGGAACAACGCGGAGGCCGAACCGGCCAGCAAGGCCACCAAGCTGGACAGGGCCAGCCAGCGCCACAGGTGAGCCCATGTCTCGCGCTTCGGGAGAAAAATCGGTCGAGGCATGCCGGCGGGTCTCGAAGCAGGCGAAGTGTTGGAGCAGCCAGTATCCAACATCCAGGCCCCGCTGCCGCCACCGAGAAGCCACGCCTCTTTGGGGGACGCCTGCGTGCTCGCTTCCGGACGAAAAAAAACGACTCCGAAGAGCCGGTCTTTCACAGGAGGCACCTGGGGTCAGTAGCGACCACCGCCGTAGCCGCCCGTGCCATAACCAACGTCCGAGCGTTTGGCTGCACTGTAACCAGCCGCGCTGTAGCCGCCCGAGCCGCTGCTTTCTTCGCGGGGACGCGCCAGGCTCACGACGATGGAGCGCCCATCGACGGACATGCCGTGCAGGCCAGTGATGGCGGCCTGGGCCATGTCGGCCGACGCCATTTCCACAAAGCCGAAGCCCTTGGAGTTGCCGGTTTCACGGTCCATCATGACCTTGGCGGAGGTCACGGTGCCGAACTCGGCAAAGTTGCTTTTCAGGCCGGCATCGGTCACGGAGTAGGGCAGGTTGCCCACATAGATTTTGCTGCTCATGGAGGAGCCTTTCTGGATCAAGGCGCACCGTCAGGGTGCGGATGTGCGAATCGGGGGTCCGCAGCGACGGGGAAATGTGGAGGGATCTGGTGTCAGCAGACCATCAGCACGCAGGAGGGTGGGGCATGCACGTTTGCAGCCAGCCCTGGGTGACGGCATAGAGACGAGCGGCTTCGCGCGAGGCAAAGGTCTTGTCAAATCGGAACACACGGGCATAGCTGCCGTTGCCCTGTGAGCGCTGGACCGAGAAGGAGGCGCGGAAGCGGCCGCAGTCGGTCGGGTGTGTCGCGGGCGAAACGACGTACTTGCCCATGGAAATGGCGGTGTTTGAAATCTTGTTCAGTCAGGGATCGCAGGCTTGGAAAACGACCTGCGTGAGCATCGAGTGGCTCGGTTGGCTGCAGCTCGGCAAGCCAAAAGGGCGACAAAGGTCGCAACATGCGGACAGCGTGGGCGGTGTGCTACCTGTGAGAAGGCATCGCCGCAACTGCGCAAAGACGCTTTATATCACAAAAGAATATGAAGGTCGATTTATATCGTTGCTGGCTTTAAAAGGCCGGGGCTGCGATCAGGCACTCACCTCCACCCCAGCCCCACGCGCCTGCTGGTCTGCGTGATACGACGACCGCACCATCGCGCCCACGGCCGCGTGTGTGAAACCCATCTCTCGGGCCTGGGCCTCGAACATCTTGAAGGTGTCGGGGTGCACGTAGCGCTTGACCGGCAGGTGGTGCCCGGACGGCGCCAGGTACTGGCCGATGGTCAGCATGTCGATGCCGTGCTCACGCATGTCACGCGTGACCTGCAGGATCTCGTCGTCGGTCTCGCCCAGGCCCAGCATCAGGCCGCTCTTGGTGGGCACGTCGGGGGCGAATTCCTTGAAGCGCTTGAGCAAGTTCAGGCTGTACGCGTAGTCCGAGCCGGGGCGCGCCTCCTTGTACAGGCGGGGCACCGTCTCCAGGTTGTGGTTCATCACATCCGGCGGGGCCGCCTTGAGGATCTCCAGCGCCCGGTCCATGCGGCCCCGGAAGTCGGGCGTGAGGATCTCGATGCGGGTCTGGGGCGACAGGGCGCGGACCTGCTGGATGCACTCGACAAAGTGGCCGGCACCGCCATCACGCAGGTCATCACGGTCCACGCTGGTGATGACGACGTACTGCAGTTTCAGCGCCGCAATGGTCTTGGCCAGGTTGGCGGGCTCATTCACATCCAGCGGGTCGGGGCGGCCATGGCCCACATCGCAAAACGGGCAACGGCGGGTGCACTTGTCACCCATGATCATGAAGGTGGCCGTGCCTTTGCCAAAACACTCGCCAATGTTGGGGCACGACGCCTCTTCACAGACGGTGTGCAGCTTGTGCTCGCGCAGGATGTTCTTGATCTCGTAAAAGCGCGTGCTGGGCGATCCGGCCTTGACGCGGATCCAGTCGGGCTTTTTGAGCACTTCGCCAGCAGGCACCACCTTGATGGGGATGCGGGCGGTCTTGGCCTCGGCCTTTTGTTTGGCCGTGGGATCGTAGGCGGGCGGGGTGGTCTCGGTGCTCATGGGCATCTACTCTAGCCCATGGGCACCGGCCCTGCCAGCGCCGGGTCGATCCAGTGGCTGATTCAAGCGGCGATCCAAGGCCCCTCAAGGCGCCAGGCGGCGCACCAACTGGTCGGCCAGCACCTGAGCGATCTCCTCCACGCTGACCTCCACACCCAGGCGGGCCAGGTCCACCGTGGCCAGCCCCTGGTAACCACACGGGTTGATGCGACCAAAGGGGCTCAGGTCCATGTCCACGTTGAGCGAGACGCCGTGGTACGTGCAGTGCCGCGTCACCTTGATGCCCAGCGCAGCCACCTTGCCCAGGCCCCGAAACGGGTGACGCGGGTCGGGTGGATCGGTCAGGGCGGCGTGGGCAAAGGGGTCGTTCAGGCGCACATAGATGCCCGGCGCACTGGCCACGCGGTGGCCAGTCACGCCAAAGTGCATGAGGGTGCGGATCACGGCCTCTTCGATGCGGTGCACATACTCCTTGACGAAATAGCCCCGCTGGCGCAGGTCCAGCAAGGGGTAGGCCACCACCTGGCCAGGCCCGTGGTACGTGACCTGGCCGCCCCGGTTGGTGGTCACCACCGGGATGTGGTCCGGCCCTGGAGGGTTGAGCAGCACGTGTTCGGCCTTGCCGGCCAGCCCCTGGGTGAACACCGCCGGGTGCTCACACACCCACAGTTCATCGGGGGTCTCGGGCGTGCGAGCCTCGGTGAAGGCCTGCATGGCCTGGTAGGTGGGCTCGTAGGGCACGCGGCCCAGCATCTTCACGATCATGGGCGAATGGTAACGGCAGGCTCAGGCACGGGTCAGCCGCTGAAACAGCAGCCCCGGCAGGCGCGCCACCAGGCCCGAGAGCTCCAGGTCCAGCAAGCGGGCGCCCAGTTCGGCCGGGCCCATGCCGGTGCGGGCCGACAGGGCGTCCTGGCTGACAGGGTCAAAGCCCATGGCGGCCAGCAAGTCATCACCGCCCTCCTCGCCATCGCCGGCCAGGTGGGTGACCGTGGCCCCGGCGGGTGGCACCGAGGTGGCCCAGTTCAGTTCTTCCAGCACGTCCTGGGCGGTCTCGACCAGCTTGGCACCCTGCTTGATCAAGGCATGGCAACCCCGCGCCTGGGGCGAATGGATGGAGCCCGGAATGGCCAGCACCTCGCGCCCCATCTCGCCGGCCAGGCGGGCCGTGATCAAGGAGCCCGACTGCAGCGCAGCTTCCACCACCAAGGTGCCACGCGTGAGGCCGGCCACGATGCGGTTGCGTTTGGGAAAGTTGGCGGGCAGGGGCGGCGTGCCCAGCGGAAACTCGCTGATCAGCAAGCCTTCACGCGCAATGCGGTGCGCCAGCGCCTGGTGTTTGCGTGGGTAAACACGGTCCAGCCCCGTGCCGACCACCGCGATGGTACTGCCCGGGCCGCTCACGCCCAGGCCAGCGGCTTCGGCCCCGTCCAGGGCGCCTTCATGGGCGGCACCATCGATCCCGTCGGCCAACCCCGACACGATGGTCACACCTGCTGCACTGAGGGCGTGGGCAAACGCACGGGCATTGTCCTGCCCCTGCGGAGTGGGGTGGCGACTGCCCACCACGGCCAGCGATGCGGCCTGCAGCAGATCCAGCCGGCCCTGGGCAAACAGCAGCACGGGTGGGTCCGCGGCGGCTTGCAACAAGGCGGCTGGGTAGCGCTCATCGGCCAGGGTGATCACGGCGCGCGGCGCACCCACGGGGGTGTCGGCCTGCAGCCAAGCCCAGGTCAACTCGACCTGTTCGTCCAGTGTCGGCACTTCGGCACGCACGGCCTTGCGCTCTCGGGGCTTGAGCCAGGCCAGCGCGGCCTCGTCAGCATCCCAGATGGCCTGAGGACTGCCCAGCGCCGCCAGCAGGCGGCGCGACAAGGCAGCACCCAGGCCGGGCGCAAGCAGCAGCCTCAGCCAGGCCCGCAGTTCACCGCGGTCCATCACGATCCATCACAACCCTCATCACCCATCAAGGCTGGGTGAAGCGATCTCCGGCCTTGACCGGATCCTTGACGGTCAGGATCAGCGCGTAGGACATCTTGTCAAACACGCGGAACACATAGAGCAGGCCGTGACGCTCGTCAGGCAGCTTGATCATGCGCTTGTCGGGGTCGGTCACATCCTTGACGACCTCGCCGGCGCGCCACAGCGCCAGCACGTGGCCGCGCTCCATGCCGTCGCGCTCGCCCTTGTTGATGGCCACAACCTGGTTCTGACCGGCCGTGAGGTTTTCGCCATACATGCTGACGACCTCGCCATCCATGGGCTTGTTCGGCGAATGGGGCACGGCCGCGTCAAAGTCACGCGGCGGCACGATGGCCAGCCTGTCACCGACCATGCCCTCCTGGCGGGCGCTGGAAATGGTGATGGTGCCCGGCACGATCAGGGGCTCGCCATCGGCGCCGGTGCCCTCGGCCCCCTCGCGGACCAGATCGGCCGAGCCGACGTACATGGCCTCGTAGCCCAGCACTTCCTTGGTCTTGGGGTCACGCAGCGGCTTGGGCTCACGGAACAGGCGGAACTCCTTGCGGCCGGCCGTGTCGCCACGGATGTAGGCCGTCTCGCCGCGCGAGACCATGTAGCGACCCTCTTGCGTGGCCACAATGCGGGGCGCCTTCATCAGCTCGTCGCCGTTGTCAAAGATCACGGCCTCGTTGAAGAAAGGCTCCAGCAGATGCACCGGCACGGTCGTGATGGCATCGTCCAGCGAACCTTCACGCACGCGGGGCGAGAGGCGGACATCGCCATTCATGCCCACGGGGGTGCCCACGCGCAGGCGAGCCCGGCCGTTGGACTTGTCCAGGTACAGCATCTGACCGGGGAAGATCAGGTGGGGGTTGCGGATCTGCTGCAGGTTCATGCCCCACAACTCGGGCCAGCGCCACGGGCTCTTGAGGAACATCCCGGAGATGCCCCACAAGGTGTCGCCACGCTTGACGGTGTACGAATCCGGCGCGTTGGGAGACAGCTCGGACAGCGGCACGCCGACCTCGGCCACGCGGTTGGCGGTCGATTTCTGCTGGGCAGTGATGGGCGAGTTGATCCCGGTCTGGGCCTGCGCCACCGAAGCGGCCAACACACCCAGGCTGAACGTCACGGCCACGGTCAAGGCATTGCAAGTCTTCAAAACGGTCTCCAATGTGCACCCCGGATGTGAGCGACGCTCCCACATAAATCTCGGAGATTGGGCACAATCTGGTCAATGATCACCTGATTCTGCCCGCAAATGGCAAGCGGCGGCAACGACGGATGCCCGGTGTTACGGCACCAGTTCCGCCTGCAGCCCCTTGCAACGTTGCGTTGCATCCACAGAGTTACCTGCTGACACCATGGCCCTGCTGCCCATCCTCACCTTCCCAGATCCCCGCCTTCACAAGGTGGCCAAGCCCGTGGCCGTCGTGGACGACCGCATCCGCCAACTGGTCGACGACATGCTCGAGACCATGTACGAAGCCAAGGGCGTCGGCCTGGCCGCCACACAGGTGGACGTGCACGAGCGCGTGGTCGTCATCGACACCAGCGAAGAGCGCAACGAGCCGCGGGTGCTGATCAACCCGGAAATCACCCACCGCAGCGACGAGATGCTGGTCTGGGAAGAGGGCTGCCTGTCCGTGCCCACCATCTACGACAAGGTCGAGCGGCATGCACGCGTGCGCGTGCGGGCCCTGGGCCGCGATGGCCAGCCCTATGAATTCGATGCCGACGAGGACCTGCTGTCGGTCTGCGTGCAACACGAGCTGGATCACCTGATGGGCAAGGTCTTTGTGGAGTACCTCTCGCCCCTCAAGCGCAACCGCATCAAGACCAAGATGATCAAGCGCGTGCGCGACGACGCCGAAGACTGAACCCGGGCATGAAACTCATCTTTGCCGGGACACCGGAATTTGCGCGCGAGGCCCTGGTGGCGCTGCACGCGGCCGGCCACGAGATCGTGCTGGTCATGACCCAGCCCGACCGCCCTGCCGGGCGTGGCATGAAACTGCAGGCCTCGCCGGTCAAGCAGTTCGCGCTGGCGCACGACATCCCGGTGGCGCAGCCCCACAGCCTGCGGCTGGACGGCAAGTACCCCGAAGAAGCTGCGGCCGCCAAGGCCCTGATCGAATCGGTGGAGGCCGACGCCATGGTCGTGGCCGCATACGGCCTGATCCTGCCGCAGTGGACCCTGGACACCCCGCGCCTGGGCTGCCTGAACATCCATGCCTCCTTGCTGCCACGCTGGCGCGGCGCCGCACCCATCCACCGGGCCATCGAGGCCGGCGATGCACAAACGGGCATCACCCTCATGCAGATGGATGCCGGGCTGGACACGGGCGACATGCTGCTGATCGCCACCGAAGCCATCACCCCGGAGGACACCACCAGCACCCTGCACGACCGCCTGGCTCGCCTCGGTGGTGAGCTGATCGTGAAGGCCATGGCGCAGTTGCAGAACGGTGCCCCCCTGCCCCGCACGCCCCAGCCCTCCGAGGGCATCACCTACGCCCACAAGATCGAGAAATCGGAAGCCGCCATCGACTGGCAGCAACCTGCCGATGTGATCGCGCGCCGCGTGCGGGCCTTTGACCCCTTCCCGGGCTGCACCTGCCAGGCGGGCAGCGAGCTGCTCAAGGTCTGGTCGGCCAGCGTGGTGCCGACCAATGGACAGCCCGGTGAGGTGCTGCAGGCCCAGGGCGACACCCTGGTGGTGGCCTGCGGCGATCAGGCCCTGGCCTTGCACACGGTGCAGCGCCCCGGCGGCAAACGCGTCAGCGCGCGTGAATTCCTGCAGGCCAGTGCGGCTTTGCCCGAACGGCTAAGCTGAACGGAACTTGAACTCCCGGTTCCCACCCACATCTAAGCAGAGCCGTCATGTGACGGTTCACCGGCTTCAAGAAGGAGCCCCGCCATGTTCAATTTGATGAAAACCGCCATCCTGATGGCCGCGATCACCGCCCTTTTCATGGCCATTGGCGCCATGATCGGTGGCCGTGCCGGGATGATGCTGGCGCTGGTCGTCGCGCTGGGCATGAACTTCTTCAGCTACTGGTTCTCGGACAAGATGGTGCTGAAGATGTACAACGCCCAGGAGGTCGATGCCTCGTCGGCGCCGCACTTTTACCGCATGGTGCAAGAACTGGCGCAGCGCGCCCAGATGCCCATGCCCAAGGTCTACCTGATCAACGAGGCCGCCCCCAATGCCTTTGCCACCGGGCGCAACCCCGAGCACGCCGCCGTGGCGGCCACCACCGGCATCATCAATGTGCTGAGCGAGCGTGAGCTGCGCGGCGTGATGGCGCACGAGCTGGCCCACGTCAAGCACCGCGACATCCTGATCAGCACCATCAGCGCCACCATGGCTGGTGCGATTTCGATGCTGGCCAACTTTGCGATGTTCTTCGGGGGCCGCGACAGCGAGGGGCGCCCGTCCAACCCGATCGCCGGCATTGCCGTGGCGCTGCTGGCCCCTCTGGCGGCCAGCGTGATCCAGATGGCCATCAGCCGCGCCCGCGAGTTCGAAGCCGACCGAGGTGGTGCCGAGATCTGCGGCGACCCGCAGGCCCTGGCCTCGGCCCTCCAGAAGATCCAGCGCTATGCTCGCGGCATCCCCATGGAGGCGGCAGAACGCCACCCCGAGACCGCGCAGATGATGATCATGAACCCGCTGTCGGCAGAAGGCCTCAAGGGCCTGTTCTCCACCCACCCGCCCACCGAGGAGCGTGTGGCCCGCCTGATGGAGATGGCGCGACGGGGTTAACCCTCGGTTTAGGCCTGCCGGGACGCACTCAGGCGTGCCCCGGCTCAAGTCACCGCCAACCGGGCCGATACAAGCTGAACAACTGGCTTGTTCCCGGCAACGGGGGCTCTGTGGCATGAACCAAACACCTGAGCAACTGGCTCGGCGATCTGAGCGGTGGACGCAAATCTCCTGGGGCGCTCTCCTGGTCGGAAGCGCCTTGAGCCTGTGGTGCTGGCACCAGGCCACCCAGAGCGTTCGCCAAACCGCACGAGAAGAACTGGCGCGGGTGGCACATGATCACGCCGAACAGTTGCAGATGCGGGTGGCGCAACATGCCCACCTGCTGCAAAGCTTTCAGGCGGCCTACATGGCCAATCCGAAGCTGGACCGGCGCACCTTTCATCAGTTGTCCCAGTCGCTGGTGTCGGACGAATACGGTGGCCTGCAGGCCATCCAACTGGCCCGCCTGGTCAAGGACCCCGACAAAGCCGCCTTCATCGCGCAGATGCGGGCCGATCGCAGCCTGAGACCGGAGGGCTACCCCGACTTTGACATCCGGCCGGAAGGGACGCGCACGGACTACCTGCCCGTAGTCTTTGTCGAACCCGCAACACACAACCAGCAAGTGCTGGGTTTTGATCAGTCCCTGGACCCGATCAGGCGTCAGGTGATGGAGCAGGCCAGAGACACCGGGCAGGTTCGCGTGTCAGGTCCGCTTCGCCTGAAGTCGGGCGATCAGCACGCCGTCGGTTTTGTGCTGCGCATGCCCCTGTATCACCCGCACATGCCGGCCCACACGATCGAGCAACGCCGGGCCGCCTTTGTCGGCCACCTCGGCACGGCCGTGGAGGCTGCCGGACTGGCCCGGCAGGTGATGCCGCCGCAGACCTGGTCGCAATGGCACTGGCGCCTGGATGACGTCGGCCCGGCCGATGCCCCCGCCGGAACTGCCACCCCCTTGTTCGACAGCGGCATGGCTGGCGACAAGACGGCCTTCGCGCCATCAACTCGGCAGGCCGAGTCAGACCACCTGACCACCACGGTTCAGGTGGCCGGCAGGCGCTGGCAAAGCACCTTGAGCGTCCCCCCCTTGCAGGCCCCCTGGCAACCCCTGCCCCTGGCCGTGCTGATCGGTGGCTTGCTGAGCACGATCGGCCTGTGGTGGGCCTTGCGAGGCATGGGACAACAACAGGCCGAATCCGCCACCCTGGCACGAGCCCTGTCACACGATGCGCTGGAGACGGCCCGACAACTGAAGTCCGTGATGGACAGCACCCAGGATGCCATCCTGACCGTGAGCGAACTGGGCACGGTCATGTCCCTGAACCAGGCTGCCCGCCAGTTGCTGGGCGGTGGTGCCCCACTGGAGGGGGCATGCCCCTCCATCCAGCGCCTGCTGCCGCCCGCTCAAAGCAGCGCGCCCCAATCCCTGGGCAATTTTCAGGCCGTCATGAACGCCCACGGGCTGTCGCTGGACGCCGTCGGTCACCGCCTGATGCTCCATCCGGTCCAGGGGGAGCCCATCCCGGTGGAAGTGACAGTCAATGCACTGCAAGGGGGTGACTGCGCCCAGTACGTGCTGACGGCTCGCGACCTTCGCAGCCAGTTGGCGGCTGAAAGCGCGTACCAGGTGGCCCAGCGCCAGCTCGATGAAGTCGACGAGATGCGACGCGTCATCGTGCATCACGCACCCTACGCCATCATGGTGCTCAACCGCTCGGGCGTGATCCAGGCGGTCAACCCGGCAGGCGAGGCACTGCTGGGCTACGAGGCCCACGAATTGATCGGGCGCAGCACCACACAGCGCTTTTTTGACCCCGACGAGGTCGCTGCGCAGTCCAGACTGCTGGCCTTGCGCCTGAACCACCCGGTGGAGGAGATGCAGGTCCTGGCCCATCTGGCCAAGGCTTCACCCGGTGTTCCCTCGGAATGGACGCTGCTGCGCGCCGACGGGCGCCGCATCGTGGCCGAACTGTCGGTGACGCTGCTGAGTGACGAGACCAGCCAGATGACCGGCTACCTGGCCATGGCGCACGACGTGACCTCGCGCGCTGAAGCCGAGCAGCGACTTCAGCATCAGGCCCAGCACGACGCCCTCACCGGGCTGCCCAATCGCCACATGGTTCAGGAGCAGCTCAAGACGGCCGTGGCACTGTGCGAGCGCGAGGGCAAGCACCTGGCGCTGATGTTCCTGGACATGGACCGCTTCAAGAAAATCAACGACACCCTGGGCCACCATGTGGGCGACAACGTCATCGTGGAGATTGCCCAACGCCTGCGGGCCGGCATGCGCACCAGCGACATCGTGGCCCGCCTAGGCGGTGACGAATTCGTGGTCCTGTTGCCTCAGATCTCGCAACCCAGCGATGGCGAGATGGTGGCAAAGAAGGTCATGGACCTGTTTGAAGAGCCGGTGCGCATGGGCCCACACGAACTGCGCATCACGCCCAGCATCGGGTTGGTGGTCTACCCCACCCATGGCGCCGATGCCGGCACCTTGATGCGCCATGCCGACCTGGCCATGTACCAGGCCAAGAACCAGGGCCGCAACCGGGTGCAGCTCTACAACCCGCAACTCGAAGCCACCACCGAAGACACCCTGTTGCTGGAGAACGAGCTCTACAAGGCCCTGGAGCGCGATGAGCTGAGGTTGCATTTCCAGCCCCAGTTCGATTGCACCAGCGGGCTCATCATCGGCGTCGAGGCACTGCTGCGCTGGGAGCACAACGGCAAACTGGTCGCCCCCATGGACTTCATCCCCTTTGCCGAAGAGACCGGCCTGATCGTGCCCATGGGCGAATGGGTGCTCAGGCGGGCGTGCGAAAAAGCCCACCTGTGGCGCACCCAGACTGGCTGGCCGCTGCGCATGGCCGTGAACCTCTCGGCGGTGCAACTGGACCGCACGGACATCGTGGACACGGTGGCCCGCGCACTGCTCGAAACGCACCTGGACCCCAGGGCGCTGGAGCTGGAAATCACCGAGACGGTGGTCGTGCGCGAGTCACTGCGGGCCGCTGACATCCTCACGCAGATGCGGGCACTGGGGGTGAGCGTGGCCATCGATGACTTTGGCGTGGGTTACTCCAGCTTTGGCTACCTGCGCGAACTGCCGGTGGACCGCTTCAAGCTGGACCGCAGCTTCCTGAGCGCCATCCCGCAATCCGAAGGCGACTGTCGCCTGGCTGCCGCCCTGATCGCCATGGCGCACCGGCTGGAGGTGGGCATCGTGGCCGAAGGCGTCGAGACCGCCGAGCAGTTCGCCTTCCTCAAGGCCCACAACTGCGACGAGGCCCAGGGCTACTTCCTGGGTCGCCCCCTCAAGGAAGAGGCCTTTGAGGCCCTGCTGCGCGACCATGCTGCACAGCACCCCGAGGTGAGAATCACGTCCGAAGCGAACGCCGCCTGAGCAACGAATCGCCAGCGTCGGGCCAAGCGCCTCAGCTCAGCAGGCGCTCAGGATCGGCATCCAGCTTGGCCAGCGCATCCCGCGTGGCCCGCACCGTGAGGGATTCCTCTTCCACGGGCACCAGCAGGCCGGCCTGCAAGAAGGCCGCCAGGCGATGAAGCTGAAACAGCACGCCACGCCCTTGGGGCGTGACAAACAGAGCCAGTTGCTTTTGCAACCCTCGCCAGGCCAGTTGCACCGGCTCTTCGCGCCCCCGGTAGTCCAGCTTGAACCAGGCACCCAATTGCAGCTCTCGGGCCCAGGCCTGCATGGCCGGGGTGGGCATGGTGCCACCATCGGCCACGACTTCCAGATCCTCGTGCTCGTAGCCCGACAGATCACGCAGGGTGTCGGAGTCGACCTCGATGTCGCCCAGCTCGGGCAACAACTCGTCGAGTGCGGCCAGTCGGTTGGTGACCTCGCGCAGACGCTCAGGTGAAATCGCCCCGGACTTGGCGGAGAACGCCGCCTGCAAGGCCGTGTTGAGGGCCTTGACCTGATCGTTCTGACGCTCCACCGGCAGGCCCGCCCGGCTCATGCCCTGGCGCAGCAACTTGAGCAAGGGAGGCAGACGCTGCAGGACCAGGTTGCGCTCTTCCCGGGTGGTCTTGGCACTGGCTGACCAGATCAGGTCGCCCGCCATGCGCTTGAGGTCGCGGGTTTCGTCGCTGGCCGGGCTGGTGAGCACGGCACTCTGGGCCAGCACATCGGCCCATACCTTGAACAGAAAATCTCGCACGCCTTCGTGCACCGGCACGGCGTCCAGCATCTTGCGCAGCTCGATGGTGTACTGGATGGCATAGGCCTCGCGCTGCTCCAGTTGCTGAGCCAGGGACACGCCCTTGCGGGAAGCCTCGTTGCCTTCACGGAAGTACTTTTCCAGGAAGCGCTCAAATTCGATCAGCACGGTCTGAAAGACGCGGCGCCCGGTGTCGGGGTAGGCCTCCACGGTCTGAACGATGCGCTTGATCTCCTTGTGCAGGAGGTCGCCCTCGCTGTCCAGGCTGTTCGCATCTCCGGCAAAACCCATGACACAACCGCCCATGCGGTCGATCAGCATGCGAGCGGGGTGATCCAGGGTGGCAAAAAAATCAGGCTCGCTCACGGCCACGCGCAGCACCGGCATCTGCAGGCGGGCAAACCAGACCCGCACCGAGGCCGGCAGGCGCTCGTCGGTCAGGATGCTCTGAAACAGCAAGGCCACCACCTCGATGGTGGCGCGCTCAGCCGGCGAGGCCGCCAACTGTTTGAGTTCGCGCTTGCGCTCGTGCAGCTCGCGGGCCAGTTGTTGCGGTGAGGCCGACTGATCAGCATCGACATGCTGTTGCACCGCCTGCTGCGCCTGATTCAGCGCCTGCTGCAAGGCCTGG
>JACCDH011695127.1_pt1 | contig 12707 bp, 11 predicted proteins | sample 7442481 | NCBI WGS metagenome assembly JACCDH01 (sample SAMN15323433, study PRJNA562643) | freshwater metagenome | isolation source: river surface water | place: USA:Blue River Watershed | collected 2017-08-15
GCATGACTGCCGAGGTCATGAGTTTGGTTGATAGCTTCATTTCGTCTCCATCAGTTTGTCTCGGGCGTGAGCCAGAAACCCTGTTGTTAATTTAAAAACAACCTAATGAACCTTGTACCCTGCTGAGAAATTACAAGTAATCAGGCTCGGTGATAGTACAAGTTACCGTGAAAAAATCAACGATCAAGCACGCGAAATTTTCAGGAATTGGCGTGAAGCTAAGATGAAACCGTGCTTATTTTCGGACGAGATGATTACTATGAATATCTGAACTAAACTGGTCGGTCGCATTTCATACGGGGCGACTACTTTTAGTTGAATCTCAGGTCAGTAAATTGCCGGGATCCGGACCGTGTTTTTTCTCTGATCGCGCATCGGAAAATCATTGGAAATACTGGATTTCCCAACGGTGAGAATGCGGGACTTACGCCAAACTTACGTGATCCGCAGGAAGCGTCAGCGACCCGGGAAAGACAAGCGCACGGACGTTCAATTCACCCGAGCATTTAATGACAGAAAAAAAGACGATTATTTTTTTATTTTTTTCGGCGTTTTTATTCATCCGACAGAAAATAAAATTTTTTTCTGGTCGCGATGAATATCTTACCTGTAACTTACAAATTATCGGCGCCGTCGCCCGAACTTACTCTGAACTTACTTCGAACTTACCTGAAACTTACTTCGCAGCGAAATGGAAAATCGTTCGCTTGTATCGCTGGCGCGCATCGACGCGCGTGATAGATCCAGATTATTCAGAACTTGTGAGGTCGATGGCGAGGTGCTGCCAACGCCGCTGGCAGCCTGACGAGACAGGTTCTCAATCCGTTTTCAGCAGTGACATGCGCATCACGCCGCCCTGAAAAAAACGCGCTGTCGTCGGCTCTCGACGCTCAAGCTGCACCAGTCCCACACCCGGGCAGTACCATTCGAGATTAACCATCGGCACTTCCTTGTAGGTCATCTCGTTTTCCACCCACACATTCAGATCTGCGACGCCTTTGACCAGCAGGCAGCCGCTGTACTCGCCCGCAGGCGTGCTCACCTTCTGATCCGTCGCCTGCACCGAATAATTCATGGTCATGTTGCGGTACTTGTCGACGTATTTGAATTCCGGCGGCCACTCGCTGCGACGTCTGAGAAAGTACGGCATCGTGCTCACTGACCACGTCTGGTCCTGCGTGAGCTTTGCCGGGATGACGGTGCGCGGCGAGGCATCGAGCACAGCGTTCTTGCCGGTCGGGCTACGGCTGGCGACGCGATAAACGCCCTTCTCGTCCGAGCGCAGCCAGTACTCATTGCCCGAGTCACTGCGCCGACGCCAGGCTTCAGCACCATTCAATTCGACGCGGCCCATATTGGTCAGCGTCAGGGTCGAGGTATCGACATGCGCCTCGGGGTCATCGAAAGCGATCTCGACCTTGTAGGTCCAGCTCCTGCCCTCTTCAAGGGGAAAAAACGGGTTTTCATTGGCCGGCTTTTCACAGCCCGCCAGCAGGAACAACGCCGACAGCAGCGCCGAAGCAGAAAAGAGGTTTCGCATCTTATTTTTCCGGAACCTGCGGCGCCGGCACGTCGAGAATCTTGATCTCCTGCTCATCCTTGCCGGGATTCAGCCAGCTCGGCCCCTTGCCCAGGCCTGATTTCGGCTCGGCAGTGCCCATCTGGCTGATGCCCATCTTGCCCTTCTTCATGCCTTCGTTGATCTTCTCATGCAGCGCGCGCATGTAAGGCAGCTTGTAGGCGCGAGGCTCCAGACCCTGCTTGCCTTCCTCGATGGGCGTGATCCACAGATAGAGCGCGCCGGGGTACTTGGGACGGGGCTCTTCCACGACCGCTGCGATCATCAGAAACCGTGCGGGCAGCGGATCGGCACTGGGATTGCCCAGCAGGCTGAATACCGCCTGATAGCCATAAAAATAGAACGCGCAAACGCCAAGCGTCAGCACGCCCTTGAGCCAGCGCGGCCAGCCGGAAAATACGATGGCCAGCGCGAACAAAAAAACAAAGATCGCAAATGCGATGATCAGGGTAAGCGTCATGTGATCGACTTCACTAAAGACTTGGGAATGGTGTTGACATTGGTGACGGAGCCATTGGGCTCGACGGTGAAGCGCACCAGGGTGCTCTCCTTGCCGCGCCCTTCGAGCGTGGCCTGCCCGTAGAAAACCACCTCGGCCTTGGGATTGACCTTGATGACGGTGAGCGTCGCTTCGACCGCTTGACCGGACCTCGGCTCGCCGGGGTCAAGATCCTTGGTTTCGTAGTAATGCACGTTCGCCACGTATTCGCCGGGCACGATGCTGCGTATCGTGGTGACCTCCTGGCGCAGCGGATTCACCACCTTCTTGCCATTAACCATGATGGTGTTGTTCGAGCTGCCGCGATCGTCGCGATCGAGATGCATCAGCCCGGCCTCGCGATTGCGGAACCACACCACCTCGCCCGACGGCCCCTGTGTCCAGAGGTCGAGATCATTCGGATCATTGTCCGGCCACGAGAGCGTGATGATGAATTCGGCTTTCGCCGGAATGTCACCATTCTTTTCCGCCTTGGGGTTGATCGAGATGAAGGCAATGATGAAGCAGAACACGAACGCGATGAGCATGTTGAACAACATGTCATACATCGGGTCGACTTCCTGCTCCCGTGATTTACGGCGATTGCGCATCGGCTGTCTTTCAGTCTTTTTTCAGTCGTCCGTCAGTCCGATGCCTTGATCTTCAGCCCGTGCGTTTGCGCACGCGTCACCAGATCGTCGGCAAAACGATCCAGCCGCGTCAGCTGCAGCCCGAGCAGAATGTTCGCCACCAGACCGACCATCGTCGTCAGCAGCGCCACACCTAAACCGGTGGTCAGATCGCGCAGCATCTCCTGCGCCTGCGACTGATCGAAGCTTTGCATATGACCGATCTGCATCGCCAGCATCGAAAAGCCTATCACCTTGCCCAGCAGGCCCAGCTTGAGCTGCAGCCCGTTCACCCACCATGCGGTACTGTGGCAGCCGTGGGTCTTCTCGGTCAGCAGATCCATCGGCGCTCCCGAATCGCGCGGATTGGATCGCAGCGCATCCCAGTACGCATGAGACCAGCAGCCTTCCGCCGGCGCGCTGCCCGGATTCGAGATCTGATGTTCGAGGCTCTGCCGCTGACGGTCCAGCTCGCGGCTGCGCGTGCCGCACCACAGCGTGGCGGTGCAGAAGATGAGGATGATGACGAAGGTGATGCCAGTCGGGTCAGACTGCAGCAACAGCTGCCAGACGCCTTTGAGCCCCAGCAGCCAGGCCGCAAACAGGAACATGCCGATCAGCGTGAACCACTCGAACAGGATGGGCTCGATCTTCCGGTGCGGGCTGGACGGCGACAGCCGCAGAAAACTGATCTTCAAAGACGCTCCTCTTCGCCATTTCTGGAGTTGTGTTCTTGTTATTCGTTTTATCGATCGCGCATTCTAGCCGGGAATCAGACAAATGGCCTGCAGAATGGCGAGGCAAGCGGAGCGTCATGATGAAAAATTTTATCGATTTATTAAATCGATAATTCAGGACGACCGCCTCACTGCAGTGCTGTCAGCCGGCGTTCAGGTCTTCGGGCCGGCGCTGGGCTCGAAGCCACAGGCAAGGATGAAGACCGATTCCTGCGGCGAGTCTTCGGGGGGCAGCGCCCACTCGCCGGGATTGTTATCGATGCTGACCGGCTCGCCAACGCCCATCCGGTGCGGATGCGAGGTGAAGCTCAGCGTGCGCACCTTGCTGCGCGCACAGTCCACTTCCCAGAGGATCTTGGCCGAATGGCTGCCGAACTGGTTGGGCTGATGGTAGTCCACCAGTTCCCACACCCGTGCCTTGTGGCCCGGCTCGAAAAAATCATCGATGTAGAACGCCGCCTCATCGGTGAAATCGATCAGCTTCCATTCGGCGCGCGCGGACAAAGGCGCCAGCCAGAGCACAAGCAGCAGGACAGAAAGAAATGTTCGCTTCATGTGCGCAGTCTACGACAGGCAGAATTTATGCGCTGGCGCGGCTCCAGCGGCCCTGCTTGTCCTGCAAAATGACAGCGACATTCCAGCGCCTGGCCGCCTGCCGCACCTGCGACGGCGGCAGCATGAAGAACACCTTGGTCAAACCATCGGCCAGCGCAGCGCTCTTTGCCATCACCGTTACCGAGGACCACCAGCCCGGCGAATCGCCTGTGCGCGGATTCAGGATGTGATGGTGAACGCGGTCCCGGGTGAACACGGTGTGCGCATCAGATGAGGTTGCCATCGCATAGCCTTCGGGCACCTCAGCAGTCTGCAACGGCGCGGCGTCTTTGGCGTGCACGTCTTCAATCCCGAAGCGCCAGGGTGCTCCGCCGGGAGCGCTGCCGAGCACGGCCGTCTCGCCGGTGTCCAGCATCGCGTGCTGTATGCCCATCGATAGCATCTGCGCGCGCAAAGCATCCGCAGCGAAACCTTGCGCAATGCCGTTGAGCGACAGCGACATGCCCTTTTTCAGCAGGATGCGATCACTGTTTGCTTCCAGCGCGCGCCAGTTCACGCGCTGTCTTGCCGCCTGAAGCTCGCGCCCGGCCGGCAAACGTGATTCAGCCTGTGCTCGCGCCCACAGGGTCCACAAGGGCTGCATCGTGATATCGAACGCACCGTCGCTGCCGGAAGAAATCTTTGACGACAGATCGATCACCTGCAGCAGCTCGCGTGAGGGCTTCTTCAGCTCGCCGCTGCGGTTCAGGCGACTGATCGCGCTGTGCTCATCGAACAGACTCATCTGCGACTCGATCTGCCGCAGCAATTGCACCGAGCGATCCAGCGCGGCGTCGGCCTTGTCGGCGCTCGGATCGCCGGCACGCAGCCAGAGCGTCGTGCCGAAGCCGGTCAGCGAGCGTTCGCGCCAGACAATGCGCGCAGCAGCTGCCTGAACTGCGGGGCTGCCAGCCGCTGCCGACAGCAACGGATGAGCGGCAAGCGCGCCCAGCCCGAGGCCCAGCCGGAGATAGTGTCTGCGTGTCGGATTCATGCGGCGGCCCTTTCTTCGTGAAGGTGTATGACCCTGCGCTTGCGTTCCTGGATCAGCGGCAGGCACTGCGTGTCGTCATGATAGATCGCCACGCAATCAAGGCACTGGAAGCACTCGCTGTACGCGACCTTGCCCGCGGGCGCGATGGCCTGATACTCGCACCGGTGCCGACACGTCTGGCACGGCGTGCCGCAGGCCTCGCGGCGAGCGATCCAGCCCCAGCGCCGCAGCGGGTCGAACACCGCCAGCGCCGCGCCCAGCGGACAAATATACCGGCAATAGCCGCGGTAAACGAGAATACTGAGGGCCAGCAGCCCGACCGCCCAGCCGACATACGGCCAGTCGCGGGCAAAGTAAAGGCTGATCGCCGTCTTGAAGGGCTCGACCTCGACCGCGATTTCGGTGGAGGCCGGCGCGAGCCAGATCGTGGCGATCACAGCGGCCAGCACCAGATACTTGATCCGTTTCAGCGGGCGGTCGATGCTGGCGCGAAGGCGGCGTCGCTTCAGCCCCAGGCGCGTGGCGATCAGGCTGACCAGCTCCTGAAATGCGCCGAACGGGCACAGCCAGCCGCAGAAGCTGCCGCGCCCCCAGACCAGCAGCGTGACGCCGACGAAGATCCAGAGGATCACCGTCATCGGATCGGCCAGCAGGAAGCTCAGATCATTGCCCGCGGCGAGCGCCTCGATGGACGCCGTGATGTTCACGATGCTCAGCTGCCCCTGCGCGAACCAGCCGATAAAGCCCAGCGTGAAAAGCAGATAGCCGATACGGAAAATTTTCAGGCGCCGCCCGCTGGCGGCCGTGACCCGCTGCCGCAGTAATGCGATGCCGAGCACCGCCAGTCCCGCCAGCAGCACCGCGATCTCCGCGCTGCGCTTGCCCCAGGCCTCGACCCAGTCGGCATCCAGCGCATTCGACAGTGCCATGCGCCAGCCGTGGAAGCGATAAGGCATCGCGAACTCGGCATAGGCGATCTGGTTAGGGAAAGTCCCGAAGCGCCGGCCGATGCGAAAACTCAGCTCGAAGGGTCGGGTCGAATCGAGCGGCGTCGCGCTGTCCACGATCAGCACATGCACGCGCGTGGCCGACGGATAGCCGGGCACTGCCAGCCCCTTGTCGTAGGCAATCGAGCGCAGCATGATGGTCTTGCCATCCTGTTTCAGCACGAATGGCAGATCGTCGACGATGCGCTGGCTCTCGTACATCATCCTGAACAAGGGCCCGCTTTCGCTGACTACCAGCGCCTGACTGTCGCGCATGTTGGCGACCAGTAGTCGCCAGCCTTCGTCATCCAGCAGGTTGCGGCCAATCTGCGGCAGGCTGGCCAGCGCCAGATGAAACTGCAGCGCGACGTCGTCCGGCGCGGAGGCGGCCTGTTTGTCAGCACCCGCGGCGCGCGTGCCGGCAAAGGCCTGTTCGATTTGTCCGCGGGTGAGCGACATCGGCTCCACCATGCGGCGCGCGAGCAGCTGCTCCCAGCTCAGCGGCTTGACTTCGACGTTCCGCAGATTACCCCGGGTAATGGCTACCGAATCGCCTTCACCGAGGATATTGCCCGTCTTTGCAGCGTCCTCATGCGCGCGCGCGACTGACGCTGCCGACTGAAGAATCGTGCGATCGATAGCTTTGGCCGTCACAGTACCGGCTTGTATGCCATGCAGGTAAGCGCGCTTCTCATCATGCGAGGTCCTGGCGCGAAAATTCTGCAGATGCGTTTCATGGCGGACGGTGATGCCGACATATTGCGCGGCAAATTCCGTGAGCTTGGCAATGCCCGCCTCTGAACGGAACAAAGGCTCGCGATGATCGAGAAGCTTCGACAGCAGGAAATTGCCCTCGGTATCAATCGCCACCAGAATGTTGACCGGCTTGCCGCCATAGCCGCGCACCGGCTCGAAATCGACTGATTCGAATGCATAGCCGACCAGCGTGGGCTTGACGTTCGCGTCTGCGGGATCGCGCGTGAACAGCGGCCAGACCGGCACCTGGGGATGGATATCGCCGACGAGGTACTTGTTCGACAGGTAATTGTCCACATCGGACTTTTCGAGGGTGACTGCATAGCTTGATGCGCAGTTCAGCAACAACACGGCTATCAGCGCCCGGCACTGCCGGAAAAATCCCGTCCTCATCATCCCCCGCATACTTATATTTTTAGATACGACTACGTTTTCATCGCCTGTCGGCTCGAATAGTAAATGCTGACCGATCGGTCAAGGCGGAAACCCTAGTGAAATTGATGGGTAAGCCCGCGCTGCACACAAATCGCGAACACACCGGAACCGGCTTACCCGCAAGTCCTACCCATCGCAGTCGCCGCGGCCGGCGACTCTGCTTTTTTTCCCGACAATTATCTGCACGAAAACCAACATGACTCAGGCTACCGCCACACGCATATCCTCCGACGGATCGCACACCGCGAACGCAGCCAAGCGTTCACTGATTACTGATATCCCCTCCAAAACGGCGAACAGCACTCTTGATGAATCAAATACATCTTCGCTCAAACCACCGCGCATGAGTCCACGCTCAAGCGTACCTGATCATCCTCTGTCCCGGCCTTCTTCAACGAACGGCATACAGCAAACAATCGCAGTGACAGCATCAACCGCGACGAACATGCCTGTGACGGGTCAGATCGCACTGAATCAGTTGGCCCGTGATTTCGAATGTTTTTTCTGGCGTCCCTCTCACGGGACCCGGACACCATTGACGAAGACCATCACTGCCATCCGTCAGAGCGAGTTTTCTCTGGAGGGTACGGACGCCTCTGCGCTGGTCGCGCGAGTATTGCGCTGCAATGGTTTGCTCGCCAGCAGTCAGTGCAATCCAACAGATGAACGCACATCCGCAGGCCTCAGTGCGAACGAGATTAGATCGGCAGTGTCGGCGACATTGCATTGTCTGGCCAGCTCAAACGCCAGACTGTTCAATACCCAGTTAACGCAATCACTGGTTCACCTGCTGCCGGCTGCAGAGGCGAATGGTTTGCTGCCGGAGCTTGAGGCGCTGATTGCCCGCGACAGAGTGTTCTGCGGCCAGCACCGAGTGCTGGGGTCGATCTGGGTACACGCAGAGCATACCGGCCTGCCCTTGCTGACAATTCCGATACTCGTTTATCTCAGTGAACGACTGCACTATCCGATACCTGACGATGCCCCCTTGCTGAGAGCCATACGGCTGATACAGCGCTGGCAGCAGCATCAACCTCCCACGCATGACGAACAAGATGATTTTGAAGCGCAGCTCTGCGCATTGACTGGCCCCGAGACATCGCCGGATGACTTCACCGACTTGCTGGAAATGGCTTTTGATCTGGGTTTCTGCTTCACGGATGAATCGCTGTACCGTCTGATCAGTCGGCTGATCATCGGTTCGGACTGCCGACCGCGGCAAGATCGCTGCCTGATCAAACTTGACAGTGTGCTCAGGCTGACAGGTATTTCAGCTGACAACATCGTGATCGATCAGGAAAGCGCGCTGTCCAGAGCAGTTCGTCAGGGGAATGATCAATTGTTTGCTCTGCTTCTGGAACATGGCGCCCGCCCCGATCAGCGAGACGATCAGCAGCCGTGCGTCCCGGACCAACTCAACCGACAGCGGAGTGCTCTGATGAGCGAGATTGACGAGGTAGTGAACGCGCGGCCTGAATTCACTCTTGATCACTACCAGAAAATTACCGCGAGACTACTTGCGCAGTTACGCCGCAATGAAAGAATGCTGAACCTGCTGGACCAGACAAAGCAGGCAAAGGAGTAGATCTCCGATCAGCCTAGAGGGTGTTATCTACATTTTTGATCAATCCATTCGATAAACGGACTTTTGAGAAATAAATTAATGCAAATTAGCAATTGAACAGGAACAAAATTCTTTTATCGAATACTGATTGCCGTCTATTGCTTCCCAAGACATTGATTTTTTTGGTCTGAACATTCAAGAACCTATCTCATTCAGTCAATCGCAAGGCAGCCGTACCAAAGGCAGTAATGACGGTCAGCAAGGCACAGCCCATGCTTGCAGCAGCCTGATGAGATAGGTTCTGACAGATATCTTCAAGGATTAATCCAGATGGCATTGAACTCGAGCTCGCGCATTCAACTCACCCAGCAATCGGCAGAAAAGTCCGGCTCCCCACTGAGCAAACTGAAAAAAGTACTTTCAGGTCCGGCAACCTCTTCTGAAAAACCCAAAAAACAAAAAATCCCTTCGATGAACAGCAAGAAGACCGTCTCAGGACGCTCGTGGTCATCCTACCCGGAGGGAAGCGGCGTATCGTCGCCCCTCTCTCCCTCCCCCGCGTCCCTGCCTGCGATGGTCTCCGACACCAGATTCCCGCCTCTGGCAAGCCGCTATACGTCGCCGCCGACACCCATCGACTGGCGCTACCCGCTGGAGGCTCAGGCTTCACCGACCGCATCCCCGGGTAAGGACTCCACCCAAATACTGTCCATCGCATTTCCACCCGCAAAACAGGCGGACATCTCAGCACCCCTGTCTGCCGAACCCGTGTCTGCCGCACCCGTGTCTGCCGCACCCGTGTCATATTCTCCGGCGCTCTCATCACCACGATTCACCGAGTCGATCACGAGCGCACCTGCGCCGACCCCGGAAAAAATATCATCAACCATCCCCGACAAACTTCATGAGGCCGACGAAGCACGACAACTGTTCTCCACGCTTGAAAAAAATATCGAGCGTCTGTTCTGGCGTCCGTCGCCAGCGACCTTACAGCAACTGGGTAACACCATGAAGCAGATGAATGCGTCCGGGCTGGATTTCAGCGGCATCGATGCCTCATCGCTGGTGCTGCGAATTCTGGTCAATCCCGGGGAAGCAGATCTGGACAAGCTCATCGCCTGGATTGCCCGGCTCGGCTGTCAGATCGTGTCCGGAGTTCGCCGTTTCGGATTGGAGCGCAGCAGCGTGCTGGAACGTGCGATTGAACGCGGCTGGCCATTGACAACCGAGGCGATCACTGAACGACTCCGTCATGGAAAAGTACTGCGTGATCATGCCGAGAACATGCTGGCACGCGCGATGCAATCGGATAAACCTTTCAGCTTTCTGCAAAAGGCGCTTCAATTCTCGTCGGATCACTGCCCGATCGAGGCTGGCATTACGGTAAAAATGGTGGCGATACTGGCGAAGGAATGGCAACTCGATCCGGACAACGAGCTGCATGGCAGCAAATTCATCGCGCTATTCAATCAGGTACTCGAGCAGGGCCTGAACCCTTTGCCAGTCGCGACCCTGCTTCAGGCGGCGACGAAATACCATCATGCTCCGATGGCACTGATCATGCTGCAGCTGAATGCCAATACCGAGTATCTCGACGAGGAGGGCAAGACAGTCACGGATCTGGCATTGGAAGCCCAGCAGACACTCATTGAGAAAATCGACGCGCTGCGCGCAACCGATAACACCGGGAATCCGGTCCGCTATCAGGAGAAGATGGACAAATATCAGAGACAGCTACGCTCCAACCAGCGCATTCTTGATGCGCTGGATGCAGCAGATTCGCCCGGCACGACAAGCAGCACACCGTTCTCTGGATGACTCGCCAGACGGAAGAAAAAAACGGCCAGATCACTGGCCGTTTTTTTGCAGGCTGCGGGCTCGCCCGTCGGTCAATAGGTCTCCACGTGGAAGCGTCCCTCGCTCACCATCGTCTGGTGCAGCGTCCCCCAGTCCATGCCGGCGGTCGCGCAGATATCGTGCAAGGCCTCCATTACGCCGGCTTCCATTCCCTTCAAGCCGCAAATGTAGACATAGGTATCCGATTTCAGCAATTCGGCGACTGCAGGCGCGGTCTCGCGCATTTTGTCCTGCACATAGCAGCGCGGCTCGCCCGGCAAGCGCGAGAACGCAAAATGCTTGTCGATCAGACCGGGCGACAGCTTCAGCAAAGGTCCGAAGTAAGGCAGCTCATTCGGATTGCGCGCGCCAAAGAACAGCATCAGCCGGCCATCCACCGGCCTTCCCTGTGCCTGCAAACGGCGGCGATATTCCGTCATTGCGCGCATCGGCGCCGCGCCGGTACCGGTGCAGATCATCAGCAGGTTAGAGCCCGCGTGATTCGGCATCAGGAAGCGGTCGCCAAAAGGCCCGGTCACCTGCACACGGTCGCCTTTTTTCAGATCGCACAAATAGTTCGATGCAACGCCTTTGATGAGCTTGCCATCCTGCTCGCTGATCACGCGCTTTACCGTCAGCGCCAGATTGTTATAGCCGGGGCGCTCGCCATCACGCGGGCTGGCGATCGAGTACATGCGCAGATAATGCGGTTTGCCCGATGCATCCACGCCCGGCGGAATGATGCCGATGGATTGGCCTTCCAGCACCGGGAACAAGTGATTGCCGAAATCCAGCACGATATGCCGGATATCGCTGTCGGCATCCTCGGCCGTCAATCGATAGTTGCCGGCGACGGTGGCCGTGACCGGATTACGGATATCAAACAGGTGCAGATGGGGCTTCTCGGCCGAGTGCGGCGCTGTCAATGAGGTCGCGAAGATCGCAGCGTTCTGCTGTTGCGCGACGTCCTGCGCGACCATCGCCATCACCTCCCCCTCAACCGACTGCTCTGGCGGCAACTCGTCCCAGCCGAACTGATCCTCTACGGAGTAGGCGTTCGATTTCGGCACTGTGCGCCAGTGGTCAATGGAACCGGTCGGGCAAGGCGGCAGGCAGGCATTGCAGCCATTGCAGATCGCCGGATCGACCACATAGTTGCGATCATCATGCGTGATCGCATCGATCGGGCAGGTCTCCTCGCAGGTGTTGCAGCGTATGCAGACTTCGGGGTCGATCAGGTGCTGACGGATCAGCACCTCGGTTTCCATCGCGCTCATCGCTATCGTTCGCTTAGTTGAAGCGCACGTACTCGAAATCAACCGGCTGGCGATTAATGCCGATCGCCGGTGGTGCGATCCAGTTCGCCATCTTGCCCGGTTCGACCACGCGGCCCATCAGCGAAGCGACATACGCGCGGTCTTCCTCGCTGGGAAGCCAGTGGCGCACATTGGCCTGCCACTCGGCCTCGGAGATGATGCGACCATCGGGCGAGACGCGCATGCCGGCAAACGAGCCGATATGACGGTTGAATGCCTTGTGAGGCGCCTGCAGGCGGAAGGCAATGCCGGCTTTTTCCAGGACCTTGTTCCAGCGGTTAATGCCGGCGATGGAGTCCTTGATGTAATCGTCGCGCAGCACTTCATTGAGCGCATTGAGCATCGGCACTTCTTTTTCGATCAGCTTGCCATCCTTGACCTCGAGGATCTTGTAGTGGTCACCCTTGAGCTGGTGATCGTCGGTACGTTTGGTCTCCTCGTAGCGGCCCTTCAGGCCGGAGCTGTAGAAGGTCGCCGCATTCGAGGATTGATCCGCGCCGAACAAATCGATGGTGACGCTGAAGTGGAAATTCAGGTAGCGCTGTATCGTCTGCAGGTCGATCACGCCCTGCTGGCGCACCTGCTCCGGATCTTCGATGCCGTGCTGCTTCATGATCTCGCAGGTGCGCTGGATCGTGCGCGACACGCCGGATTCGCCGACGAACATATGATGCGCCTCTTCGGTCAGCATGAAGCGGCAGGTGCGCGAGAGCGGGTCGAAGCCGGACTCGGCCAGCGCGCACAGCTGGAACTTGCCGTCGCGATCGGTGAAGTAGGTGAACATGTAGAACGCCAGCCAGTCC
>JACCDH011226663.1_pt1 | contig 12699 bp, 13 predicted proteins | sample 7442481 | NCBI WGS metagenome assembly JACCDH01 (sample SAMN15323433, study PRJNA562643) | freshwater metagenome | isolation source: river surface water | place: USA:Blue River Watershed | collected 2017-08-15
CCCGCACGTTGACGCGATATTCGGGCTGGCTGCCACCAAACAGGTCGGCAACGAACAGCTCGTCCTGCCCCTGCACCGCTGCCAGGAAATCGGCCTTGAGGTTCGCCCAGTGCTCGGTCGACATCGGCTGGTTGATGGCGCCCCAGTTGATCGTGGTTTCGGTGGTGGCATCGCGGACAACATACTTGTCCTTCACGCTGCGGCCCGTGAACTTGCCGGTATCAACCAGCAGCGCGCCATCCTTGGTCAGCTGCCCCTCGCCGCGCTTCAGCGCATGCTCCACCAGCGGAGCCGTGCCGAGGTTGGCAAAGATCGTGGCGTCGGTGGCAATACCCTGGTTGGCGAGCGGGTAGGACAGCGCAGCGGTCAAGGTCATCTCCGTGGGTTTGGCGAAGCACCACAGCACTTCACCGAGGGGCTCTGCATTCGTATGCAGGGATTCGTCCCGGCGCATAGCGGTGCCGACCCAAGCCGTCAAACCACCGCGCGCCTGACCTGATCCATATCCCGATGAAAATCGAATGCGGGGGCAATCCGATGGGCAAGATTGTCACCGGCCGGCGAAGGCGGTAACCGGGTCAGCCCTCACCGGATGCTTGAACCGAGCCAATGGACCCCACGCCCGCCAGCCCCTTGCAGACGATCGCGCTGGTCGATGACGACCGCAACATCCTGACGAGCGTATCGATCGGGCTGCAGGCCGAAGGTTTCGCCACGCGGGTCTATTCGGATGGCGAAACGGCGCTGAAGGCGTTGCTGGAAAATCCCCCAGACCTGGCCGTTTGCGATATCAAGATGCCGCGCATGGATGGTTTCGAGCTGCTCCGCCAGCTCCGCGCCAAAAGCGCCCTCCCCGTCATTTTCCTGACCAGCAAGGATGAGGAAACCGATGAGGCGCTTGGCCTGTCGCTTGGGGCGGACGACTATATCACCAAGCCTTTCAGCCAACGGCTGCTGGTAGCGCGAATCCGCGCGATCCTGCGCCGCACCGAACTGGTCAAGGCCGAGGCCGCAGCCGGCGATGGGGAGCCTGATGGCGAAATCCAGCCCAGTGCGGCCATTGTCCGCGGGGCGCTGGAAATGGACCCGGCCCGTCACCGGGTAACCTGGAATGGCCAGCCAGTCTCGTTAACCGTCACCGAATTCCTGATCCTTGAGGCCCTGGCCACCCGCCCGGGCGTGATCAAAAGCCGCAACCAGCTGATGGACGCGGCCTATAGCGACGATGTCTTCGTCGACGACCGGACGATCGACAGCCACATCAAGCGCCTGCGCCGCAAATTCCGGGTGGTCGATCCCGATTTTGCCGCCATCGCCACGCTTTATGGCGCAGGCTATTCGTTTGGCGATGCCTGAGCCGGCCCTGCCCCGCACCCGGCGCCGGCGCGACTGGACGCGGCGGACCTCGCTCACCGCGCGCATCCTCGCGGTCAACATCATTGCATTGGGGTTGATGGCAGGCAGCCTGTTCTATCTCGATTCCTATCGCAACCAGCTGTTTGCCGAACGCTATCAGCTGGCCCGCACCGAAGCGCAGATTGCCGCGCAAGGTCTCGCCGCCACGGCGCCGTCGCGGCGCGCCGCACTGATTGCGCAAATTGGCCAGGAGCAGACCCTGCGGCTGAGGCTTTACGACGCCTCGGGCCGATTGCTGTTCGACAGTTTCAAGCTTGCCGCGCCAACCTATGCCCTGGTCGATCCTGCGACCGAGCCATGGTATCAGCACGCTGCGCGATGGCTTGACGCGGGGATGAACTTCCTGATCGGCAATGCCGCGGGGCCGGCCTATGCCGATCCTTTGATCGAAAGCGCCAGGGCCTGGCCCGAAGTGGGCGAAGCGGCCCGCCTGCGCGCCACCGTGGTTCAGCGCCGCGCCGCGCCCGATGAGACCCCGGTCATCAACGCTGCAACGCCGGTCGGCAATAGTGGCGACGTGCTGCTGACCACCCGCAATGCGCGGGATGTTACCCAAAGCGGGCGCGATGCGCGCCAGACGCTGGCGATCGTCCTGGCAGTCACGTTGATCATCTCGGTGCAGCTTTCGCTGTTCCTGGCCCGGACGATCGTGCAGCCGCTGCGCGAACTGGTCCGCGCGGCGATCCGCGTGCGGCTTGGCCGTGAACGGCAGGTCGTAGTCCCCCGCCTGCCCGAACGGCGCGATGAGATCGGCCTGCTGGCCCGCGCCATATCCGACATGTCATCGGCCCTGCGCCATCGCATCGACGCGGGCGAAAGCTTTGCGGCTGATGTCGCCCACGAAATCAAGAACCCGCTCGCCTCGCTGCGGTCGGCGCTCGAATCGCTCGCCAAGGTCAAGGACGAGGCCCTGCGCCAACAGTTGACCGAGATCGCGGCGCATGACCTGCGCCGGATTGACCGGCTGATCACTGAAATCGCGGAAGCTGGCCGGATCGATGCCGAGCTTTCCCGCACCCGGTTCATGCCGGTGGACATGCTGGCGCTGGCCCGTTCGCTGGTTGCAGCCCGCGCCGAACGCGCCAGCGACCCGGGCTGCCGGATCGAGGTTAACCCGCTCGGCCCGGGCCCCTGGGATGTACCCGGCGATGCTGCCCGGCTGGAACGCGTGCTCGAAAACCTGGTCGATAATGCCGTGTCCTTCTCCCCCCAGGGCGGCACGGTGCGCGTGGCGCTTGAACGGCATGGCGATGTCCTGGAGCTCACGGTTACCGACGAAGGGCCCGGCATCCCGGTGGAAGCTCGCGAAAAGGTGTTTGAACGGTTCCATTCCCTGCGCCCGCAAAGCGAAGACTTCGGCAGCCACTCCGGCCTTGGCCTGGCTATCGCCCGGACGATTGCCGAGGCACACGATGGCTCGCTTTCAGCGCAGGACCGCCCCGATGGCCGGCCCGGCGCTTGCCTGGCCCTGCACCTGCCGCTGCCCGAAGTGGCGGAGGAAGCCGAATGAGCCAGCTTATCCAGGCCACCTGCGTGGCGATCGGCGGGCGCGGCGTGCTGATCCAGGGCCCGCCCGGATCGGGTAAATCCAGCCTCGCCCTCGCCCTGATCGACCGGGGCGCGAGCCTGATCGGCGATGACGGCCTGAGCATAACGGCCGCCGACAAGCGGCTGCTCGCCTTCCCGCCGCCGCGCATCACCGGATTGATCGAAGTGCGCAACGTCGGCCTGCTTTCCCGCCCGGTTACCAGCTCGGTCCCGATTGCACTGGCGCTGCGGCTCGATGCGGCGGCCCCGCGCCTACCCGAAGCGCCGGAAATCCTGACCATTTCAGGGATCGACCTGCCCTGCCTGGCGCTGTGGCCCGACAGCCCCGTCCTGGCCCTGCGGGCAGAAGCCGCCTTGGAGCGGTGGGGGCTTCCAATTGAACACCTGCAGGGCCACATTGGCAGCGATCATGAGTGAAACCGATCCCCATCATCCACGGCAACGCGTGCTGCTGGTCACCGGCCTGCTCGGCGCGGGAAAGACGACCGCGCTCAAGGTGCTGGAAGACCTGGGCTGGGAAACGATCGACAATTTCCCGATCCGCCTGCTCGATCGGTTGATTGACAGTCCGGATGGGCCCCGCAATGAACTGCGCGCGCCGCTGGCGATCGGTTTTGATGCCCGCACCCGCGGGTTCGATCCCAACAAGGTGATCGAACGCGTCAAGAAACTGGTCGAGCGCCCGGACCTTGAACTTACCACCCTGTTCCTTGACTGCGGCGGGGCTGAGCTGGAGCGGCGCTATAATGAAACGCGTCGCCGCCATCCGATGGCCCAGGATCTGCCCGCCACCGCCGGGATCGCAGCCGAGCGCGAACTGCTGGAACCGCTGCGGCGCTGGGCCGACATGGTTGTTTCAACCACCGATTTCACCAGCAACGATCTGCAACAGGCGATCCGTGAACGCTTTGCCGGGACTGCGCCCAAGGGCACCACGGTCACCGTTACCAGTTTCGGCTTTTCCCGCGGGATGCCGCCGATTGCCGATCTGGTTTTCGACATGCGTTTTCTGGACAACCCGCACTGGGACCCGGATCTGCGCCCGCTGACCGGGCAGGATGCGCCGGTCGGCGATCATATTGCGCGCGATCCGGCCTGGGATGATGCTTTCACCCGCATCCGAGACCTCGTGATCACGCTGCTCCCGCGCTATGCCGCGCAAGGCAAGGCCTATGTCAACATTGCCTTCGGTTGTACCGGGGGGCGGCATCGCTCGGTCTATACGGCCGAGCAATTGGCCCTGGCCCTCAGCAAGGCTGGCTTTGCCCCAACCGTGATCCATCGCAATCTCGGCTCGCGCGCGGCCGACCTGGTCGAAGGAAAGCATTGACCGTGTCGGCGTTCAGCGTCATGGCCCTGCGCCACTTTCCGGCAGGATTCGCCGGCGCGGCAGTTCGGAGCATCCCCCCAGCATGATCGGCCTGATCCTGGTTACCCACGGCAAGCTTGCCGAGGAATTCGTCCATGCCATGCAGCATGTCGTCGGCCGCCAGGAAGCGGTCGCGACGGTCTGCATTGGCCCCAACGACGACATGGAAGCCCGCCGCCGCGAGATCGCCGATGCGGTCAAAGTGGTCGATGGCGGCAACGGTGTAATCATCCTGACCGACCTGTTCGGCGGGACGCCATCGAACCTGGCGATTTCGCTGATGGAAGCGGGCAAGGTTGAAGTGATTGCCGGGATCAACCTGCCAATGCTGATCCGCCTCGCCAAGGCGCGGACCTGCATGACCCTGCCCAAGGCGACCGAGGCAGCGCGGGATGCGGGGCGCAACTACATCACGATCGCATCGGAGTTTCTTGGCCAGGACGCGTGACGACCGGCTCTTGGGTGGGGGAAGAGTGAATGACTGAGGCACGCGAAACCGTGGAGATCGTGAACAATCGCGGGCTGCATGCGCGCGCCAGTGCCAAGTTCGTCAATGCCGTGACCCAGCTCTGCACGGGATTGTCGGTGCGCGTTGAAAAAGACGGTAACGAGGCTGCCGGCGGTTCGATCCTGGGCCTGATGATGCTGGGCGCGGCCAAGGGTGACAAGGTTGACATCGTGGTCAGCGGCGAAGGCTGCGAACCGGCGCTGCTCAAGCTGGTCGGCCTGGTCAAGGACGGCTTCGGCGAGGATTGATCATTTTGAACCGCCGCCAGATCACCGGCTTTTCCAACCCCACAGTCAAGGCGCTGCGGGCGCTGCGGGACAAGAAGCACCGCAAGGCCGCGGGCAAGTTCCTGGCCGAAGGGCTGCGCCTGCTCACCGATGCCCGCGAATGCGGCCACCTACCCGAAGTGCTGGTCATGGCCGAAGGGCGCGATCCGCATCCGCTGCTCTCCGCGCTTGAGGCCGATGTCATCGCCGCGGGCGGTGAAGTGATCGAAACCAGCGCCGATATCCTCAGCAAGATCACCGGCAAGGATAACCCGCAGGCGGTCTGCGGCGTCTTTGCCGAGTTCGATACCGGCCTCGCGGCGCTGGACCGGAGCAAGGCAAAGATCTGGCTGGTTGCTCAGGCACTGCGCGATCCCGGCAACCTTGGCACCATGCTGCGCACCGGCGATGCCGTAGGCGCTGGCGGGCTGATCCTGATTGACGACTGCGCTGATCCCTTTTCCGCCGAAGCCGTGCGCGCCAGCATGGGCGCAATCTTCACCCAGCAAGTGGCACTGGCGCGGTGGGAAGATTTCCTACCCTGGCTGCGCGGCGGTGCAGGCCAACTCGTCGCCGCGAGCCTACGCGATGCCGTGCCCTATCGCGGCGCGCCCTATGCCGCGCCGTGCTTCATCATGGTCGGCAACGAAAGCCGCGGCCTGCCCGAAGAATACGAGCAGGCCTGCGACCTGCGCGTGACCATGCCGATGAAAGGCCGCGCCGACAGCCTCAACGCCGCCGTGGCCGGGGCTGTGCTGGCCTATGAAGTGCTGGAGCGACTGGGCGGCTGAGCGCAAAGGCTTGCCAGGCGCTCCGCCGGACTGGTGCGTAAGCCGGATTAATCCTCTGCCGCAGCCTCGATCGCCGGAGCCTCGGTTCCGCTGTAACGCGGCGCGGCCTCAATCAGCGGCACGTCCTCAATCTCGCGCTTGCCGATCTCTATCCCCTTGTCACGCAGGCGCTTGCCCGATGTGACCACGTTCCGCTCAAAGCTTGAAACGAACTTGTTGTAGTTGTTGACCGCGCTTTCCAGCCCGCCGCCAACCCGCTTGAGGTGTTCGGCCGCCACTGCGATCCGGTCATAGAGCTCGGCCCCGGCCTTGCCGATTTCGACTGCCTCACGCGCCAGCTGGTCCTGTTTCCAGACCATTGCGACCGTCCGGGCGATCGCAACCAGGTTGGTAGGAGTTGCCAGCAGAACCTTGTTATGGAAAGCGAAATCCCACAGTTCCGGGTCGTGCTCAAGCGCCGCTGCCACAAAATGCTCACCCGGCACGAACATCACCACATAGTCCGGCGCATCGTCGAACTGGTTTTGATAGGCCTTGGTCCCCAATGTCTGGACATGGCCGCGCATCGCCTTGGCGTGCATGTCGAGATGCCGCTTGCGTTCCGCATCGTCATTCGCCTCAAACGCGGCCTGGTAGGCATTCAGCGAGACCTTGGCATCGATCACCAATTTCTTCTGGCCGGGCACGTGAACGATCGCATCGGGCCGCAGCCGACCATCTTCGGTATCGAGCGAGTGCTCCAGTTCGAAATCGGTATGCTCCGACAGGCCGCACTGCTCCAGCACGTTCTGCAGCGCCCGCTCGCCCCAGCGGCCGCGGGCCTTGGGCGCGTTGGTGAGTGAGTTGCCCAGCCGGGCGGCTTCGGCCCGAACCTGTTCCTGCCCTTCGCGCAAGGACTGGATCAGGCCGGTGAGCTGGCCAAATGCATCCACTCGCTGCTGTTCCAGCGATTGGACCTGGACTTCATAGCTCTTCAGCCGCTCATCGACCGGGGCCAGCAAGGCCTTCAGCCGTTCCGCGCTCTTCTCTTCGGACTGGGTCAGCCGTTCTTGCGCGCGGTTGAGCAAGACCTCCTGCGCCTGGGCCAGGATCTTGGCCCCGGCGTTCTCAAATTCCTTCTTCAGCGATTCTTGCGCGGCTAGCAACCCGGCCTTCTGCTCTTCAAAATTGGCAGCATTCGCCTTCAGCGTCGCATTCTCGATCGAGGCATCGCTGAGTTCCTTCACCGCCTGGCGGAAGCGGGCGTCGAGATCCTTCGCCCCGGCTTCCATATCGGTCAGCCGCACGCGCAAATCAGCGACCGGACGCGAGCCGAAGAACCAGCCGAGGCCCGTGCCTGCCGCAAGGCCGAAAATGAGGATCAGAACGAGAGAAAGCGTGGAGTCCATTCCCGCACGCTAACCGGAACGGAGCGGGAACGCCAGCCCTATCAGGCGACCTTGCGCAGCTTATCCAGCTTCTTCAGCGCCATCTGCCGCTTCAACCGGCTGAGGTGGTCGATGAACAGGATGCCTTCGAGGTGGTCCATCTCGTGCTGCAGGCAGGTTGCCATCAGGCCGTCCATCTCTTCCTCGTGGACCTTGCCATCAAGATCCTGCCAGCGCGCGCGGATACGGGCGGGACGTTCAACATCCGCGTAAATCTCGGGAACCGACAGGCAGCCCTCGGAATAGACTGAAAAGTCATCCGAAGGGTCAAGGATTTCCGGGTTGATGAAGATCCGCGGTTCTTTCTTGAGCGGCTGGTGCGAATGCGCATGGCCGCCGTGCGCAGTGCAGACTTCCGGCTCGGCATCAGGGTCTTCGGGCTGAAGATCGATCACCAGCACGCGCAGCGGCACGCCCACCTGGATCGCCGCCAGGCCGATGCCGGGGGCATCGTACATCGTCTCGAACATGTCGGCGACAAGGGTTTTCAGTTCATCGTCGAACTTGGTGACGGGTTCGGACACCACCTTGAGGCGGGGATCGGGAACTTCGATGATTTCGCGGATAGCCATGGGGTGCAGATAAGCGGCGAAGTGCCGAATCGCAAGGCAGCTGCGGCAATCAGTGTGATCGGCTAACCAACCGGTCGGCGGGCGCGCAAAGCCTGGGCCAGGGTTCCCTCGTCGAGATAGTCGAGTTCGCCCCCCACCGGCAGCCCATGTGCCAGCTGAGTGATCCGCACCGGATACCCCTCCAGCCGCTCAGCAATGTAATGGGCGGTCGTCTGCCCTTCGAGCGTGGCATTCATCGCCAGGACCACTTCGTCGATCCCGCCCGCCGCGACCCGCTGGATCAGCGCGGCGATGGTCAGGTCCTCGGGCCGCACACCTTCGAGCGCCGAAAGCCGCCCGCCCAGCACGTGATAGCGCCCCGTGAACAGCCGCGCCCGGTCCAGCGCCCAGAGATCGGCAACATCCTCTACCACACAGAGCGAGCGCTGATCGCGGCGCGGATCGATGCAGATGCCGCAGGGGTCGGTCGTATCGACATTGCCGCAGGTCTGGCACTCAACCAGCCGTTCCGACACGCCCTCAAGCGCGGCAAGCAGCTGCACCAAAGCGGTTTCACGCCGCTTGATCAGCCACAACACCGCGCGCCGCGCAGACCGCGGCCCCAGCCCCGGCAGGCGGGACAAGGCTTGGGTCAGCGTCTCGATCTCTTGCGATGCCATACCCCTCCATACCGTTCAGGTCGGACTTGTCGAAGCCCCGTCCTTTTCTTTTCCGACACTGAAAGTAAGGACGGTCTTCCAACAGGCTCAACACGAGCGGGAGTAGGTTGTGCGTATCATCTTCATGGGGACCCCGGACTTTGCCGTGCCCGCGCTGGAAGCGCTGGTTGCGGCGGGGCATGAGGTGGCCGCCGCCTATACCCAGCCGCCGCGCCCCGGTGGCCGGCGCGGCAAGGAACTGACGCCTACGCCGGTCCACCGCAAGGCCGGGGAACTGGGTATCGCAGTGCGCCACCCGGCCTCGCTAAAGGGCGCTAACGAGCAGGCGGCCTTTGCCGCGCTCAATGCCGACATTGCCGTGGTTGCGGCCTATGGCCTGATCCTGCCGCAGGCCGTGCTTGATGCGCCGAAGCATGGCTGCCTCAATCTCCACGGCTCGATCCTGCCCCGCTGGCGCGGCGCCGCCCCAATCCAGCGCGCGATCCTGGCCGGTGATACCGAAACGGGCGTTGGCATCATGCGGATGGAAGCCGGGCTCGATACCGGCCCCGTGCTGCTGGAAGGCCGCACCCCAATTGATCGCAAGACGGCGGGCGAATTGACCGGCGAACTGGCGCAGATCGGGGCAGACCTGATCGTGCGGGTGCTGGCGGACCTCTCGGCCTATCGGGAAGTGCCGCAGCCCGAGGACGGCGTGACCTACGCGAGGAAGATCGACAAGGCCGAAACCCGGCTCGATTTCGCGCAAGATGCCGGGCAGGTCGAACGGCAGATACGCGCCTTTGCCTCTGCCCCCGGCGCCTGGTTCGAATTCGACGGTGAGCGCTGCAAAGTGCTGGCGGCCGAACCGGAGGAAGGCAGCGCGCCACCGGGCACCGTGCTTGATGACCAACTGACGATTGCTTGCGGCAGCGGCGCAATTCGGCCCACGCTGGTCCAGCGGGCCGGTCGCCCTGCCATGGCGACCGCTGACCTGTTGCGCGGTTGGGCGATCACCGCAGGAACCAGGCTCACTTGACCCGCTTCGCCCTCACCCTTGAATTCGATGGCACGCCCTTCATGGGCTTGCAGCGCCAGGCCCACGGGCCTTCGGTGCAGCAGGCGGTGGAAGAGGCGGTGCACGCTACGACGGGCGAGACGGTCACCCTGCATGCCGCCGGACGCACTGACGCAGGCGTTCACGCGCTTGGAATGCGCGCTCATGTCGAGGTGGCGAAGGATATTGACGCCTTCCGGCTGATGGAAGCAGTCAACCACCACCTCCGCCCGGCCCCCATCGCCGTGCTCGCCTGCGAAGTGGTGGCGGATGATTGGCACGCCCGCTTTTCCTGCATTGGCCGCGAATACCTTTACCGGATCGCCAATCGCCGCGCGCCGCTGACGCTGGATGCAAACCGGGCCTGGCAAGTCGCCCAGCCGCTTGACGCCGAGGCCATGCACCGCGCTGCGCAGGCGTTGGTCGGCCAGCATGACTTTACCACCTTCCGCTCGGTCCATTGCCAGGCGCAAAGCCCTGAAAAAACCCTGGATCTGCTGTCCGTTGCGCGCGTTGGGGAGGAAGTCCAGATCCGCGCCGCTGCGCGCTCATTCCTGCATCACCAGGTTCGATCCATGGTCGGCTGCCTCGCCCTGGTCGGCATGGGCCGCTGGCGCGAGGAGCAGGTTGGCGAAGCGCTTGCCGCGCGCGATCGCTCTGCTTTGGGCCTTAATGCGCCGAGCGAAGGCCTCTATTTCGTCCGCGCGCTTTACCCGGGCAATTGAGGCACTAGGTTGCGATCCGAAACCAAGGATTCGGGAGACAACCAATGGCCTTTACCGGCAAGCAACTCACCACCCAGCTCGATGCCGATGGCACGCTGACCGTCCAGCTCAATGACAAGACCTGGGATGATCCCAAGCCCGGCCAGGTACTGATCAAGGTTGAGGCAACCCCGATCAATCCGTCGGACCTGGGCCTGCTGTTCGCCAGCGCCGATACCGACAATGCGGTCTATACGCCCGGCAAGGTCGTGGCCAGGATGCCCGAGAACGCCACCCGCGCAATGAAGGCGCGGCACGGCATGGCCATGCCGGCGGGCAACGAGGCCGCCGGGATCGTGGTCGCGGCCGGCGAAGGGTGCGAGCACCTGATGGGCAAGCGGATCGCCTGTGTCCCCGGCACGGCCTATGGCACCTATGCCATCGCCGAAGCGCAAATGGCCTTCCCGGTTGATGACAGTGTTACCGCCGAACAGGCTGCCAGCTCTTTCGTAAACCCGATGACCGCGCTGGGCTTTGTCGAGACCATGAAGCTGGAAGGCTTTACCGGCATCGTCCACGCCGCTGCCGCATCGAACCTGGGCCAGATGCTGGTCAAGATCTGCAAGGAAGATGGCATTCCGCTGGTCAACGTGGTCCGCTCGGAAGAACAGGTAAAGCTGCTCAAGGACCTGGGCGCAACGCATGTGCTCAACATGAACGACGCCGATTACATGCCCAAGCTGATCGACGCGATTGCGGAAACCAAGGCGATGATCGGCTTCGATCCGATTGGCGGCGGCACGGTTGCCAGCCAGTTCCTCTCGGCAATGGAAGCCGCGGCCAGCCGCGGTGCTGCCTTCAGCCGCTATGGTTCGTCCGAGCCGAAGAAGGTCTACATCTATGGCGCGCTCGACTTGGGCCCCACGATCCTCAACCGCGCCTTTGGCCTGACCTGGGACCTGGCCGGCTGGCTGCTGACGCCGTTCATGATGAAGGCCGGCATGGAAATCGTCGGGCGGATGCGCACCCGCGTGATGAAGGACCTGACCACCACCTTCGCCAGCCACTATGCCCGCAAGGGCAATCTTGAGGACATGCTGACCAAGGATGCCGTTAGCATGTACAACGCCCGCCGGACTGGCGAGAAATACCTGGTTACCCCGAACGACTGATTTACGGACGTTCTTCCCCCTTGATGGGGGAAGGATACAAAGACTTGGTCGCGCAGCGGCCTAGTCGAAGTTGGATGGGGGTGATGGCACCCTAGGACACAGCACCTATTGGTTAGCACACCCCCACCCAACCTGCGCTAGGCGGCAGAGCCGCCGAGCTGCGGTATCCCTCCCCCATCGAGGGGGAGGAGAGAACTTTCGTCCGATACTGAAGTCGTTCGCCGAAGCGCTGATTGACAGTGCTGGCCCCGGGCTGGAAGTCCGGGGCCAGACTGGGGAGATTCCACCGATGAAGACCGTTGCCCGCACCGCCTCGCGCCTTGCCCTGGCGCTGAGCCTGACCGCCCTGCCCGCCGCCGCCCTGGCTGAAGACACGAAGGAAGCCCCGAAGTGGGACGTTTCCGCCCCGCCGGGCATGAAGGTGCGCGAAGTGCCGATCACGGTCGAGGAAGGCACCTGGATGAACCTCGACGTCAGCCCCGATGGGCAGACCGTCGCCTTTGACCTGCTGGGTGACATCTACACCATGCCGATCACCGGCGGCACGCCGACGCGGATTTCGGAAGGCCTGCCCTATGAAACCCAGCCGCGCTTCTCCCCCGATGGCAAGCGGATCGCCTTTACCTCTGATCGCGGCGGCGGCGACAACATCTGGATCATGAACCGCGATGGCAGCGACAAGCGCCAGCTGACCAACGAAAGCTTCCGCCTGCTCAACCAGCCGAGCTGGAGCCCCGACGGCCAGTACATCGTCGCCAAGAAGCACTTCACCACCGGCCGCTCGCTCGGCACGGGCGAAGTCTGGATGTACCACGTCTCGGGCGGTGACGGCGTGCTGCTGGTCAAGCGGCCGAACGAGCAGCACCAGAAGGAACTGGGTGAGCCGATCTTCGCCCCCGATGGCAAGCACGTCTACTACACCCGCAACACCACGCCGGGTGCGATCTTCGAATATGCGCAGGACAGTAACAACCAGCTGTTCGCGATCGAGCGGTACGACCTGGACAGCGGCAAGATCGAAAGCGTGATCGGCGGCGAAGGCGGTGCGGTCCGCCCGACCCCCTCACCCGATGGCAAGAAGATCGCCTATGTTCGCCGCGAAGCAACCAAGCCGCGGCTCTATGTTCGTGACCTGACCACTGGCGAAGACCGCAAGGTCTATGACGCGCTCGACATGGACATGCAGGAAACCTGGGCCGTGACCGGCGTTTACCCGAACATGGCCTGGACC
>JACCDH011593022.1_pt1 | contig 12696 bp, 9 predicted proteins | sample 7442481 | NCBI WGS metagenome assembly JACCDH01 (sample SAMN15323433, study PRJNA562643) | freshwater metagenome | isolation source: river surface water | place: USA:Blue River Watershed | collected 2017-08-15
GAAGCCTTGCACGCTGTTAGCCAAATGCTCAGCGGCATCAGCAAACAAGCACCCATCCATTTGCGTTTTGTGTGTTGCATATAGCCATTGCACTTTCAAGTGGTTTGGGGTGTGAACGTCGATGTGAGGGTAGTGGTCCATCAGTACCACGTCTCTAAAAAATCACCACCCGGCATGCTGTGTCTAGGCAACCCACCAGAGAACCGTTCGATGTCCCAACCAAACAGCACACCATCAAGCTTGAGTCGAAACTTCAAACGCAAACTGCCACCATGCTTGCGAATCTCTTTGGCGATCTCATCAGGTATGCGACTGGCGACTGGGAAGGTGTAGTCGCCAACGATGGGAGCGCTGTAACGGATACGGCCATATTTATCGTGGTACCCCTCGCTATCGTTTTCTCGCCAAACCACCCTGACTTGCTCTGGCACCACGCCGCTGGGAAATGCCATGATTGCTCGTCCAGTTTTCTTTTGCAAAGAACGCGCATAAAACGGATAGTCATTGCCATCCGCAAAAAACTCCACCCCCAACATCTCAGCATCCGCCACAGCATCCACCACCAAGGTCAGCCCCATGTCTTCGAAACGACGCTGAGCAGCACTCAAGGGTGGCCGCTGACCAAACGCCGAAGCCTTGCACGCTGTTAGCCAAATGCTCAGCGGCATCAGCAAACAAGCACCCATCCATTTGCGTTTTGTGTGTTGCATATAGTCATTGCACTTTCAAGTTGCCCAGGTCGTAGCCATGGCTTTTCAACCACGCCACATACTTTTTCATGTCGACGGTGCCGGTGCTTGCATCACTTTTAGGTGTTCGCGTTTTGCTGCCATCGTTGTTGGTTTGTGGTGGGTAATAGGTCACGAACTGACCGGTGTCGTCATAGGTCATGCCTGTGATTTTCATTTTTCGTTGTGTACCGCCCTCACCCCCTTTGACCTCTCGGTCCTCGCTGCAACCAGGGCCTTTCACGCAATATTGGTTGTCGCTTTTGTCGTGGATTACCGCGTTGGCAGGAACAAAATTATTCGGTTCCTCGCGCATCTTCACCCCAGCATCTTTCGCTTGCTCAATCATCCAACTCAATGCCACCCGCGACAATTCGTTGTCAGCCCCTAAACCGCCCCCGATGTCTGCGTGCGCACCAATGAAACCCATTTCAACCCGCGTTTGCCCCACAGGAAGAACGCTTCCCATGATCGACTCCAAGGGGAATGCACCTGTTGAATCAGACAACCGTCGAAAGGTATCGCCACGGTATTCGTTCAACGCCACGGCCTGCGCCACATACTGAAAACCTGGCACCACATCAAGCTGGTAACTCCTGCCACTCAGGTTGGTGCTCAACACGGTGTCCCACAAACCTAAGAAACGAAAATTGATCATTTGGCAACGTTGTTGCACTTCGCCATTCACCATCACGCTGTAAGAGTACTGGCCGTTGCGGGTGTTGGCGTTGATGCGGTTGGCAAAGTCACGGGCTTCAGCGCCGCCTCGGCTGTAGCCAATGATGTCGACATCCATCAGGGCGGTGTTGTCGGTTGCCAATTCGGCTTCGGCATTGAAGTACGCCACCATCCGGTCAATGCGTTGCGGGCCGGTGAAGTTGGCCGCCATGTCCAGCGTGGAGGTGTTGCCCCATGAGAACTGAATATCGCCCCCAAACTGTGGGTCTGTTTCACGATGGCGGGTGCCAACACCAGAAACATATCGGAAATTATCTGTATACAACTGCGCAAATTGCCATACATTTGACACACTTCCACCCAACTCATTGAGCGTTGCTTGGTCGTTGCTGTTGCCCGTCCCATCAAACGCAAACAACACCAAGCCATCGGGGTCGACATAGGCCAAGGGGTTGTGTCCCACATAGGCATAAGGATTGCCCCCATTCGGGTGTCCCATCGGATCAGGGCTCAGATACTGCCCAGCTTGCGGGTCGTAATAACGTTGTCGGTTGTAGTGCAAGCCTGTTTCTGCATCAAAGTATTGGCCGGGCAATCGCAGAGGCAACGCAAAGTGGCGCGATGCCAGCACTTGCCCCTCTTGCACCACTGCCGCGCCAAATGGCGCATAGCGCGCTTGCCATAGCAATTGGCCATCGGCATTGGTGGCCGCTTCTGGCGCACCCAAGTGGTTGGTGTGCAACCAAGCCAGCGACCCCATATTGGCCTCGGCACAGAACCAACTTTGAAACGCATGACCGATGTCTTGCAAAACCAACCGAGCCTCTTGCGTCATGCTGGTTTTTTCAATTGAAAGCGCTTGCCCCTCTGGGGTGTCAATCACCGCCAACGGCAGTTGGCCAACATGGATGTATTGCCGGGTGATTCGCCCTTGGGCGTTGAGCTCCGCCAAGGGTTGCCGATCTGTGTCGTAAAGATAATGCGTCACTTGGGCATGGGTTTGCATGTGCGCTTGCGAATGCTCAGCCTCTACAGCACGTTGCATCACCGATTTACGAATGCGCAAGCCTCTGTGATCGTAGGTGTAGTCGCTGGATTGCGCTTGCGTTTGTACATGGGTCATACGCCCCAAGGCATCCCATTCAAACTGGCGGTTTTGCAATTGAATGGGTTGGCCGTTTGGCGTGTACTGCGTGCCGCTTTGCACCGGTCGGTGGGTGCCCGTTAGAAATTCTTGCGCTTGGGTACCTGCTTGAAATTCGTTGACATCAGTCACATTTTCTTGACTGAGCACACGGCGCCCCACCGCGTCATAGGCAAAACGACTGTGGTTGGCCCCACCCATGTCCACCACCGCAGAGCTGGCAGCGATCAAATGCGCTTGTCGGTCATAGGCGTAGTAACTTTGTCGCACGCCAGCGTTGACCGCGATGCCACCCTCTGCCGTTGCCACAGGTTCCACACTTTGGGTGTGTAGCAAATTGCCGCGTGTGTCCCAAAGATAGCGGTGATCGATGAATGCAGCAGCGTCTGTCGGTAAACCAAGCGCTCCCGGCAACTGTTGCGGCGCCGGCAAATTGGTAGCATGTGCACTGCGCACACCCAAAAGCATGGCAATCGTTTCTTGTGTGGTTTGCCCAAGAAGAATGGGGGGTGCTGCACGCTGCGCGTTCTGTAAAACGGTTAACGGTTTTTCTGAAAAGGCACCTCGTCGATACACCACACGCGCCAAATCGCCCTGTGGGCTGCGCTGAAAGAGGGCATGTATGCCGTTGCCATTTGTGTAGCTTGCCAAGCCCACCACATCTCTTGCCAAATCTTTCACAACCGTTTGTTCTTGCCCAAACCAGCGCAGCCAAGCGATACGAATAGGGTTGCGTACCACTTGCGTGACTTGGCCTTGCCCATTGCGCACATACTGCAACAGCGTGCCATCTGGCAAAGTACTGGCCATCAGTTGGCCCTGCGCATCGTAGGTATAGCGGGTCACCGCCTCATGCGCTTGAATGGTTGAGCCCTCAGCATTTTTCAAAATCACAACGCGTGCCGTTGGCAAACCCTGCGCGTTGTGGTCGTAGCGTTCTGATTGCGTGGGATGCTCAAGCGCGATCAACTGGCCCTGTTTGTTGTAACGCCATTCGGTGATGTCTGTTTTGCCTGTTCGGGTATGCGTCACACTTTGCCGAGAAATTCGACCTTGTGGTGTGTATGCGTACTTGGCCACATGCCCATTTGCATCGGTCATCTCTACCAGCCGATCGCTTGCGTCATACACGCGGCGACTGCGCCCATGGTCTGCACTCAACATCACCACCACACGCCCAAAATCATCCTTCAGCGTACGCGGCACAGGCAGTCGTTCCGCTTTTTGCAACTGCCACGCTGACACCTTGGCTGACACACGCGGCAACGGTGTCATTGCATCAGGGTGTACCCATTGACGGCCTGCGTTATCCTTCATGCCTGTCAATTGACCCGACGCGTCGAAACTCGCAAACTGCTCGACGGCCATGCTGTGGTTGTACCGCCCCGTTTGCAATAAGTGACTTTCTAAGTCGTATCGGTTTTGTGTCAGCACACCCAAGACACCGGCATGCCACAGCAATCGGCCCGCCCCATCAAAACCCTGCCGAGCATAGGTCTTGAAGGTTTTGTCCGTCTCGGTGGTTTCTCCTAGCCCCAACTCTGTGGCGCGACCTAAGGCGTCATAGCGATAACTTTGAATGAGCGCTTGCGGCCAAGCTGCGCCACCTTTGCGCGTGGTGATGAGGCGAGTTTGCGTGTCATACATAAACTCGATGTAATCGCCTTCCGTGTTTTTAACTGCGCTGAGCAAGCCCGTGCTACGGTCATAGCTCAACGCATTGAGGTTGCCCCCGGGCAGCGTCATGGTCTGGATAGCATTGCCTAGCTTGTCCCAGCTCAACTGCGTGATGTCAGAGTCTTCAGGGCTATCGCGTGGCCCATTAGGCAAAGGGCCATCGATGGCCACCAACAAACTGTTGCGATTGATGTTTTCGTAGGTGTAACGGGTGGTTCTTTCAATCACTTTGCCATCTACCGGCTCATAACCAGTTTCAGTGACTTGTGTAGGTTGCCCCGCCGTGTTGTACTGCAAGCGCATCTGACGTTCTTTACCTGGCATCACACTGGGCCAGGCGATCAAACTAGGCTCGGTGGCGAGTAGCGTTGGATACTCATAACGCACTTGCCATTGGGTTTGTATCGGTTTGCCAGCTGCATAGGTGATTTTTTCAATTTTGATCGCGCGTCCTTGCACATCGAGCGTGGTGCGCTGCGTTTGTAAAGCATGACCTTGCGCATTCAAGGCGGTTTGCTCGATGAGTCGACCCAACTTGTCATAGCCATAGCGCATGTTCGGCGGCCCGCATTGGGCGCAACCCGCACCACGCGATTCCAACAAACGCCATTGCCCTGCTATGTCAGCGTGTTTGTAGGTGGTGGTTTGCCCTAGCGCGTTGGTCAATACAGTTTGTCCGGGCGTGCTGGTGTTGAGGCTGATTTTTTCTATGCCATCTGCTTTTTGCGACAAGATCGCCCTGCCCAAACTGTCATAACCGTATGTACTGATGCGCTGATGCATTGACGCACCGTCACTGCCACTGCCTTGCACACTGATACCCGTCAGCAAGGTGGGAAATTTGGGATCTTCATAGTGATAGCTGCGGGTGATGCTGGAGCGGCTAGGCCCAATGTTGGAAAAAGCATGCATGCGCTGTGCGGCATCATGCCAAGTCGGTATCGCCACTTGCGTCAAATTGGCAGCGGTGATGGTTCGGTGCAACTTGCTGTCTTTTGGCAAAGGGCTACCGTATTGGTAAACAAAGCGTCCCACAGGACTATCGATGCTTTGTACGCCACGAAATTTTTGAATGCCATCGCTGTTAACTTGAATGCTTTTGGGGTCTGCATGGTTGAGGTCTAACACGCGACCTTGCGGGTCACGCACTTGCAACAATGCACCTCGGGGCGTGTAGCGCAAACTCACAAACTCTCCGGTTGGCGCAGTGATTTGCACCAACTTACCGTCTTGGTCAAACAACAGTTCTCGACCACCCTTTTGGCCGTTGCCATGCCAACGCCAGAGATATTCTTTACCCTGAGCTGTTTCGCGAATGGTGACCACCCCGTTGGCTGGGTTGTGTGTCACGCAATGGCTTTTGTCAGCAGGGTTCTTCTGAAAAATCAAGCGAGTACCGTCGGCTTGCACAATTTGCAAACCCAAGGCCGTGTCGTACAACTCGGTTTCATACGAGAGCTTCCACCCCTGTCCCAAAATGCCAGCGGGCACATTGGGCAAACTGTATTGGCTGTTGTAGTAGCGCACCAACTCCAAACCGAACACACCGGGCAATGCCGGCATGTCTACCTCCATTTGAAATTTGTTGCCGTTGATGATGTTGATGGGATTACCCGCCCCTTGCTCGGTGCCACTGCTGTTGCCTTGCGAGGCCACACTCGAACCACCACAAGTGTTGCCACCTGGTGTGGGCTTGCACATTTGCCCTCCAACACCTGTACCACCACCGCCTGCGCTGGTATCGCAGCTTTGCTTGGTTGGGTCACATGCTGCCGCCTGAACTTGGTTGAAACACAACGCCATCCAAAAAACGAACACCACGTTACGCAGGTGTTTAAGAGCAAACCACCGTGTCATGGTGTCACCTTTTGGTAAGTCTGCTGGGCTTGAACAGGGTCTTGCGTGTCAGTTTGGTCTTCATCCTGAGACTGATCACTCTGCTGGTCTTCGTCCTGCTCAGCGTCCTGCTGTGTTGCGTCATCCTGTTGTGGCGCGTTATGCTGGCGTTGCGTCTCCTGTGGCATTTGTTTCGAAGGAGGCGCAACTTGAACAGCAGATGTTTGTGCGGGATCGTGATTCGGTTGCAACGGCTGACTCAGATGAGGCGGCGGACCAAGTTTCTTTTGCAGACGCTTTTGCGTGCTCTGAACGCGATCTACCAAGCCGGGCGTTTGACTGTCAACAATGGAGGGGGTGACAAACACCACGAGTTCAGTCTCATCGTTTTGAAACCGTTTTGAACGAAACAAGGCACCCAATATGGGGATATCACCCAAACCCGGCACTTTGTCGATGCTCGTGCTGTTTTTTCGGGAGATAAGTCCCGACAAAACCAAGGTTTCGCCTGCCTGCACATTGAACTCAGTGCTGGTTTTGCGCGTTGTCAAAGCGGGGCCTGCAGGTGTACTCAGGCTGGTGTCAATCGCACTGACCTCGCTGTCGATGATGGCGCGCACCACACCGTTGCGGTCAACACGTGGTGTGATGTCTAGCTTGATGCCATAGGGCTTGAAGATCACGGTTGGACCGTTGATGGTTGAGACCGAATAGGGGTACTCACCACCTGCCAAAAAACTGGCTTTAGAACCATTGCGTGCAGACAGTTGCGGCTCCGCCAGCACACTCGCCTTGCCGCTTTGTGCCAACAAATTCAGCTTACCGCTCAGCCCTGCATTTACTGCAGACAAGGCTTTGAGCTGCAAGGGGTAGTTCAGCGCTGAACCCAACACCGCTGGCCCAACCGGGCCTCCGGGCACCGCAATGTTGTATTGGGTTGGGTCCCCTCGCGTGGCAGGACCCCAAATGCCACCCACAGCTGCCCCACCGGTTGCGTTCCATTTGATACCAATCTCACGCAATTCATTGACGGGGAACTCCACCACTTTGACATCCAACAAAACCATTTTTTCCCAACCCAGTCGATTGGTGAAGTTCACAATCTGCGGGTAACGCTTGGCAAGTTCATCAATCTTTGCAATTTCACTGTCAGCTAAGCTGTCACCTTCGACTATGACCTTGTCGCCGATGATGGATGTTTTCGTACCAGAGATACCTGCCAGAAATGTTGAAATTTCTCTTGCGAATCGCGAGGTATCGCCTTGGCTGATGACCACCTTCATTCGTTGGTAGCGGCCATCTTCATTCCAAATGAACAAACTAGAAGTGCCAATGGCGTTTGCAAAAAGAATGACATCTTTTTTATCCAATGCCACCGCAGTCAAAATGCCGCCATTGCCAACCGCAATGCGACCTAAGCCCGGCGCTGGAAACACCTTCGACTCGCCCACAAACATAGCAATCTCTGGCACCTCCTCCTCATCGATTTTGTTTTTTTGAATTGGGTTGTAGGGCAGCACAGTATTTTGTGATTGCGCAGGAGAAAAAGGAAATGTCAGGGCCAGCGATAAGGCCACGCTGGTTTTTTTAACAACACGAATTGAAAGAGGGGACATAAATTACTTTGTGGGTTCAAGGGGCAAGGCTTATCGCTCAAGGCTGATTGGCTGGCGAAGGGGGCTGCGCTTTTTCCCCATCTGCTGATGCATTGCTTGTTGCGTCTGTCGCCATGTCTGCTTTGCTTGGCAACAGTTGGGGAGACTCCGCCGATATCTGTAACGTTCGCGTGCGTGCACCGCTTTTTAAGTGCAGCCCCTCTGGCGGTATTTTTCCGTTTCTGCCGCCATAAAGAACGGGCACCTGGCCAGAGCCACGCGTGTTTGCGCTTGTGCGCATCTGTCCGCCTAGTCCAAACAAACTGGCAACGTCTCGATTAACGCCTTTGACCTCTTGAACATCTAAAGGGTTGCGCAACAAGGCTGTGAGCTTGCCGGCTTCACGCGCTGCAATCACGCTTTGGGCTTGCTCCAATGTAGTGTCAAGCGTCACTGTTGAATACTGCCGTCGCTCACCGCTTTTGGGGTCATCCACCGAACGCTGCCCGGTGGCCATCACTTTGACAACTTGCAACACAGGAAAGGTGAATTTCTTTTCTTGCTGACTGACCGTCAGCATCAGATCGATCAAGTCACCTGGTTCGAGCATTCCTGAAATTGAATTGATTTCATCCACCGGCACAGTGATCGCCCTGCGTCCCGCTTCCACTTGGGCTGAAAAAGTAGGTTTCTTGTTCACGCCAAGCATGCTCCAAACCACGATTTCTCCAGGATTGGCACCATAAGCCAGCGTTTTACCGTCAAAGGTTTCAAATTGGTTGGGCATCAAGGCATTTGAATGCGCAAACTCCTTTGGCACAGCGCGCACAGCGACTGTTTCTGAGGAAATAACGTCACCTTTTTGAAGCTTGACCTTGGCAACCACCACATTCATCAAATTGGCTTTGCCTTGCGCCTCAATCGCCTCCATGCGATTGGACAAATAACTTCGCGCCCCCAAGGCTGCCAGCACCCCGATGAACAAGGCAGCGCCCATCAGCGCCCATGATTTGTTCAATTTGATTTTTTTAAGTTGAAATTTCATAATTTATAAAGGCAGTGAAATGGCAAAACTGATCTTTCGATAAGCCAGAGAAAATGCATCTAACAACTGCCTCAAGGCGCTGTTTTCATCGGCCATGCCAACCCCAAGTACCAAGGCAATGGCCGCTGTCAGAAGCAAATACTCCGTCATGGATTGACCTAGCACTTTTTGACAGCTACTTTTATTGATTGATTGCTTGCAACGGGTCGTCATTGTTTTTTATTTCCCATGTTGTGTGTGATGGTGTTGATCACAATGTCTGTTTTGCCCGCTTCAGTTTTGGCTATGGTTGCCATGGCTTCTTTATGTTTGCCTTTGAAATACAAGTTGATGCCTGCACCATTTGTCATAGCGGTCTCGCGTTCTAGCGAAAGGCCGTCTTGTTTTAAGGCTTCGATCAATGCAAATCGGTTGAGATCTGGACTGTGCCCATTGCGCAACGACACATACACCGATGTCTTCTGTTGGTCTTGCGACGACATGCGGTTCACCTCTTGCGTTCCAGCCGGCCATCGGTCAAGCCAACGCGATACATCTTTGACCAGTTGCGGTTGCGTGGCATTGAATGCAGCGACATCGCTCACAGTCGCCAATCCTTTGATGCCACCTAACCCATCGTCACGCATGCTTTCAAGCTGTACGGTGAGGTAATAACCACCCTGAGCACGACCCAAAATGATTTGCTTGCCAAGCCTGTTTTCAACCAAGGGCTGACCCATGCTGCGCTTGAACCAATCAACCGCTTGCGCGACCTTCATGCCCTTCGCAATAAAACCTTGTATTCGCATGGGCACACCATTGGCAGTCAATTGATCGCCGACCGCAAAGGTGTCTGCATTGGGCGGTAGTGCAATGACTGGCCATCCCTGCGCCTGAACAACTGTGCTTAGGCACATGACCAACGACAGCAAGGGATGCTTCAATCGACGCATCACTTGTTCTTCACACGATCAGCAGGTACATGGTCGCGCCAAAAGTCTAGCTTTCCTAAATTGGGTGGATCAACCCCTGGCTCCAACACTTTCATCAATGGATCTATGACACTTGGAAGATATTTCAACAGCTTATTGACAGGCGTGATGCCCTCGACTTTGTCATCGACATCTTCTGGATGACGTCCTGCCCAACCATCTGTCACAACACTTGTACTGCGCTGCATGACAAGGTTGATCGTGTCAAAGGGTTTATAAAACTCTAGATTCGCGGGCAAGTTAGCCAGCGTAACTTTGACATGGGTGGTGTTGATACCCGTTCCACCAAATCTGAATGCAAATCCATTTGCATCCATTCCGTCTTGGTGTGATCGTTGCACGACGACATCATCAAATTTTGCAATCAATGATTGATCGTTGGGTGTGCGCCAAAACAAGTTTTGATGGGCTTTGAAGTTGCCCGCCACATCGTTGGTTTTGATCGGCGCGGTGGAGCTACTGAAAAATCGACGCCGCACTTCGTCTTGCAACTGATCAATGGGTTTCTGACTGTTTTGCGCTGCATTACGCACCATGTCATCGAATGCAGCGTAACGACTTGCAATGAGTGTGCTGTGTGCAATGTCTTGGTATTTGGCAATGATGGGTAGCAACAAAAAAAGTGGCAGCAAGGCAACTGCAATCACCAAGAACTCCATCAAAGCTTGACCCTGTTGATGAACTTTGGCTCTTTTTTTTCTTTCGCAAGTCTTCACGGCAACACCACACCTTTCATCAGCATTGCTTCTTGACGCGCACCAACTGGCACCTCCATCAAGTGTGTTTGCCAATAGGGATTGAACAAGCTTGCCAATTCTTTTTTCCCATCGCCTCGCTGGGTAGGTCGCTCGAAAAATGTTTCTGATGCGGCAAGTCCGACATAAGACCTTCCACCAAGCCCCCCTTTGACACCGTTTTCGTAATGATTCAATCTGGGTGTTGTGCGAATGGCTGATCGTCCATCGGATGTTCGTGTTTGATCTGCGTCTCTGTATACGCGAATTGCAAATTGAACCCGTGGGTCAATTTTTGCCAACCCCTCTTCTGACAAATCGAAATAGCTGGGTACGCCGCTGTATGCCCAGTTGTCACTTGCAGAATCATTGGTTCCAGTCGTTGAGGCACGTTGATTACCTTTGCCTAATGAAGTTTCTGATTCATCGCAGGATGGCAATCTATTTTTTGGCGTCTCCAATCGCCAGCGGTGATAACTGGCTTGGTCGGCAGCTCGCCACTCGTCAAAACCGATGAGCTGTGTCCCGCCACCTCTTGTCACTTTGTTGAAGTAAATGCCATCAAAGGCACATGCGACCACCAAGGCGCGATCCGACCACGCCCGTGCAGGGGTAAATCCGTCCTTGTTGACAACGCCCACCTCAAAATCACGCATACGAGTGCGGCTTTCAGCGTCGTACTCTTTCATGAAGGACGGCGCGTCACCCAAACTCATAAAGGTATCCCGAAGCGGTAAGAATTCGACTGTGATGTTTCCGTCGCCCGCATAATTGGCATCTGCAACTTCTTGCATCACACCTTTGCGTACAAGCCAGATGGTGCTTTTCACGACCACTTGTGAAATTTCAAGAATCTTTTTAGATACTTCTGCCGCTACGACAACTGCCCCCAAGATACCTTGCGTAAAGTTCGTCGTGATTGTTCCAACTTGCGCTGCAGACCCTAAAATCGAGCATATGGGCGCATAACGCAACATCATCTCTACTGCTGGCTCTGAGATGTAATAGTTTTCCGGATTGCAACCAAGTGACATCGCACTTTGGCCATGTTCCTCCAAATACTTACCCCAGGATGCCAAGCTGACACTTTGCGCAATGGCGACTTCATTGGCTACCAAAGCCCTGTTGGTGTAAGCCATGTAGTTCATGGCACGCGCATGCATGATGCCCGCGCTGTAAGCCACAGCATCAGTGGTGTTGACCAGCTTGGTTTTCTCTTGCGTCAGTTGACCCACGTTGAACAGGAAGTACAACGCAGCCACACCGGCCATGAGCATGAACAGGCCATAAACCATGGCCTGTCCTCTTTGCTGGCAAGCCAAACCCACCACTTTGCAGTTACTGGCGTGACAGTACTGCCAGTAGCTGCGATGGGTCATTGCCCGTTGGCGTTGTTGTAGCTATCGAGGCTTTTTCGACCCCGCTCAGCATCACTATTGGTTGCTGCAGCACGCGCAGCGGTGATCGCTGCTTGAGCATTTTGACCCGCCACCTCGTTTGCAATGCCCGAAGTTTGAGATCGAATCGTCTGACCAAAAAACTGGAATGCTCCGATAGCCGCTACGGCTATCAAGGCCACGATGATGATGTACTCGGTCATGCCTTGACCGATTTGACTTTTAGCGCGCGCGCTTACTTTTGTTGATTTGTTAAACCATGTCATACGAAGACTCCTTTTTGGATTGGCCTAGCCCTCTGATGAATAAACACCAGCGCGCCTGACAGCCAATACAACTTTATAGTTATTTTCCAGGAGTGCTTCTATTCAATCTCAGTTTTTGCGTGAGTACAACCCTTAGAGCAACGCCAAATATCGTCGTTGAAACGCGTTCAGTCTTGGTTCGCAAGAGTTTGGTAACGAATGTGGGGTTTCAGAGCTGGATGCCCGAACCCATGTACAGACCCGAGCGCACAGTGGACGACATTCATCCATTGCCCGTCTCTCAGCTGACCAACACCAGAACATTGACTGCTTTTCGTCGAAGAGCTGGCGTCCTGCCAGGGCCATGTACTGACTTATTCAACAGTCACCGACTTCGCCAAATTCCGAGGCTTATCCACATCCGTCCCCCGCGCACAAGCCGTGTGATACGACAGCAACTGCAGTGGCACCACGTGCAGAATAGGTGACAACACACCATAGTGCTCGGGCATGCGAATCACATTCACACCTTCGCTGCTTTGAATCTTGGTGTCGCCATCGGCCAGCACATACAACACGCCACCGCGTGCGCGCACTTCTTGCATATTGCTTTTGAGTTTTTCCAGCAGCACATCGTTAGGCGCAA
>JACCDH010570411.1_pt1 | contig 12692 bp, 9 predicted proteins | sample 7442481 | NCBI WGS metagenome assembly JACCDH01 (sample SAMN15323433, study PRJNA562643) | freshwater metagenome | isolation source: river surface water | place: USA:Blue River Watershed | collected 2017-08-15
CGGTAATCGCGCCGGCGCGGCAGATCACCAGGTCCGCGGCTGCATAGCGGCTTGCCATGTCGTCGATGAAGTCCACCACTTCAGCGTTGACGCCGGCATTCGCGTAATTCTTTTTCAATGCATCGATGTGCTGTTTGCCCGACTGGTGCACGACGCGCGGGCGCATTGCTGCCGGCATCTGCGCAAGCGCTGCCGGCAAGGTGTCGTTGAGCACCTTCGCGCCGAGGCTGCCGCCGATCACCAGCACATTCAGCGCGCCAGTGCGCTGCGCATAGCGCTCTCGCGGCAGCGGCAGGCTGCTGATCTCCTTGCGCACCGGATTGCCGGTCACCAGCGCCTTGTCGTTTGGCACACCCTTGGCGGCAAAACCGAACAGGATCTTTTTTGCGAACGGCAGCAGCGCCTTGTTCGACATCAGCAGCGCCGCGTCCGCGTTCATCAGCGCCATCGGCTTGCCGCTCAGCGCGGCCATCATCCCGCCGGGCACCGTCACATAGCCGCCCATGCCGAGCACCACGTCTGGCGCTCGCGCGCGGATGATGGAACGGCAACGCAGGAAGCCGGCGACCATCTTCATGGCGCCGGTGATGGTGTGCTTGATGCCCTTGCCGCGCAGGCCGGCGAAGTCGATCGCGTCGAACGCGATGCCGCGCTTCGGCACGATCTCGGCCTCCATGCCGCGCTGCGTGCCAAGCCAGGACACCTGCCAGCCGCGCGCACGCATCGTGTCCGCAATCGCGAGGCCGGGGAAGATGTGTCCGCCGGTGCCGGCTGCCATGATGAGGAGGCGCTTCATACGCGACCTCCACGCATCATCACGCCATTTTGGCTACGGCCGTGCGCATTCGCGCACTTAACTTCGCTGCGCGAAGTTAGCCTCCACCGAAACCGCGTCAGTCCATTCATTGCGTAGGTGCGCGCACTCATACACGCCCTCCCCGCATCATGACGCGGTTTTCATAATCAATCCTCAACAGGACGGCGAGACCTATGCAGTTGATCGCAATCCCCGACCCGCCATAAGACATCAGCGGCAAGGTCAGCCCCTTCGTCGGCAGCAGCCCGAGGTTCACGCCCATGTTGATGAACACCTGCACGCCGAGCCAGATGCCTATGCCTTTCGCGGCCAGCCCGGCGAAGTATTTTTCGGCGGCGATCGCCTGGCGGCCGATCTCGAACGCGCGGCGCACGATCCAGTAGAACAGCGCGGTCACGACCAGCACGCCGGCCAGTCCCAGCTCTTCGCCGACCACCGCCAGCAGGAAGTCGGTATGCGCTTCCGGCAGGTAGTGCAGCTTCTCGACGCTGCCGCCCAAGCCGACGCCAAAGATTTCACCGCGACCGAAGGCGATCAGCGAGTGCGTCAGCTGGAAGGCCTTGCCGAGCGCGTTGTCCTCGGTCCACGGGTCGAGATAGGCCACCATGCGCTGGTAACGCCACGGCGAGATCAGGATGATCATGAAGAACACCGACGCCAGCACGCCCAGCATGCCGAGGAACCAGATGATGTTGAAACCGCCGAGGAACAGGATGCCCATCGCGATGCAGACGATCACGCCGAATGCGCCGAGGTCGGGCTGCAGCATCAGCAGGCCGCCGCAGATGCCGACCGCTAGCGCCACCGGGAAAAAGCCCTTCGACAGGCTGTGCATGTACTGCTGCTTGCGCACCGTGAAGTCGGCCGCATAGAAAACCATCATCAGCTTCATGATCTCCGACGGCTGCAGGCTGAAGCCGCCGAAGCCTATCCAGCGCCGCGCGCCGTTGACGCCCTTGCCGATGCCGGGGATCAGCACCAGGATCATCAGGCCCATCGCGCCGATGAACAGGTAGGGCGTCCATTTTTCCCATTGCTCGACGCGTACGCGGAACGCGAACAGACCGAAGATCACGCCGGCGCCGATGAACATCGCCTGCCGCATCAGGAAGTGGTAATTCTTGTAGTTCGCATACTTCGGCGAATCGGGAAGCCCGACCGATGCCGAGTACACCATCACCATGCCGAGCAACAGCAGCAGCATCGTGACCCAGACCAGCGGCTGGTCGTACTCGAGCATGTTCGAGCGCTGGCCGAACTTGGCCTCGGCCGCCGCAGCGTCCGCGCTCAGGAAGGCGGGCAGCGCGAGCTTCACGCGATCACCTCGCCACGGTCGAGGCCGAGCTCGCGCACCGCGTCGACGAACACCTGCGCGCGATGCGCGTAGCTGGTGAACATGTCAAAGCTGGCACAGGCCGGCGACAGCAGCACCTGGTCGCCTTCGCGCGCGACATTCGCCGCCTCGTGCACTGCACCGGGCAGCGTATCGCAATCCGTCATCGGCACGCCGGTGGCCTCGAGCGCGGCGCGTATCTGCGGCGCGTCGCGGCCGATTAGCATCACCGCCTTTACATGGCGCGCGACGGCGGGCGCGAGCGGCGCAAAGTCCTGTCCCTTGCCATCGCCGCCGGCGATCAGTATCAGGCGCGCGGCACTGCCCGCGCCGAGGCCTTCTAGGGCGGCGACGGTCGCGCCGACGTTGGTGCCCTTGCTGTCGTCGAAATACTCGACGCCGGAAATCGTCGCCACCGGCTCCACGCGATGCGGCTCGCCCGAGTACTGGCGCGCCGCATGCAGCAGTGGCGCCAGCGGAAGATCGATCGCGCGGCACAGCGCAAGCGCGGCGAGCACATTGGTCGCATTGTGCTGGCCGCGTATTTTCAGCGCCTCGACCGGCATCAGCCGGTTCATGTAGATCTCGACATCCGGCTGCGGCTTGCCGCGTTTTTTCTTTTGCGTGCCGTCATCGTCGGCAACGGCCAGCATCAGCCACTGCATGCCGCCATCGGTCGACAGGCCGAGGCAGTCCGGCGCGGACGGCATGTCGGTGCCGAAGCTGACCACCTGCGCCAGCGCATTTGCCATGTTCATCACGCGCGCGTCGTCGCGGTTCAGTACCCGCACCGTGTTCGCGCCGAAGATGCGCCCCTTCGCGGCAGCGTACGCATCCATATCGCCGTGCCAGTCGAGGTGGTCCTGCGTGATGTTCAGCACGGTCGCCGCATCCGCGTTCAGCGAGTAGGTGCAAAACAGCTGGAAGCTGGACAGCTCGAGCACCCAGCACTGCGGCAAGGCATCGGTGTCGATGGATTCGCGCAGCACGTCCAGCGCGGCCGGGCTGATGTTGCCGGCGACCTTGACCGTGAGGCCGGCCGCGCGGCACAGCTGGCCGGTCAGGCGGGTGACGGTGGTCTTGCCGTTGGTGCCGGTGATCGCGAGCACTTTCGGCGCATAGCCGCGCTCGTCCTTCAGCGCGGCCAGCGCCTGCGCGAACAGTTCGATCTCGCCCCAGACCGGGATATTTTTTTCCTGCGCCGCCGGCAGGATAGCAGCCAGCTCGCGATGGGGCGCAAGGCCCGGGCTCACCGCGACGAAGTCAACGCCGTCGAGCAGCGCGGCATGGAACTCGCCGGCCACGAACTCGGCTGCAGGATGCGCGGCCTGCAGCGCAGGCAGGCGGTCCGGCGCGCTGCGCGTGTCGGCGACGCGCACGCGCGCGCCGCAGCGCGCGAGCCACAGCGCCATCGCGAGGCCCGATTCACCGAGCCCGAGCACCAGTACCTGTTTGCCTGCGTAATTCATTCGTTTCTGTTTATCTCAGTTTCAGTGTCGACAGCCCGACCAGCACCAGCATCATCGTGATGATCCAGAAGCGCACCACGACCTGCGTTTCCTTCCAGCCCTTCTGTTCGTAGTGATGGTGCAGCGGCGCCATCAGCAGCACGCGCTTGCCGACGCCGGTGCGCATCTTGGTGTACTTGAAGTACGCGACCTGCAGCATCACGGACAGGGTCTCGACGACGAACACGCCGCCCATGATGAACAGCACGATCTCCTGCCGCACGATGACCGCGATCGTGCCGAGCGCGCCGCCGAGCGCGAGCGCGCCGACGTCGCCCATGAACACCTGAGCCGGGTACGCGTTGAACCACAGGAAGGCCAGTCCCGCGCCGGCCATCGCGCCGCAGAAGATCAGCAGTTCGCCCGCGCCGGGGATGTGCGGTATCAGCAGGTATTTCGCATAGGTCGCGCTGCCGGTCAGGTAGGCGAACAGGCCGAGCGCGGAGCCGACCATCACGGTCGGCATGATCGCGAGTCCGTCGAGGCCGTCGGTCAGGTTCACCGCGTTGCTGGTGCCGACGATCACGAAATAGGTCAGCGCGATGAAGCCCCAGACGCCGAGCGGATAGCTGACAGTCTTCACGAAGGGCACGATCAGGTCGGCCTTCGGCGGCAGGTCCATCGCGAAGCCGGACTGCACCCACGCGGTGAACAGCTCCATCACCTTGGTATTGGTCGGGCCGGACACCGAGAACGCCAGATAGAACGCGGCCACGAGCCCGATCAGCGATTGCCAGAAATATTTCTCGCGCGAGCGCATGCCGTTCGGATCCTTGAAGACCACCTTGCGATAGTCATCGACCCAGCCGATCACGCCGAAGCCGAGCGTGACGATCAGCACCGGCCAGATGAAGCGGTTGCTCCAGTCGCCCCACAGCAGCACCGCGATCGCGATGCCGATCAGGATCAGCGCGCCGCCCATGGTCGGCGTGCCGGATTTCACCAGATGGGTCTGCGGGCCATCGGTGCGTACTGCCTGCCCGACCTTCAGCTGCGTCAGCATGCGGATCACCGCAGGGCCGGCGAACAGGCCGATCAGCAAGGCGGTGAGCGTCGCGAACACCGCGCGGAAGGTGATGAAGTTGAAGACCCGGAACGCGCCCACCTGCTCCTGGAATTGTTGTGCAAGCCACAGCAGCATTTCAGTGACCTCCTGCCTGCGCGCCGGTCAGGCGCTGCACCACGCGCTCCATTTTCATGAAGCGGGAACCTTTCACCAGCACGCTTGCCGTCGGCGGCACCTTGGCGACTTCGTCGTTCAATTTGTCCATATCGTCGAAATGGCGGGCGTGGTCGCCGAACGCGAGGCTCGCGTGGCGGGCCAGTTCACCCACGGTAAATAGCTGCTCGATCTGCCGCGCACGCGCGTACGCGCCGATCTCTTCATGAAAGGCCACGCCTTCGCTGCCGACCTCGCCCATGTCGCCGAGCACCAGCGTGCGCGGCGCCGGCGTGGCAGCCAGCACGTCGATCGCGGCGCGCACCGAATCCGGGTTCGCGTTGTAGGTGTCGTCGATCACGGTCGCGCCATGCGCAGCCTGTTTCTTCTGCAGGCGGCCTGCCACTGGCGCGAAGGCCTCGAGGCCGCGAACGATGCTGTCCGGCGCGATGCCGATCGCCAACGCCGCTGCACACGCGGCCAGCGCGTTGCGCACGTTGTGCACGCCGGCGGCTGACAGCGTCAATTCAAAATTCTTTCCCTGCGCGTTCACGGACAGACGGCTGCCGAAGTCCAGCGGTTGCCACTGGCAAGTCACTTCCGCGCTATCGAAGCCAAAAGTCATCATGCGGCGCGAACCTGCATAGGCAGTCCACAGCGGCGCAAATTCTTCGTCGGCCGGGAACACCGCGCAGGCGTCGGCGGCCAGCCCGCTGATCACCGACCCATTCTCTTCGGCGACCGCGGCCACGCTGGCCATGAACTCCTGGTGCTCGCGCTGCGCATTGTTCACGAGGCCCACCGTCGGCTGCGCAATCTCGGCCAGCCGCGCGATCTCGCCCGGATGGTTCATACCCATTTCGATCACGGCCGCCTTGTGCTGCGCGTCCATGCGGAACAGCGTCAGCGGCACGCCGATCTCGTTGTTCAGGTTGCCGCGCGTCGCGAGGATGTGTTCTTCGCCGAACGCGGCAGCGAGGATGGACGCGATCATTTCCTTGACCGTGGTCTTGCCATTGCTGCCGGTGACGCCGATGACGGGAATAGCGAAACGCTTGCGCCACTGCTGCGCGATCTGCCCGAGCGCGAAGCGCGTATCGGGCACGACCAGCGCCGGCAATGCAAAATCGTCCGGCACGCGCTCGACCACCACCGCTGCCGCGCCGCGCGCGGCGACGTCCGCGAGGAAGTCATGCGCATCGAAACGCTCGCCGCGCAGCGCGACGAACAGCTCGCCCGGCGCCACGGTCTGGCTGTTGGTCGACACGCCGGTGAAGGCGGCATCGGCGCTCAACGTCGCGCCGGGTATGGCGTTCACGAATTCATTCAGGGCGGCCTGCATCAGTGGCCTCCAAAGCGGGTGGCGCGCGTGGCCAGTGCCAGCGACGCGTGGTCGGCGTCGCGGAATGCGAGTCGCCGGCCCTTGATTTCCTGATAGTCCTCGTGGCCCTTGCCGGCCACCAGGATCACGTCGTTCTTGCCTGCATGGCGGATCGCGGACAGGATCGCGGTCGCGCGGTCCTCGATCACCTGCAGCTTGCTGCGGTCTGCCGCAGGCACGCCGGTGACGACCTGCGCGATGATCTGCGCCGGGTCTTCGCTGCGCGGATTGTCGCTGGTGACGATGATGCGATCGGCACGAGAGGCGGCCGCGCCCATCTGCGGGCGCTTGCCCGGATCACGGTCGCCGCCGCAGCCGAACACGCACCACAGCTCGCCATGGCGCGCATCGGACACGTCGCGCAAGGTGTGGAGCGCCTTTTCCAGCGCATCGGGCGTGTGCGCGTAGTCGATCACGGCCAGCGGGCTATCGGCGCCGCCGAGCTGCTGCATGCGGCCCGGCACCGGCACCAGCGATTCGAGCAGGCCGACCACTTGCGCAACACCGAGGCCGCGCGCGAACAGAACACCGGCGATTGCCAGCACATTGCTGACGTTGAAATGGCCGATCAGCTGCGTGCGCACCATGCCGCCGCCGTACGGCGAATTCAGCTGGAAGCTGGTGCCCTGCTGCGCGATGCGGATGTCCGACGCGGACAGCAGTGCGACGCCGTCGTGCTGCGCACCTTCGGCGGTATAGCCGAGCACCTGCACCGACGGATTGGTCATGCGCATGCGCGCGATCATGCGCAGGCCGGCCGCGTCATCGAGATTGACGACCGCATGCTTGAGGCCCGGCCAGTCGAACAACTTGGCCTTGGCCGCTTCGTACGCTTCCATCGTGCCGTGGAAATCGAGATGGTCGCGCGTGAAGTTCGTCAGCACCGCGCAATCGACGTGCAGCTGGTCCATCCGTCCCTGCACCAGGCCGATGGACGATGCCTCGATCGCGAGCGCCTGCGCGCCCTGCGCCTTCTGATCGGCGAGGTGGCGGTGCAGCTGCACCGGGTCAGGCGTGGTGTAACCGGTGACAGCGAACGGGCCGCTGCCGCCGTCGCGGTACAGGCCGACGCCGAGCGTGCCGATCACGGCCGTCGGCAGGCCGGCGCGCGACAGTGCCTGCCCCAGCCATTGCGTGCACGAAGTCTTGCCGTTGGTGCCGGTGACGGCAACGCTGAACATGCCGGCGTCGGGCTGCGCGTACCAGTCATGCGCGATGCGGCCTGCCCGCTGCGACAACTGCGTCACGGGCTGGTGCGGCGCGCGCCAGTCGGACTTCCAGCGGAAGCCTTCGGCGTCGTCGAACAGCACCGCGGCCGCGCCGGCCTCGATCGCCTGCCCGATGTAGCTGCGGCCATCGCCCGTTTCGCACGGACACGCAAGGAACACGTCGCCGCGCCGGATGCTGCGCGAGTCGAGCGCGAGTTGCGCCGACGGCGCGTTCGCACGCAGCCAGTCGAACAGTTCGCGGTTTGCGTTGGCGGGCGTCATCACATGCTCTCCGTGACCGTTTCGGTCGGCATGATCACGTTCTCGACGCTGGCGTCTGGCGGCACGTTCATCGCGCGCAGCGCGCTGGCCGCGACATTCGAGAACACCGGCGCGGCGACCTGGCCGCCGAAGTGCTTGCCGGCGGTCGGCTCATCGACCATCACGGCGATGATGATGCGCGGATCCGAGATCGGCGCGAAGCCGACGAAGGACGCGACATACTTGTTCACATAGCGACCGCCTTCGAGCTTGTGCGCGGTGCCGGTCTTGCCGGCGACGCGGTAGCCGCGCACCTGCGCCAGCGGCGCGGTGCCGCCGGGGCCGACCACTTTTTCCATCATCTCGCGCATCTGCTGCGAGGTGCGGTCCGAGATCACGCGCTGCGCCTGCGGCGGCTGCGTGAGTTTCTGGAACGACAGCGGGATCATCTCGCCGTTGCGCGCGAAGATCATGTACGCGTGCGCGACCTGGATCAGCGACACCGAGATGCCGTGGCCGTAGCTCATCGTCGCCTGCTCGATCGGACGCCAGCTCTTGTACGGGCGCAGGCGGCCGGCCACTTCGCCGGGGAAGCCGGTGCGCGGCACCTGGCCGAAGCCGACCGAGGTGAACAGGTCCCACATCTCGCGCGGCTCGCACTTGAGCGCCATGCGCACGGTGCCGACGTTGGACGACTGCTGGATGATCTGCGCCACCGACATGGCGCCCGGATGCGCGTGCGAGTCGCCGATGGTCGCCGGGCCGATGGCCAGCTTGGCCGGCGTGTCGAGCACGGTGGACGGCGTGACCAGGCCCTTTTCGAGCGCAAGCGCGACCGTGAACGGCTTCATCGTCGATCCCGGTTCATAGGTGTCGGTCATCACGCGATTGCGCAATTGCGCGCCGGTCAGTCCCTGCCGCACGTTCGGGTTGTAGGTCGGCATGTTGGCCATGGCCAGCACTTCGCCGGTCTTCACGTCGAGCACCACGATCGCCCCGGCCTTCGCATGGTTCTGCTCCACCGCCTTTTGCAGTTCGGTAAATGCGATGTACTGGATCTTGCCGTCGATCGACAGTGCGAAGTCCTTGCCATCCTGCGGTTCGCGGATGAAGCCGATGTCCTCGACGACGCGGCCGAGCCTGTCCTTGATCACGCGCCGGCTGCCGGTCACGCCGGCCAGCAATTTCTGCTCCGCCCGCTCGATGCCCTCCTGGCCTTTGTCTTCGACATTGGTGAAGCCGAGAATATGCGCGGCCACATGGCCGGCGGGATAGAAGCGCTTGTATTCGTTGTGCGTCTGAATGCCGGGGATGTCCAGCGCGACGACCTGTTCGGCCACTTTCTCGTCGACTTGCCGCTTCAGGTAGACGAAGTTTCGGTCGGAATCGAGCTTCTTCTTCACCTCCTGCGGCGACGTTTCGAGCAGTTGCGCCAGTTTCCGCAGCTGCTCCTCGTTGACCTTGACCAGGTCAGGTATCGCCCCGATCGCCTTCACCGGCAGCGAAGAGGCCATCACCTCGCCGTTGCGGTCGGTGATCTTGCCGCGCACCGCCGGCAGCTCCAGCGTGCGCGCATAGCGCAAGCCGCCCTGGTGCTGCAGGAAATCGGTCGACAGCGCCTGCAGCCAGAACGCGCGCACCGCGATGGCGCCGAAGGCGGCAAACAGCGCGAACAGCGCGAAGCGCGAGCGCCACGGCGGCAGCTTGACTGCGAGTACGGGACTGGCGGAAAACGCGAGTCCGCGCGCAGCTGCCTTGCGTGTCGGTGCCCGCATCACCGGCCTCCCGGGGTCAGGTACTGCGTGCGACCGGGGCCGGGCAGGTTCATGGCCAGCGACGAACGGGCGATGCCGTCAATGCGCGAATGCTTGGCCAGCGTCGATTGCTCATATTGCAGCTGGTCCCATTCGGTCTCGAGTTGCTTGTGGCGCTCCAGCGCCCGCTCGTGCTCGATGAACAGGCGGCGCGACTGGTACTGCGAGTTGACCAGCGCCAGCGAGCACAGCACCAGCAGCGCAACGACGGTGATCATGGAACGGTTGCTCACGCGAGCCCTCCTTCCGGCAGGCGCATCGCGCAACGCATGACGGCCGAGCGCGCGCGCGGATTGGCGGCGATTTCGGCGTCGGACGGTTTCATCCTGGAGATCAGCTTCGCTTGCGGCTGCGGCAGCTCGGAGGCACGGATCGGCAGGCGACGGTCGGGCTGGGGCACGCTGGCCTTCGAGGCCAGGAACCGCTTGACGATTCTGTCTTCCAGCGAATGAAAGCTGATCACCACCAGTCTCCCGAAAGGCGCGAGCAGGCCAAAGGCCTGCGTCAACCCTGCTTCAAGGTCTTCCAGTTCTTGATTGATGAAAATTCGTACAGCCTGAAAAGTCCGGGTGGCCGGGTCTTTACCTTTTTCACGGGTCTTGACGGCGCCAGCCACGAGTGCGGCGAGCTGTCCGGTAGTGGCAATAGGCTCGATGGCCCGGCGAGCAACAATCGCCTTTGCAATCTGAAAAGCAAACCGTTCTTCCCCATACTCGCGTATCACTTTCTCCAGGTTGTCCTGCGTTTCCGTGGCCAGCCATTCGGAGGCCGGCATGCCGCGCGTGGTGTCCATCCGCATGTCGAGCGGGCCGTCGGCGCGGAAGGAAAACCCGCGCCCGGCCTCGTCGACCTGCGGCGATGAAATGCCGAGGTCCAGCAGCACCCCATCGACCTGCGTGATGCCGCGCGCGGAAAGCGCCGCCTGCATCGTCGCGAAGCTGTCGTGCTCGATCGCAAAGCGGCCATCGTCGCGCGCAAGCTGCTGCGCGACCGCGACCGCCTGGGTATCCTTGTCGAACGCTACCAGCCGACCGCGCGCCGACAGGCGCGACAGGATCAGCCGGCTGTGCCCGCCGCGGCCAAAGGTGCCGTCGACGTAAATGCCGTCCCCGCGCGCATCGCCTATCGCGAGCGCGTCGACCGCCTCATCCAGCAGCACGGTCCGGTGGGTGTACCCGGACGCCGATTGCTCAGTCATCGGCTGCCGTCAGAAGGAAAAATCGTTCAACACATCCGGCATGCCGCCGGCGATCGCCTGTGCTTCGCTCTCGTCGAGTTTCGCGGCGTCCCAGATTTCAAAGTGGCTGCCCATGCCAAGGAGCATCACGTCACGCGACAGGCCGACCGCGTTGCGCAGCTCCGGCGAGATCAGGATGCGGCCGGCGCTGTCCATGTCGACGTCGCAGGCATTGCCGAGGAAGATCCGCTGCCACGCGCGCGCCGACATCGGCCAGCTCGCGATCTGCTCGCGGTGCTGCTCCCAGACCGGGCGCGGGAACAGCAACAGGCAGCCGTGCGGATGCTTGGTCAGCGTAACGCGACCCTCGCTCTGCAGGACGAGCGCGTCACGATGCCGGGCCGGAATCGACATCCGTCCCTTTGCATCCATGCTCAGCGCTGAAGCTCCCTGATACACCCGGCCAGTCCTTGTTCTTGAAATATCGCCACCGAAAACAGCGCTTCCTGCAGTAGGGATCCGGAAAGAATTTCCCCCACAAAAAAACACTTTTTCACACTGCCGCCCACTTTCGAGGATGAGCCCACCCCGGTCAAGGAAAATGACAGGGCGAAACACTGGTTTTTTTCAATGAAGTCAAGGACTTAGGCGAACTAGTTGAAGCCGGTTAAAGGCTTAATAGTCGAGAGAAATGAAGGACTTAGAGAAGTTACTGAAAGTGGAACCTTAGTTTTGCACATGGGTTTGTACAGTAGGCTGGCTGGCGGCGGTCGCTGGTGCGGAAAGAAGCTTTGCCGAAGGAATGCCTGCGCTGAGCGCAGAGCGAGCATACGCCTCCAGCGAGGCGGGTGAACGATCTTTCATGCCCGGACGCCCGTCGGAACCGGACGCCATACCCCACTACTCATGCTCCGCATTCCACCGGCCGGATACGGCATTCATCACCTTCTAGCAGCGGGGCCCTCCATGAAACGAACTCACAGCGGCGATCTATCGCCGAACCCGTCGCCAACCAGCTCAAGCGACGCCCCGACTAACCGCCGTGACCCAAACCAGCAGCAGGCAGATGCCAACCGCCAGCGAGCACCAGCGATGCAGGTGGCCGCTGCGAATGATCCGGCTCCTGCAAATCCCCTGCCCGGGTTCGATGTCGATGCCGAACTGCCTGACTGGGAAGAGTTCGCGCGGATGCTGCCGCACACGCCTCCGGTCGAAAACCGGCGCCATGCCTCAGGCGATGATGTGTCCTCAGTCAGCAGGGATGAAAGATCAGCCAGAGAGTGGTGGTCCACCAAATCCTCATCCAGCAGCATCGATGAAACCGTCGTCACGAGAATGGTTGCCGGGATCGCCCCGGGAAACAACACGATCGTGGTCGGGCGGCCCAGCGCCAACGCATTGACAGAAATACTTGAGGTCTGCAAACGCAGTCCGCAAATTACGATCCTTGAGATCAATCCGCCAACGAATTCGACATTCCCTTTGAATGCACAGGAGAAGCTGATCGAATTTTTCTCCGGTCACCAGTCGATTCGCGAACTACGCCTCGTATTGCATCGTTTTTTCGCGGCTTCAATCCATCCAAAGCTGCTTGCAGCCTTGATCCAGAACCAGGGACTGAAAGCATTAAAGATTCTGGATGGCGACCTGATTTCGCCAGCGCCAGAGGATCGCCAGGCGTTTTTCGATGGAATCAAGCGAAATTCAAGCCTCGAATATCTGGGTTTGAGGACTATCACCAATGGCGAGTTGATCGCCGACATGGTCGAGGCATTGGCAGAGAGCCGGACGTTGAAGCGTCTCGACCTGGAAGGCATATGGCCAGAGGGAATCGGAAAGCGGCTCGCCCGGCTGCTCACAGCATGCACGTCATTGAGCGCCTTGAAAATCACTCCCATTCTTTATCGAGGCATGGAGGCGATCGATTGCATTCTGGATGCGATCACCAGGAACCAGACACTGGAAGTACTGGACATCCGAGGCTCCCTGATTCCGAATGGCCTGCTGACGGAAAATCTGATTAAACCCTTGATC
>JACCDH011751907.1_pt1 | contig 12691 bp, 10 predicted proteins | sample 7442481 | NCBI WGS metagenome assembly JACCDH01 (sample SAMN15323433, study PRJNA562643) | freshwater metagenome | isolation source: river surface water | place: USA:Blue River Watershed | collected 2017-08-15
ACCACTTCGGTTGGACTCACAATGTTGGCCATCGCCGGGTTGACTTCAGAATCTAGATACTCGAACGAGACATCCATCACAGGCGCCCAAGCTTCTTTGTAATCCTCAAAGATGAGCTTGAGTAACATTTGGATGATACGACGTTCGGTCGGGGTAAATTCACGGCCTTCAATTTTGGCGTGATAACGACCATCGCCGCCAAAGAAGTTATCCACCAGGATAAACACCAAGCGCGCTTCCATCGTGATGAGGCCAGTGCCTTTGAGCGGCCTGAACCTCACCATGTTTAAACTGGTTGGTACGAATAAGGTGTGGACATATTCACCAAACTTAATCATTTGCACGCCGTTGATCGACACTTCGGCGGTACGGCGCATCATGTTAAATAAACTGATCCGCATATGGCGAGCAAACCGCTCATTGACCATTTCCAAGGTCGGCATGCGACCCCGAACGATCCGATCCTGCGAAGAAAAGTCATACTCAAGTGCCGACCGTCCACCCGGACCGGAACTTTCGTCAACCTCTTCTTCTTCGACATCATCAACGCCATGGAGTAGCGCGTCAATTTCGTCTTGGGACAGTAAATCAGTCAATGCTTACCCCTTTGCAATGGTTATTGCATAACAAAACCAGTAAATAAAATTTCTTCAACCACTTTGCTACTAGCAACGCCAACCAGCGCATCTTGTACGTCTTTCAAGGCTGCTGCTTTTAAGGTTTCTTTTCCGGCAGCAGTCACTAAATCATCAGCGTTTGCTTTGCTAAATGTGCGCAGCATCGTGCTTTCAATTAGCGGAATATGTTGTTTTGCCAGTTCTTCATTGTTCTGACCACGAACCAACAGCTGTGCTTTGATTTGCACTAAACGTTCACGCGAAGCACCAGGCACATTGAAAACAAAAGGCCTCGGCATGCCGACATAAAGCGCAGTCCCCACAGTTGCTTCACCCGCCGCCGCTTCCGCTGGTTTTTCGGCAGTCGCATCTGCACTCCCCTCAGCAGCACCAGCTTCAGCTGTCGCTGCTGGAGGCGGCTCTTCTCCGCCCATCATCAAAAATGCACCACCGCCGCCAGCAAGCAGTAAGACCACTGCGGCACCAATGATGATTAATTTTTTCTTCTTGCCACCGCCTTCAGCGATTTCGAGATCTTTTTCGCCAGCCATACCAACTCCTAATGTGTTGTGCTTTTTCTTATTATTTACCGCAGCTCGCTACAAACGCAATGTAGAAACTAAGAAAGCCTTGATTTAATAGAGCTGTGATCGAAAATTCGCAAACTTATGCATAATAATCAACCATTCGTTCGCTGGCTTTGGCCGATTTTGGAGTAACTGGCAACTCCACTTCAATATCCTTACCCATCGCATAGCCTCGATTGGCTTGGCGTTCGTCTGGCTGCTGAGAACCTTGCCGCTCATTCGATTGGCGCTGTTCAACCTGCCCTTCGGTCAGGTTCATGCCTTGTTGTTGCAGCAACTCTTTTAATTTAGGCATTTGTTGTTCAATTAATTCTTTCGCATTGGCCTGTTGCACAACAAACTGCACCGCAAGCTGATCTTGTTGTAAATTCACTTTGATTTGCACAGTTCCCAAATCTTCGGGACTGATCCGCACTTCAGCGGTATGAATTTTTTGATTAAATTGATAAAGCACCCGATCGCGTAACTGCATGGCTGCATTCGGTTCAAGCAACTGTAATTGCCGCTCCATCGTTGCTAAATTGACGCTCTCCAACGGCTGACTTTGTGTCAAAGGATTGTTTGCTTGCAAAGAATTCATTTGGCCGGTCGCAGATGAAGCTGTCGTTTGGAATTGGGAAGCCGCAATACTCAACCCCTTGGCATGGGTTGGCGTTTGCATCAATTCAGCGAAGACTGGGGATACTTGTTGCGAACCATCCTCAGTGCTGGTTACAGCAACCGTTTCAGATAACAAGCGCTCAGTATGTTGTTGCTGCTGTTGCTGCTGTTGTTGCTGTTGTTGTTTTTGATGCTCAGCAAAAGTTTTTGGCGCTTGTGCATTCACTGCCATCTGAGTTGGATTTGCAGGAGTTGTCAACGCGTTACTTTGCATGTCGCCACCCGCCACAGCGTGAGCACTCAACAGCGGATCCAGCCCATTTTCAATAGGTTGACTATTGGTGAGTTGAGCGGATTGATTCTGCACCATCTGCGGTGTAGGTTGAATTTTACTCTCATTCAGGCCGACTAATTTGTTGGATTGGCTACTCGATTGACTGCTGGATTGATTGCTGGATTGACTGCTCGCTGGTTCAGGGCTCAGTTCAGCCTGTTCTGACAATTGCACAAACAAACTTGGTTCATCCCCAGTCTCATTCACTAATGTGCCATGCAACGTCAATGAATTTGGCTGACTAACATTCTGTTGATTGACAGTCTGCGAAACCACATTAGAAGCTTTGCTACCAGACTGTATGCTAGTGGGGTCGACGGTGCCATTCGCACCTTTGACCAAATTTTCGCTCGTTTCAGAAGCGTCCAAGGCCTTTGATGTTGCTGGCGATTGGCTGGTATTGTTGCCAGCTGCAACGCCATTTTTCTCACTGTAAGTTGCTGAGGTCTCGATAGTTCTTGCAAGTCCAGTTTTATCGGTAATCACTTGTGCATTCGCAGCTTTGCTTTCATTTTTACCTTCATCGCCTAACATCGTGCTTGCCACAGAAATTGCTTTTGCGGCTTTCTCAGATATTTCTGCCGATACTTTGAATTGCCCTACGGCAGGCACTTCATTGCTGACTCGTTTAAAGGCATCAACTTGCTCAGCATCCGCGATGAGAGCTGTGGCAGAAAGCTCGGAAGGCGAAGATGTATTCTTCTCGAGTTCAGTGGAAAGCTGAACAGAGGTTAATGTTGCCTCATCAGCTTTTGACAATCCGCCGTTTGCTGCCAAAGTTTGTGAATTAGCAACACCTGTCACTTTAGCAATAACTGCTCCCCCAGACGCGATTAAACCATCGCCAGCGCCCTGCGCTTGTCCAATCAACCCATGAAGCCCAGAGCTCTGTTCAGTTTCTACAGAGGCCAAATCTGTCGGCTGCCTATTGCGCAAGGTTTGTGAAATTTCTGTCAGTTGTGTCGAGAGTTCTTTCGCCGCTGGTTTTTCCAGCGCAACATCATAAGATCTGGCGTGAGTAATTAAGTTATAAAGCTCAGCCTCATCGCCACTACTCGCCAAATCGCTGTCAGCGGCAATGTCTTGGTCTGTAAAGTTTGCTGAGAGTATATCGGCTGATTGCGCTGTGTTGAGGATTGCAGTGGCGCCTAACACAGGTTCATGCATGGCAATTTCCTGCCCTGTCTGCACTTTGGATGAGCCAACCTGCTCCTTGGCATCAGTCAGGGTAACCGCATCATCTGCCGTTTGTAGCTCGTCTTCAAATATTTGTTCAAAATCACCCGCGATCGGCTCTTCTCCCCAAAGTGGAGCTCGGTCAGAATTCCCTTTGGAACCAACCACTTCAGTCACATTTATATTCAACGGAAGATTAATATTCATCATGACTCCACATTGATGCACCGCATTCATTGCTCAGGTGACTTGGGATGTTTAAAAACTAAAATTCATTGTGGCGAAAGGGCTATCGGATTTGACCTGCCGCCCTCAAGCGCTGCGCATTGACTGATGTTTTGCGCTTTTATCTCTCAACTTTTAAACTCATTCAATAATCAGGCCAATTTTGTTGGCAACTTGACTAAGCCCTATTGTTATCCTGTCATATGAGCGATGTTGGTCAAGAGGTCAGTGCTTTTCAAAGTTTTATTGGCCGATTGGTACTACATATTTGCTTGCTGCAGCCTGCGGAAATACTGCTGACCGGCTATTTCATCAAACAATTTCTGTTCGGCTTTTGCAGCTTTAGCCGCTTGTGCCATGCGTTCTTTTTCGATCAACAACTCAAGCGCTTTGCGTTTTTTTTGCATGTCCAGCCACACTTGACGACGCTGTTCCACCACTTTTTTTGCTTGGAGGATTTGCCGGTTTTGTTGCTCTAAAGCGAGGTCGAGTTTAGTAATGAAGTTGAGATATTGGTTAAACTGGCGACTTTGCATGCCTTGCGCACCGCGCTGTTGGCTTTGACGGACGTAATCGGTGCGATAATTTGCCAGACCATCATATTTTTGTTGGGCTTGCAGCATAAATTGCTGTGCTTGCACAAACTGTGCTTGCAGCTTTTCTTCTTTTTCTTGATGAACTTTGATCAATAACGCCAGTTGTGACATCGCCATGCTTAGAATCCTCTACCTTGCGGGATCAGCTGAACTAATCCTGCTAAACATTCATCGTAAGGCACCACATCAAGCATTCCTTGTTGCAGGAATTTATTAATTTTGGGCATTTGCGCCATGGCAATATCAAGCAGTGGATCTGAACCCCGCACGTAAGCGCCAATTGCAATCAAATCCTTACTTTGTGAATAACTGGCCACCATTTGTTTGATAGCTCTGGCCATCTGCTGATGCTCTGGACTCGTCACTGCGGGCATCACCCGACTAATTGATTTCTCAACATCAATGGCGGGAAAGTGGCCACTGTCAGCCAATTGACGCGAAAGCACGATGTGGCCGTCCAAAATAGCGCGCGCCGCATCAGCAATCGGATCTTGCAAATCATCACCTTCAGATAATACCGTGTAAAAAGCAGTGATCGACCCTTGACCATCCGCGCCATTGCCCGCACGTTCAACTAATGCCGGTAATTTGGCAAAGACCGAGGGTGGATAGCCTTTCGTGGCTGGTGGCTCGCCGACTGCTAGCGCAATCTCCCGTTGTGCCTGGGCATACCGCGTGACCGAATCCAACAATAACAACACATCTAAACCTTGATCGCGGAAATACTCAGCAATTTGCACTGCGGTTTCGCAGCCTTTTAGGCGCATCAATGGCGACACATCCGCTGGTGCGGCAACAACAACAGAGCGCTTACGGCCTTCATCGCCTAAGATTTCATCAATAAATTCTTTGACTTCGCGCCCCCGCTCACCGACTAAACCGACCACAATCACGTCAGCGGCAGTGCCTCGGGTCATCATCCCGAGCAGCACCGATTTACCGACACCAGAGCCTGCGAACAAGCCCATGCGCTGTCCTTTGCCAACAGTAATAATGGAGTTAATTGCTCGGACGCCCACGTCAAGTGGCTGGCGAATAGGCCGACGTTGCAAAGGGTTAATTGGCGTTTTTTTACTAGAGGCATATTCATTCGAGCGGACAGGGCCTTTGCCATCCAGTGGATTGCCGGCACCATCAATGACTCGGCCTAATAATGCCATCGTCAAAGGCACGCCCTGATAATCTTGGAGTGGTGTCACTCTGGCACCTGGCAGCACGCCATTGACATCATCTTTGGGCATTAAAAAAATACGATCTTGGGAAAAACCAACGACCTCGGCGAACAACTCTCCCGAGGCAGTTTCCACATGACAGGTTTGACCAATCGCAGCACTGCAGCCCGTGGCTTCAAGCGTCAAGCCAACCACACGAATTAACCGCCCCGCGACTACGGGGCGATTGATGCGTATATGTTGCTGCTGCTGTTTAATGCGCTCAGCAAGGCTGATTTGACTCATTGACGAAATCCACAAAGTTACTCTTGTCGAGGACTTTGCAAGAAATGCTCCAAGCTTTTAGCAATGCGGGTTTTTAATTGCCTTTCGACGGTGGAATCACCGGCATCAATCCGGCAATCACCTTGATTTAACGCAGGTTCTTGTTGTAACTGCCATCCGCGTTGCTCGATTTCCTCTGCCGAGAAGTGCTGATGCACGACTTCCAGATCCTGTGGATTTAGTAAAATTCGGATATTTTTCGTTTGATGCGGTAAAGCGTCAATTGCCTGACGCAAAGTTTGTAATAACACTCCAGGGTTGGTTTTGACTTCGACTTGAATAACGGCTTCAGCCATCGCCAACGCTAAATCTAACAGCGATTGTTCCACTTGCTCATCAAGTTTGGTCAACGGCATTTGCAGTTGGTTGAATAGTGCTTGCAGTTGATTTAACTGATCTCGTAACAGTTGCTCACCTTCGGCATAGCCTAGTTTTTTGCCCTCAGCTTGGCCTTGTTGCAAGCCATCTTGGTAGCCCTGATCGCGGCCTTGGCTGTAACCCTGACTAAAGCCTTCTTCTTTGCCCTGCGCAATGCCATCTTCATAAGCCGCTTGTCGGATTTCTTCTATATCCTCAGCTGTGAGCGGTTTCACTTCCTCAACTTCGGCTTTACTGACGACAGGCCGCCGCTCAGGCTCTGTCTTAAAAAGCGCATTGGTCTTAGCTGGATTTTTTTTCACCCCTTGCTGAAAATCAGGCGTTGGCCATTGTTTTAACAACTCCAATACTTCAGCATCGGGTTCAAAAGGCCGATTTTTAATAAATGAATTCAGACTCATCAGCCATTACTCCAACATCAAACGACTAAGCAGACTTACAGGAAGTCTTCCCCACCACCGCCACCCAACATGATTTCACCAGCATCAGCTAAGCGACGCGCAGTCGATAAAATTTCTTTTTGGGCGGTTTCCACTTCACTCACACGCACTGGACCCATGGCTTCCAAATCGTCTTTGAGCATTTCAGCAGCCCGTTTGGACATATTTTTCAGGATCTTCTCACGCAGTGTTTCATCAGCACCTTTCAGTGCTTTCATCAACACATCTTGCTGCACTTCGCGCAGAATGGCTTGGATAGCGCGATCGTCCACTTCCAGTAAGTTTTCAAACACAAACATCAGATCTTGGATTTGTTGCGCCATTTCTTCGTCATGTTCACGAATTGAATCCATCAACTGACCTTCAATATTGGTATCCAAGTAGTTCATGATGTCTGCAGCTGCCTTCAAGCCGCCCATTTTCGCAGCTTGCGCACCGGCTTGACCGGCGAATTGTTTCTCCATGATTTCATTCAACTCTTGCAATGCCGCCGGTTGAACTTCCTCTAAATTGGCGATACGCATCGTTAAATCAAGCCGCACTTTTTCTGGGAACTGACTTAAAATTTCAGCCGATTGCTCAGGCTCTAAATAAGACAATACAATGGTTTGGATCTGCGGGTGTTCGTTGCGGATGATATTAGCCACCTGCTTCGAATCCATCCACTTCAATGAATCCAAACCTTTAGCACCGCCGCCCAAAATAATTTGGTCGATTAAGTTCGATGCTTTTTCTTCACCCAATGCTGCCGTTAAGGCCCGACGGATAAATTCCTCACTTTGGAAACCGATAGTACTGAAATTCTGGATTTGTTCGATGAACAACCGATGTACCGCCGAGATCTTAGCCTGGTTCAAATCTTCGATTTGCGCCATCGCCATACCAACCCGTTGCACCTGCTTGGGTTCTAGATGCTTCAGAATTTGCGCAGCATCCTCTTCTGACAAACTCAGCAATAAGATCGCAGCTTTTTCGACGCCATCGAGTTTACCAACATCAAATGCTGGTTTTTGGGTAGTTTCGACATTACTCATCTTCAGCCAACCAATTCTTCACAACCAGAGAGGAAAGTTCAGGCTCATTGGCAACCAGAGCCCGCACCGCTTTTAATAAGTCTTCATCACCATGCAGATCTGGCAACATTAAGGTACCATCTGCAGCGAAACCAACAGATTTCGCATCAAACTCCTTGGTCAACATATCCAAGGTATCGTCGCCTAAATCAACACCGCGTGACAGTGAATTCTCGTCATAGACTTCGGTGGTATCTTCAGGATAGATCAACCGTTTCAACATCGGTTTAATTATCGCGAAGATGAGTACCACAATCACAATTACTGCTGCAAGTAAACGCGCAACTTTGAAGAACCACTCCTGCTCCCAAAGAGGCACTTCCTTCGCTTCACCAATTTCTGGGCGAGTGAATGGTACTGACACCACTTCAATAGTGTCGCCACGTTGCACATCAAAACCAACCCCGCCTTGCAGCAAGCGGCGAATATTTTGTAACTCAGCTTGTGAGCGAGGCTCAGGTTTTGCTGCTTCATCGCCCTTGGCTTCACCCATTTTGTAATCGACAGCCACCGAGACACTGATCCGACGGATCACCCCAGACTGCTGAGTAGAATGGCTGATGGTGGTATCCAATTCATAATTTCGAGTGACTTCTTTGCTATTACGGCCTGGCACTACAGGGCTTGAACCTGTGCCAGTAGTTTCTGGGATATTCGAATCAACTGGCGGCTGATTCGACAAAGCACCTGGAATACCGACCGAACCACCGCCCACACTATTTTCTTCAGCGGTCATTTCACTGCGAACAGCCGGTAAATCAGGATTGAAGCGTTTTTGGGTTTGTTCGGTGGCAGTGAAGTCCATTAACAAATCAACTTGCGCTGTGTAATTATCAACACCGAGCACTGGAATTAAAATCGAGTCAATTTTCTGACGATATTCTTCTTCCCGCTTTTGCTCAATTTCATATTCTTTGCGAGTTCTGGCAGAAGCTGCATCTTGCGACCCACTATTGAGTAAGCGGCCATTTTGATCCGTCACTGTGACTTTACTAGGCTCTAAACCTTGAACCGCCGAGGCAACCAAATCAACAATCGCATCAACTTCACTATCCTTCAGCGCTCTGCCGCCTTTCGCAGTAATCATTACAGTGGCTGAAGGCTGTTTTTCAACGCGTGCGAAGATGTTTTCTTTTGGAATGGCCAATAACACGCGTGCTCTTGCTACGTTGTCAAATTCTTCAATAGTGCGAGCCAGTTGTTGTTCACGGCTATGTTTTAAGCGCTCCATCTCCAAACGCTGACTGACACCAAAGCCACTATCCTGCATCAGGATATTTTCGCCAGAGTTGTTTTCTGGTTTGACGCCAGCCCGAGTTAAGCCTAGTTTGATGCTCTGATACTTGTCATCTGGCACCAAAATCACGTTGCCTTCCAGTTTGTAGTCGACCTTTTGCGCATCCAAATAATCAAGATGTTGAATAAGCTCAGTCGTTTCAAAGCTGCCTAATGGCCGCATTTCGGGTGATTTCGCCCACAGAATAATCAGGATGGAAATCGCAATACAAATGGTCAGCGCCACAATCATGGTAATTTGGCGAACAATATCTGGGCCCCCCATATTGCCAAGGAAACCTGACTTTTGCTCTTGCTGCACGTTATTGTCCTGAGAGGCATTATTAAAATCATTACTGCTCAGGGTAAGTTCGGTCGATTCAGCCACTTGTTAATCCTCCATCAGACCGGCATTGCCATGATTTCTTTATAGGCTTCAACCAGCTTGTTACGCACTTGTACCGTTGCTTCAAAGGCAATCGATGACTTTTGGCTGGCAATCATGGCTTGCGCCAAGGTTACTTTCGGATCGCCCATTTCAACCGCGGTTTGCAACTGATTGGTGTGTTTCTGCAGAGCATTGACATTATCTAATGCCATTTTGAATAGCCCTTGGAAGTCACTTTGACTGGTGTTTTCCACCACACTTTGCTGTGGACGAAGATCATTGGAAATATTCTGCGCTTGGCGTGCATACGCCTGCATTTCTTGAAAAAGTGCGGCACTTTTAATATCCATGATAGAGCTACCTTCTGGTTAAAACCTCTGATAGCTTTAATAAGCACAAGGCGTGCCAATATTTTTGACATTAAAAACAACAACTTAGATCATTTTAAAGGAGTCAAAGAACTGACGCGGGCGAAAAAATGAAGAAAATTGGTCGGTTTGAGTACCCTGAAACTAGAGCCAAACGAGTCGCAAACTAGCTACAGACTGAACGCCAAAGCTTCACGGTATGATTATTGAGTGACTTGCTGCTGATGGCCAATCTCAACAACTATTGTTGTGAACTTTATTGGCTTCATGCCTGAACCCACTCCATCAACATCAACATCAACATCAACATCAACCAAGCTTGGCTGCAAGTGGCGATTTAAATGTGTGCACTTGGCAAATTCCAAGCGCACTGGGTTTTATCGCTTAATTGGTGTTGGGTAACTGGATGCCTGATTCTCTCATCCGCGCGAGTTTGTACCTGAGAGTGCGAGCGCTGATCCCTAATTTCTCCGCCACTTCTTTACGACGATTGGCGCATGCTTTCATCGTATCTAGGATCAATCGATGCTCTTGTTCATATACACCGCTTTTGAACAGGCTTAAATCAGGATCATTCGCAACCAACGGCATGGTTTCTTGCTCGTCATCAAGACCATTGACATGAGACACTCTGTTGGGTGCCCCCGTGGTCTCTAACAATACATCGTCTTCAGTGATGAGTTGATCCGAGTGGACAATCAATGCACGTTGGATGACATTATCCAGTTCACGCACATTACCCGGCCAATCATGTTGCAAGAATTTACGTTTGGCGCCCGCCGATAATTCAGGCACTGCGATGCCTTGTTGCGAACAATGCCGCTCCAATAAATGTTGGCAAAGCGGCAGAATATCTTCCGGGCGCTCCCACAGTGCGGTCCAGGTCAGTGGAAACACATTGAGCCGATAGAATAAGTCTTCTCGGAAATGGCCTTGTGCCACTGCTTGACGCAAATCACGGTTGCTGGTGGCAATCACCCGCACATCGAGTTTGATGGTTTTGCGACTTCCCAAACGCTCGACTTCACGCTCTTGCAACACCCGCAGCAATTTTGCTTGCAGATTCAAATCCATTTCGCTGATTTCATCAAGCAATATGGTGCCTGCTTGCGCCTGTTCAAATTTCCCAGGGCATGCTTGAATGGCACCGGTAAACGCGCCCTTTTCATAGCCAAATAAAGTCGATTCCAGCATATTCTCAGGGATGGCAGCACAGTTTATGGCCACAAATGGCCCATCATGGCGCGGCGATTGTTGATGGATGTAACGTGCCAAGACTTCTTTGCCTGAACCACTCGGTCCAAGCACCATGACTGATGCATCGGAACGTGCAACTTTGGCCGCTAGTTTGACTAACTGTAAACTGCTCGGTGCTGCCACAATTGGCTCAAAAGCTTTCACATCTTCAGGTTGCACATAGCGTCCAACCATATTCACCAACACTTCTGGCGAAAAGGGTTTGGCGAGATAATCCACAGCGCCCAAACGGATCGCTTGGACGGCATCATTCACGGTGGCATAAGCCGTCATCATGAGCACCGGTAACTGCGGATAATTCAGCTTTATCGACTTCAGCAAATCAAGCCCAGAGATGCCTGCCATTTGCACATCACTGATCACTAAACGACATTTATGTTGTTTCAGCAATTGCAGAGCTTGCTCACCACTGGCTGCCGCAATCACCTCAAAATGTGCCAGTTGCAGCGTGTCAATCAATGCTTCGCGTAGCCCTGCATCATCTTCAACAACCATGATTTTCGTGGTTTGCATAAGTTACTCCTCAACCTTTGGTTGGTGTTCTGGTCGCCGATAAATTGGCAAACGAATTTCAAATTTGGCGCCACCCTGCGGGGAATTGACACAACGCACCGACCCATGGTGCGAATGCGCAACCGCCTGTACGACCGCCAGGCCCAAGCCAGTGCCATTGCTGCGGGTGGTGAAAAAAGGTTCAAATATGTGTTGCTGCAAGTCTTCAGGTACACCTGGCCCTTGGTCAGAGACTGCCAGGACCACATATTGGCCACCGGCCTCAGGCGTCGCCGCCAACTCAATCTGCGCACCAGGACCTGCATGCTCTAACGCATTGTGGATTAAATTGGCCAAAGCGCCGGTCAGCGCACTATGGTTACCCAAAATCGTTAAATCGGGTTGCGGCAATCGCACCGTAATCTCCCCTTGCTGTTTTGCAACAATGCCTTCTACCGCTTGAAAGGCGTCGGTCAAAAGTTGTTGCATGGAGAGTTCAGCCGCCTGTTGCTCACGACCGGCACGGGCAAACAGCAATAAGTCATTCACTTGCTGCTCTAAATCCTGTAAGCGGTGTAGCAATTTTTGGCTAAATAAGCTTCGCGATTGTGTCTCTAACTTTTGATTGGTTAAATTCTGCGCGTACAGCATCGCACTCGCTAAAGGGGTTCGAATTTGGTGGGCTAAAGAGGCCATCATCTTGCCTAAACTAGATAGACGCTGCAGATGAGATAAGCGGCTTTGTAATTGCCTTGTCTCTGTCAAATCCGTCATCACAATGAGTTGACCTGGCAGCGGATCTAACGAAGTAATCGCCAATTTTACCCGTCGACCATCATGTAACGACACTTCCAAACCATCATCACTGCGGGGGCGAAAGCTACGATTGACAATATCCAACCAACGCTGACCAATCAAGGGTTCGCCCAACATCGACACAGCAACAGGATTGGCTTTGGCAACAAAGCCCCGCTCGTCTAATTCAACCACGCCAGTCGGTAACACCTGCACCAAATGTTGCAACCGTTGTAATTCATGCTGATTCGCCAACGCCTGCTCGGCAGAGATCGGTGTGATTGATGTCGTATCAGCGGTTCTTGCTGTGTAGGGTAAATGTAATGACGGTGGTAAATGGACTAAAGCATCCGCAGAACTTGCCATAGGCAAGCCCTTTTTTGCGAATTGAAGCGTATTTAAAAGCGGCTCAGGGTTTGGCCGTTTAAAATGGATCGCAGCGTGTGTTGACATAGTTGCCACCGTCAGTGAATTGTCTCACCACGCTAAAGCACAAACCATGCCAAAAATTAAATCAATGTAAATCAGAAGCTTAAGAGTGTATCAGTCGCCAACATTTTGACAGCATCCGGTTGGCGAAGGCTATTCAACATC
>JACCDH010853980.1_pt1 | contig 12690 bp, 10 predicted proteins | sample 7442481 | NCBI WGS metagenome assembly JACCDH01 (sample SAMN15323433, study PRJNA562643) | freshwater metagenome | isolation source: river surface water | place: USA:Blue River Watershed | collected 2017-08-15
TCGAGCGGGTGTTCCAGCTGGCCGACCACGTGAAGGTGACCGGCGCCACGCTGGAGAACGGCCTGCTGAACATCGACCTGGTGCGCGAGATCCCCGAGGCCATGAAGCCGCGTCAGATCGCCATCAACGGCAAGGCCCCTCAGTTGCTGGAGACCAGCGCCCAGACGGTAGCGTGATGACGTAGGAGCCTGCTTGCAGGCGAAAGATTCGCTTGCAAGCAAGCTCCTGCCGTATGAATGTCGATTCTTCATTTTTCGTCAAAACTTGTTCACTTCGCGGCAGACAGCCCCCCGCGCGCCCCGCTAGATTCCCTCGCACCAGCCTGCCGCCAGGCCGACTGGCACAACAACAAAAACCGCTCACACCCGCCTTGAGCCGGGTGATGCGCCACCACGAGGGTCTGCCATGTTCACGTTCGCTCGTCGTTCCACCGCGGTCACGCCACTCTTTCTGCTGTTTGCATGCCTCTTCACCTTGAGCACCCATGCCGCCGAACCCAGCTATCGCAAGGGCCAGTTTGTCGAACCTGCCTATGAAGGCTGGTGGGAGAATGACGACGGCACCTTCAGCTTCATCTTTGGTTACCACAACGAGAACTGGGAAGAAGAGCTGAAGATCCCCGTGGGCGAAGCCAATTTCTTCTCGCCAGGGGAAGCCGATCGCGGCCAGCCCACGCACTTCCTGCCCCGTCGCAACCGCTTCACCTTCGAGGTGGTGGTGCCGGCCGACTGGGGCGACAAGGAACTGGCCTGGACGGTGTCTGTCAACGGCGTGACCAAGACGGCCTTCGCCACCCTGGCCCGCGATTACGTGATCGACAATGTGGTGATCGCCTCCGAGACCGGTTCCCTGGGAGCAGGCACCAGCAGCCCGGAATCCCGCGCCAATATCGCGCCGGTGCTGACCGTGCAGGGCGATCGTACCGGGGATCAGATCGTGCGCCGCGTGCGCGTGGGCGAACCCTTGCTGGTCGAGGCTCACGTCGAGGACGACGGCCTGCCCAAGCCTCGCGCCGCGTCCATCAACCGCGTCGAACAACAGGGCCTGGCACGCTGGATGGAGCCGCCGCGCCGCACCACGGTGGGCAAGACCAACGGCTTGTTCCTGTCCTGGAACATCTACCGCGGTGAAGGCAATGCCAGCTTCGACCCGCCCCAGGTCAAGCCCTGGGAAGACACCCGCACTTCGGCGAACTCCCCCTGGGGCGCCCTGTGGACGCCACCGCCGGTGCCGGCTGATGGCATGTACCGCACGAATGTCACTTTCGACACGCCCGGCACCTATGTGCTCTGGGGCCGTGCCGATGACGGCGGCCTTTACCACGACCAGTACATCACGGTGCACGTGACCGAATAAGCCTGTGGATCGCCATCTCAACGGGCTTTGGTGCCCGGCGGCAGTGTCCTTTCCTCCACTGCCACCGGGCATTTTTTTGGCTTGCAAGTCCTCGTCGCTCGTGGCCTGATAGGCCCCATAACAACAATGACACCCTGACGAGGTTTCCCATGAACGTCACGCTCTACATCATTGGCGGGCTTGCCATTTCTCAGCTCGCCTTCATGGCGTTTTTCTTCGCGCTCTACCATCGCCGGCACCTGATCGGCCGCCTGCTCGCCCTCTACGCCGTCTGCCTGATCTGCCATGTCCTCACCTATCTGCCGGTGACTCACGTCAATGGTGTGCTGACCCAGGTGTTCTATCGCACGGCCACACTGGCGCCTGCCATCCTCTGGGTGACTTCACGCTATCTGTTCGTGGACAACGCCACCGTGCCGCGCTGGATCTGGGCGCTGGTGGTGAGCTATCTCGGTCTTCGCACCTATGGCTCGCTGACCATCGGCAATGCGCCGGACTTCACCGCCACGTATGTGATGACCTATGTGATTCCCCAGTTCGTGATGCTGGGCTTCTCCGGCCACGCCATCCTCATGGCCTTCCAGGGCTTGAGCAGTGACCTGGTGGAACCGCGGCGGCGCATTCGGGTGCCGTTCATTCCGGCCATGGGCGTGCTGGTGGCAGCCATCCTCATGAACGGCTTCATCCGTGCGGCTCACACCTACTCCGGCGTGGCGCTGCCCATCGTCCCGAACGAGTTTCTGTTCGGCTACATGTTCCTGATCACCCTGTGGTTCAACGTCAAGGTGATGCGCCTGGAGAGCGAGGCACTGCAGGTGATCGTGCTGCCACGCGAACAGCAGCCCGTGCGCCTGAGCCCGGTGCCGAGCGCCACGCGCAAGTCCGACAACACTGCCATGGTGCAGCGCATCTTCACGGTGCTGCGGGAGGAGAAACTCTACGCACGGCCCGGGCTCACCATCGGCGAGCTGGCACAGCGGCTGTCCATGCAGGAATACCGGCTGCGCCGGGTGATCAACAAGGAACTGGGCTATCGCAACTTCAATCAGTTCCTCAACGAGTTCCGCATTGCCGAGGCCTGCCGACGGCTGGAACTGCCGCCTGAGCAGCGCGAGCCCATTGCCAACATCGCCTTCGACGTGGGCTACTCGGCACTTTCATCCTTCAACAAGGCGTTCAAGGACATCCACCACGTGACGCCCACCCAGTACCGGGACGGGGCGCATTCGGGCTAGTTGGAGCTTGCTTGCAAGCGATTCCGCGCTAATCCAGCACGTGAATGAACAGGCCGCTCTTGAGCTTGGGCTCGAACCAGGTGGACTTGGGCGGCATCACCTCGCCGGCATCGGCAATCGCCATCAGGCTCACGATGGAGGTGGGATAGAGCGCGAACGCCACCCTGCACTCCCCTGAATCCACGCGCTGCTGCAGCGCCTGCAGCCCGCGGATGCCACCCACGAAATCGATGCGCTTGTCGCGGCGCGGGTCCGCGATGCCCAGCAGCGGCGCCAGCAGATTGTTCTGCAGGATGCTCACGTCCAGCCGCGCGACGGGATCGGCGTCATTCCACAGCCCTTCGATGGCTTCCAGCACGTACCACTGCCCGCCCAGATACATGCTGAACTCGTGTTCCTTGCGCGGCTTCACCGCCCCGTCGCGACTGAAGCGTGCCTTGAAGCACAGCTGCAGCCGGGCCAGGAACTCCTCGTCGTCCAGACCGTTCAAGTCCTTCACCACGCGGTTGTAGTCGAGGATCTGCATCTGATTGTGGGGAAAGATCACGGCCGAGAAGTAATTCCAGGGCTCCTCACCCGTGGGCGCTGCGGCCGCCTGCCGCCGCAGTTCCTTCACGCGCTGGGCGGCCGCAGAGCGGTGATGCCCGTCGGCCACATACAGACAGTCCACCGCATCGAACTGCGCCTGCAGCTGCGCCACGGTGGCGTCGTCCTGCACCACCCAGAGCACATGGCGATTGCCGTCGTCGGAGACAAAATCGTATTCCGGCGGCTGCCTCACGATGCCGGCGATCAGGGCGTCGATGGCTGGCCGCGCGCGGTAGGTCAGGAACACGGGGCCGACCTGAGCGCCCAGGGTGGCGATGTGGTGCACCCGGTCGTCCTCCTTGTCCGGCCGCGTGAACTCGTGCTTCTTGATCAGGTTCTGTTCGTAGGCCGCCACCGAGGCGGCGGCGACCAGGCCGATCTGCTCATGGCTGCCCATCACCTGTTTGTAGACGTAGAAGGTGCTGTGCTCATCGCGCTGCAGGATGCCCTCGGCGATGAAGCGCTGCAGATTCTCGGCGCCGCGCTGATAGACGCGCGGGTCGAAGGCATCGATGGACGGGTCCACGTCGATCTCGGGTTTGTTGATGCGCAGGAAGCTGAACGGGTTGCCGGCGGCCATGGCGAGGGCTTCGTCGCGGTTCAGGACATCGTAGGGTGGCGCTGCCACGCGGGAGGCCAGCTCGGGACGGGGGCGCAGGGCATTGAACGGCTTGACCAGCTTCATGGCTCATCCTTTTGATCTTGTTGTTGTTTTTCTGATACCTATTTCTTGTCGAAGGTGTGCACGGCGTCCCAGTCGGGCGGCAAGGCCTCGTGGCGCAGCACGGCGATGCGGGCAGCGTAGACCGTGTACAGACTCTGCTCGCGCGCCTCTTCCGGCTGTTGCGCCAGCAGTGTCTCCAGCCCTTGCAGCGCCTCCTGCCACTCCTGCGCCCTGTAATGCCGCAGCACCTGGGCGAAGTCGGCGGCTTCCTGCAGCGCCTGCGCACTCACCTCGCCTTCGCGGCCCAGCACCTCGAAGATGCGCACCGGTTCCTTCTTGCCCGCCACGCGCACCAGATCCAGCTCGCGATAGACAAAGCCAGGCGCTTCCAGGCGAGTGGCTTCACTGACGATATTGGGCACGTGATAGCGCCGCGTCAGCCCTTCCAGCCGCGCGGACAGATTCACCGAATCCCCGATCACCGTGTAGTTCAGGCGATTCTGGGAGCCCAGATTGCCAGCCACCACCAGCCCGGTGTGCACGCCGATGCCGGCCTCGATGGCGAGCATGCCCTGGGCCAGATTCGCCGCATTGAGCGCCGCCATAGCGGACTGGATGGCCAGCGCGGTGGCGATGGCATTGCCCGCATCGCCCGGACGGCTGAGCGGCGCCCCGAACAGCGCCATGACCGAATCCCCGGTGTACTTGTCCACCACGCCGTGATGGCGTTCGATCACCTCGGTGATCTCGCTCAGGTAGCGGTTGAGCAGCGTCAGCACCGCCTCGGGCGCCAGGTTCTCGCACAGGGAAGTGAAGCCCTTGATGTCGGCGAACAGCACCGTCACCACGCGTTCCTCGCCGCCCAGCGCAATGGTCTTGCTCAGCAGTTCCTCGGCGATCTCGTGCGACACCACCTTCCCCAGCAGGTCGCGCACCTTCTCTTTCTCGGCCAGGCCGGCCGCCATGGTGTTGATGGAGCCGGCCAGCTGGCCGATCTCGTCCTGCCCGGTCACGGCCACCGCCTGCCCGTAGTCCCCGGCCTCGATGCGCCGCACGCGTCGCGCCAGATCGAGGATGGGCCGCGTGACGGAGCGCGCCAGCAGGATCACCGCCAGCAGGCTGATGGCGATCACGGCGATGTAGAACTGCAGCAGCACGTTCTGGAAGGCCTGCAGGTTCTCCATGTTCTCGTTGTAGGACTTCTGGATGACGGCGACGATCTGCAGGCTGTCGCCCGGCTGGCCATACAACGGCCGCAGCAGCGTGCCGTACTCGCCGTCGGCGAAGGCGACTCGCAGGGTGTCGGTCACCGCCGTGCCTGTCTGCTGCAGATGCGCGCTCAGGCGCTGCTGGTTGTCCGCACTGAGTGTGGAGGCAATAACGTGCACGTCAGGCACGGCCTGCGCGGGGCCTGTCTGGGTGAACTCGACGATGGAGACATCGGACACGATGCTCTGCTTCACCGTGGCGGCGAAGCGGTTGTCCAGGGGAAAGCCGCCGAAGATCCATGCCACTGGCGTGGGCAGGAACAGCGGAATGACGGTGATCTGATAGGGCACGCCCTGCACCGTGATGATGGCATCCCCGATGCCGTCGCTGGAGGCGGCCGCCGCATCCATCAGCGCCCGCCATTCGCCCTCGAGTGTCTCGAAACCCTGCATGCGGGTGTCAATGATGACCTCGCCCTCCATGGACGCGATGAGCATCATGTCGGCGGCCCCCAGCGAGCGCATCAGGATATTGTCGGCCGCGTCGATGATAGTGAAAGGGTCGCCCGTGCCGAAGGCGTTGCGAAACCCCCAGTCGCGGGTCATGGTGCTGGTGATGGTGAGCAGCGTGTTCTTGTGCTCTTCCCTCGTGAAATCAAAGACATCAGCACCGAGTTGAAGGTAACTGTCGATGGTGTCGTCGGTGTAGGCCGTGTTCTCCCGGTTCACGAAGACATAGATGCCGAGCAGCACCGGCAGCAGCAGCGCCAGCAGGAACACCAGCAGGCGTGTGCGGAAGCTGCGGAAGGCGAAGAGGCTGCTCACGGCGTGGCGGCCTTCATCGATAGCGTTCGCGGGCGGGGTTGGGCGCTCGGCGCAGACGATTGTCGCGCTCCAGGCTCACGGCCATGCGCAGAGTGGCGGGCGTGGCGTCGTCGAAGACGAGCGACTGCTGCAACTCGGGCGCCCCTGCCCTGGCGCGGGGATGCCAGAGGCGCACCTCGTAGGTGCCGGCCGGGATGCCACTGAGCGTGGCCTGCCCCTCGGCATCCGTTTTCACGGCCAGCGAGGTTTGCGCGACATAGACATAACCCAGCATCCAGTCGTGGATGTTGCAGCCAAGTTCCACCACACCGGCCACGTCGAAGAGTTGCTGATAGTCGATGTTCTGGCCATTGCCGTAGAGCGGCAACTCGAACACCTTGGCAGGCGAGAACGAATAGACGTGGTGCAGGATGTCGTCACTGTTGGGAAAGCGCACGCTGCTGCCGCGCGGCACCACTGTGACATTGGCGACGAACTCCTTGTCAATCTGATCCACACTGAACTCACCGAGCGTGGTGTGCGCCGCCTGCAAGCCTTCCGGCAACACCACCTCCACCACGGCATCGGCCAGCGGTGCGCCGGAGTCGGCATCCTGCAGGCTGATACGCAGCTCGGCCGCGTGCACGGAGGCCACCGCACCGAGCCACAGACTGGTGGCAACGCCGCAGGCAAACATGGGAGCGAACTGGCGCGAACGTGAAGGGGACAGACTCATGCGGCGTTGACCTCGCGCTGGCCGCCGGAGCGGCTGTTTTGGCCGCAGTATAGCTCAGCTTGCCGCGGCAAAGGCGCGGGAAATCATGTCTGCCGGGTAGCCCTTGGCCAGCATGGCGCGATAGAGCTTCTGCCGGGCCGCCCGCTCGGACGCGGACGGCAGGCTGCCTCCGGACTTCTTCAGCAGCAGCGCACGCAGGGTGTCGAGCCATTGCTCGGCCGACAGGTCGAGCGCGGCCTGCAGAGTCTGCGCGGCGACGCCCTTCTGGCGCAGCTCCTGCCGGATCAGCAGAGGCCCCGCCCCTCGCGAGCGCCGGTAGCGCACATAGGCTTCGCAGAAACGTTCGTCATCGAGCAGGCCGTCGGCCGTGAGTTGATCGAGCACCTCGGCGAACAGCGCCTCGGCGTCGGGGAACCGGCGCTGGAGCTTGTCCAGCAGCTCGGCCCGGGAGTGTTCGCGCCGGGCCAGCAAATCCATGGCCGCCCGGCGCAGGCTCAGCGCAAGCGCCTTATTCGTACTCACCGACCTCGTCCATCTCGTCGGCATCCGCACTCACGGCCAGCGCGGCACCGCCCAGCATCTGCTCGCGGATCTTGCTTTCAATTTCACTGGCAAGCTGCGGATTTTCCTCGAGATACGTGGCCGCATTCTTCTTGCCCTGGCCGATCTTCTCGCCGTTGTAGGCATACCAGGCGCCGGACTTGTCGATCAGATTCAGCTTGACGCCGAGATCGATGACCTCGCCCATGCGGTAGATGCCCGTGCCGTACATGATCTGGAATTCCGTCTGACGGAACGGCGGGGCCACCTTGTTCTTCACCACCTTCACGCGGGTTTCGCTGCCCACCACCTCCTCGCCTTCCTTGATGGAGCCGATGCGGCGGATGTCCAGACGCACGGAGGCGTAGAACTTGAGCGCGTTGCCGCCGGTGGTGGTTTCGGGCGAGCCGAACATGACGCCGATCTTCATGCGGATCTGATTGATGAAGATGACCAGGGTATTGGAGTTCTTGATGTTGGCCGTCATCTTGCGCAGGGCCTGGGACATCAGACGCGCCTGCAGGCCCATGTGGCTGTCGCCCATGTCGCCCTCGATTTCCGCCTTGGGCGTGAGCGCTGCCACCGAGTCGATGACCACGACATCCACCGCACCGGAACGCACGATCATGTCGCAGATTTCCAGCGCCTGTTCACCCGTGTCGGGCTGGCTGACCAGCAGGTTCTCGACATCGACCCCCAGATTGCCGGCGTAGATCGGGTCCAGCGCATGCTCCGCGTCGATGAAGGCGCAGGTGCCGCCCTTGCGCTGGCATTCGGCGATGACCTGCAGGGTGAGCGTGGTCTTGCCCGAGGACTCCGGCCCGTAGATCTCGACGATGCGTCCGCGCGGCAGGCCGCCGATGCCCAGGGCGATGTCGAGCCCGAGCGACCCGGTGGAGATGGCGGGAATGGCCTCCCGGCCCTTGTCGCCCAGCCGCATCATGGAGCCCTTGCCGAACTGGCGTTCGATCTGGGAGAGCGCGGCGTTGAGGGCTTTTTCGCGATTGCTGTCTTTGCTTGGGTCGATGGCCATGATGGTGTCCTTGTGACGGTTCCTGATGCAGAGGGCAGCTTCGCTGGAAGACTGCCGTGGTGGATTGGGATGTTGGTGAAGCGATTAAAGCAAAGCCTTACTGTATATTCAACCAGTATTTCCACTGGCGGTCGATTTCACGGAGTCTGGCGCCGCAGCAGCTGCAGCAGCCCCTCCAGCGCCGCGATGACGCTCTGCCGGCGCACGGCCTCGCGCTCCCCGGCAAAGCGCTGCACCTGCGCCAGGCGCTGCACCTGAGGGCTGCCGGGCGGCTGCCAGGCCCAGCCGATCCAGACGGTGCCCACCGGCTTGGTCGGCGTGCCGCCGCCCGGGCCGGCAATGCCACTGGTGGCGACGGCATACTGCGCCCCGCTGCGCTGGAGCGCCCCCTCGGCCATGGCGAGCACCGTCTCCTGGCTCACCGCGCCCGGCGCCTGCGGCCCCTCCAGCAGCGCGGCCGGCACCTGCAGCACCTGCTGCTTGGCCAGGTTGGAATAGGTGACGAAGCCGACGTCGAACCAGTCGGAACTGCCGGCCACGGCCGTGATGGCCTGGGCCACCCAGCCACCGGTGCAGGATTCGGCCGTGCTCACGCGCGCGCCCTGCTGGCGCAGCAGTTCGCCGCACTGGCGACTGAGGACGAGAATGGATTTGTTCACGGCGATGGCCCTTCGGGGAAGTTCAGCTACCGGCAAGCTTAGCAAAGAATCCGCCGCGCGCCCTGCGCGGGGGGGCCTGCAAATGCGCGGGAACACCGCGCAACTAGACATGGATCAAGGCAAGGCGTCCTGCTTGTGGGACACAATGCAGACTCAGACGCTTGTCGCCACGGAACCCAACCATGCCCGCACCGAAGTCCCTGCTCGCCCCCGCCCGCGTGTCCCTCAGCAAAAGCTGCCGCCATGCTCGCCGCCTGGCCAGGCTCGGCGGCCTCAGCCTCCTGCTTGGTTTGCTGCTGAGCGCGACGGCCCAGGCGCGGGAAGTCACGATCACGACGCAGCTCAACAATTACCGCGGCCAGGGCGCCTATCTGGCGATCTATCTGGTCGACGCCAGCGGCGGCTATGTCCGCACCCTCTGGATCGCCGGTGAGACCACCAAGTACTACAAGCACTTCACCGACTGGGCCCGTGGCAGCAAGCAGAAGCGCAGCGAATATGACGGCATGACCGGCGCCAGCGTGGAAAGCAACGACAAGCTGACCATCACGGCCGACATCGATGACGCCCTCATCGACACCGGCCATGTCATTCGCGTGGATTCCGTGGTCGAGGAGCAGCGCGAGAACCGGGCCGACGCCACGATCCCGCTCACCACCGAGGGCGCGGGCAAGGCCGTGGGCGGACGCGTCTACGTCCGCTCGCTGAGCTACGCGTTCTAGGCCCGGCTGCCGATGCGTCGTCCGCTGCATTCGCTGCCGGCGCTGGCCGGTGCCCTCTTCGTGGTGGTGCTCGCCGTGAGCGGCGCGATCATGTCCCTGCAGCCTGCCATCGAACGCCTGCAGGTCAGTACGCCGGCACCCGGCGAGCAGAGCATTGCCGACCTGGCAGCCCGGGTACAGGCGGTGTATCCGGGCGTGGAGCAAATCGACCGCCTGCCCTCCGGCGCCGTGGTGATCTATTTCACCGTCGACGGCGAGCCGGGGGCTGAACGCTGGGACCCGGTCACCGGCGCCCGCCTCGGCGCCTACGAGCCCTCGGCGTTTTTCACCTGGATGCGGGATCTGCATCGTGCCTTCCTGCTGAATGATCCCGGCCGCGCTGCCGTGGGCCTCACGGCCGCCTGGCTGGCGCTGCTCGCGTTGAGCGGTCTCTGGCTGCTGGCCTCGGGCGCCGGCGGCTGGCGCAAGCTGTTGCACCCCGTGCGCGGGGGTGGCCTGCAGCGTCTGCATGCCGGTCTCGGTCGTCTCGCCGTGCTGGGGCTGTTGTGCTCGTCACTCAGCGGCGTCTGGCTTTCCGCCGTGCGCTTCGAATGGATCCCACCGAGCGAGGAGGTCGAACCGCAATACCCGGACACGGTCGACGGTGGCGCACCCGCCCCGGTTGGCAGTCTCGCCGCCCTGCAGGGTGTCGACCTGCACCAGCTGCAACAGCTGCTTTTTCCTTTCCCGGACAGCCCCGAGGATGTCTATACCCTGCGCACTCGCGAAGGTGCCGGCTACATCGATCAGAGCACGGGTCAGTGGCTGGCCTACGCGGAACACGAACGCGGGAGCAACCTGCAGACGCTGATCATGGAATTGCACACGGGCGAACGGCACTGGTGGCTGGGCCTGCTGCTGGGCGCGGCCGCCCTGAGCGTGCCGGTGCTGGCGTGGTCCGGCACCCGCATCTGGTGGCAGCGGCGGCGCTCACGGCCACGGATCGTCGACAACTGCCCCGCCGCGCGCGCCAACACCCTGCTGCTGGTGGGCTCCGAGACCAACAGCACCTGGGGCTTCGCCGGCGCCTTGCAGCAGGCGCTGCGTGAGGCGGGTTGTCTTGTCCATGTGGCCGCCATGAACGACTGGCCTGACGCTCATCCCGCCGCTCAGCGTCTGTTGATACTGGCGGCCACCTACGGGGATGGCGATGCGCCGGCCTCCGCCGCCCGCTTTCTGGAGCAGTTGCCGAGGCACGCGGCGGGCAAGCCACTGCCTTGGGCAGTGCTGGGCTTCGGCGACCGCCAGTTCCCCGGCTTTTGCGGCTATGCCAGCAAGGTGGACACGGCCCTGAAGGCGCTGGGCTGGCCGCAGTTGTTGCCCACGGAGTTCGTCGACAGGCAATCGGCGCAGGCCTTCACGCACTGGGGCACCCTGCTGGGCCAGGCCCTCGGCCTGCCACTCACGCTGCAGTACACGCCACCACGACCGCTCACGCGCTCCTTGCAGCTGAGCAGCCGCGAGGACTACGGCAGCGCGCTCGGGACGCCGGTGAGCATCCTGCGTTTCCAGCCCGCACCAGGCAGCCGCGCACTGCCACGCTTCACGGCTGGCGATCTGGTCGGCATTCTACCGCCCGGCAGTCCTGTGCCACGCTTCTACTCGCTGGCTTCGGCCACGGCGGATGGCGTGCTGGAAATCTGCGTGCGTCGTCACGAGCACGGCGTCTGCTCGCGCTTTCTCTGCGACCTGCAGCCGAGGGACGCGATCGAGGCCTTCATCCAGCCCAACCCGCGCTTTCATCCCCAGCCCGGCAAGACGCCCCTCATCCTGATCGGTGCCGGCACCGGCATCGCGCCCTTGATCGGCTTCATCCGCGCCAACAAGGCCGGGCGGCCGGTGCATCTTTACTGGGGCGGCCGGCTGGCGAGCGCGGATTTCCTCTACGAACACACCCTGCAGGCCTGCCTCGACGACGGCCGCCTGAGCCGCCTGCGCGTGGCATTCTCGCGCAGCGCCACGCCCGCGCATGTGCAGGATCTGCTGCAGCAGGACGGCGACCTGCTGCGCTCACTGCTGCAGGAGAATGCCCAGGTGCTGGTCTGCGGCGGCCGGCCCATGGCGGCAAACGTGGCGGCGATGATGGATACCCTGCTGTTGCCGTCGGGCCTGCGCGTGCAGACGCTGCGCGCCAGCGACCGCTATCTTGAGGACACCTACTGAAGGCGCCCCCGCTGCACGCCGAGCATGCGGCTGTTCCCTGCCCGGCAGGTTTGCTACGCTTCGCGCCTGTCCGCCCGCAGGCCCAGTCACCGGAAGATGCGAGACCCCATGGAGAACATCAGCAATCACACGCCGATGATGCAGCAGTATCTGCGTCTGAAGGCGCAGCACCGCCACGAGCTGCTGTTCTACCGCATGGGCGACTTCTACGAGCTGTTCTACGAAGACGCCCGCCAGGCTTCGAAGATCCTCGACATCACGCTGACGGCCCGCGGCAAGAGCGATGGGCACGACATTCCCATGTGCGGCATCCCCTACCACGCCGCCGACCGCTATCTGGCACGCCTGCTGGAAGCCGGGGTGTCGGTGGCCATCTGCGAGCAGATCGGCGACCCGGCCACGAGCAAGGGGCCTGTCGAGCGCCAGGTGGTGCGCATCGTCACGCCGGGCACCCTCACCGACGAAGCCCTGCTGGGCGAGCGTCACGACAGCATTCTCATGGCCATCACCGGCCGCCACACGACCACCCCGCAGCAGGCGATCTTCGGCCTGGCCTGGATGGACATCGCCAGCGGCCGGTTCGTGTTGAGCGAGGTGCAGGGCGTCGAGAGCCTGCTGGCCGAGATCGAGCGGGTACGCCCCGCCGAGCTGCTGCTGAACGAGGAAATCCCGGCGCTGCAGGCCCTGGAATCGCGGCGCGGTGCGCGGCGGCGGCCGCTGTGGGAGTTCGACCTGGAGAGCAGTCGCCGGGCGCTGAATCAGCACTTCGGCACGCGCAATCTGCTCGGTTTCGGCTGCGAGGAACTGGATCAGGCTCTGCAGGCCGCCGGCTGCCTGCTCGCCTATGCCCGCGACACCCAGCGCTCGCAACTGCCGCATATCCAGAGCCTGCAGCTGGAACAGCCGGCCGACAGCCTGATCCTGGATGCCGCCAGCCGCCGCA
>JACCDH010283119.1_pt1 | contig 12686 bp, 13 predicted proteins | sample 7442481 | NCBI WGS metagenome assembly JACCDH01 (sample SAMN15323433, study PRJNA562643) | freshwater metagenome | isolation source: river surface water | place: USA:Blue River Watershed | collected 2017-08-15
TGGAACATGACTATCCGCATGCTTATGTTCGTTTGCATGTCAGCATTATTCGAAAATGGAGCGGAACGCCTAAGGGGTGTGAGGGTCAAGCGCTGTCTTGGCAATTGGTTGGTGATGCGCTTCCGACCGTAGAGCCTTTATTACCGGCTGCCTGGCCCATGCTGGAAAAGTTAAAGCTACTAAAGGCTTAGAGCTGGCAGAGGGTCAGCCTAAAAGACACATCCTCATTCAGGATTTGCGGTTTTTTATCTTGATCAATTTTCAGAAAGCGAATCGATAAAAGATATTTATTGGCGCTGATTTCTGAAAAGAGACTGTCATCTTCTACAGCGATACGCATCAATTGATAAACCTTACCAGAAGGTGCTTGTTGATATGCGCCTTGATGTGCAACAACATCTTTTGCTTCTCCAGATTGACGGAGCAATCTTAAGAAAATTTGGCAAGCTTCATGCCATGGCAAAAGTGGGTCAATATATTTTTCTAATAACTCTCTGCGCTGAGTCGAGGGGGTATTTTTCCAAGCATGGTAACTCGGCAAATCAATCGGACTTGTTCCACCTGGAATATTTAATCGGGTACGAATAGCATTTAGCCATTCACTCTCAGTAATTGCAGAATTAGGCTTACCCATCGATTGATTGATATTCAGTGCAGCTTTATCAATCTCTGAAAGCGTTTGCGTTAACGCTTCTTGATCTACCTTTTGCGAAGACTTTAGACCATTTAGGGCATATTTTTGACGCTCAAATTCTTTTAGCAATAAGGATTTGATATCACCTCGTGAACCAATATCGCCCAAGTCAAATAACATCGCAATGGCATTGTGATGTAGCTCTGGATCATCAGAACGGAGGAAGTGATTGAAGCGGGCGAACAAATACTCCAGCCGAAGCATGCTTCGAACTAATTCATTGAAAGGGTATTCGTAGACAATCACAAGCCTATATTCTATGACGAACTTAGAGGCTTCTTCTTAAATTTTGAGCAATTCTTGGTGCAACCTCAGAACCTCTGATTTGAGCTCATCTAGACTGCCTTGATTTTCAATAACGGCGTTAGCTGCTGCTAGACGGACTTTGCGGCTTGTTTGCGCTTTGAGAATATTCTCCACGTCTAAGCGGGTCATATTGCTGCGGTGCATCACTCTTTGGATTTGGGTCTCTTCTGGACAATCAACTACGATGAGGTAGTCAATCAGATTTACCCAAGATCCAGACTCAATGAGCAGTGGGACTACAAAAACAAGATAGGGGGCTCCAGATTTGGCCAACTCAAATGCTTGTTTGGCGGTTTCTTGCTGAATTAAGGGGTGGGTTATTTTCTCCAAAGCTTGACGGGCATTTGAATCTGCAAAGACTAGGGCCCGCATTTTGGGTCGATCCAGGGCTCCCTGGGGGTCTATGAAGTCAGCCCCAAATTCTTTGGTAATCAATGGAATCGCTTTTCCGCCGGGTGCAGTAATTTGATGAGAAATCAAGTCTGTATCAATCACCCCGGCCCCAAGCTTACCTAGCAAATCGCTCACCGCCGTCTTGCCAGAACCAATGCCGCCGGTTAAGCCAATGAAAGGGATTTCCCCCTTCAAGACTTTTAAATCAGCTTGGGCAGAATGAAAGTTGGAATGAGTTGAGGCCATAACAGCTCAATGATGCCAGCAATAACTAAAAAAGGGCCAAAAGGAAAGGCTTGCTGCAACTGATGTCCGCGTAACTGAAGCCAGACGAGGCCGCCCACAATTCCAGTGGCAGAGGCAATAAGAAGAACGCTAGGCAGAGCACCCCAGCCCAACCAGGCACCCAGCGCTGCCAAGAGTTTGGCATCACCCATACCAATTCCATTGCGGTTTTTCAGAAGACGATAGCCAGCATTTAAAGCCCAAAGTGAGGTATATCCTAGAAGTGCTCCGATTAATGCCGAGCTTAGAGTGGTCAGGCATAGGCCTGAGATTGAGTTAAAAGTAATACCAATAAAAATTAAGGGCAATGTAATTGCATTCGGTAGACGCAAGGTCCGCCAATCAATATAGGCCAAGTAAAGCAAAGCCAGAACTAATAGGGATTTAACTATCCAGATGCTTACCATGGGATCCACTAAACAATTTGCCCTAAATTAAATATGGGTAGATAAAGGATTATGACCAAACTGCCAATAATGGCGCCAACAAAAAGAATGAGTGCTGGTTCCAAGCTTTGGCTCAGTGTGTTTAGTTGACTACTTAGCTGAGATCCTAATGTAGTGGCACGCTTATTTAGCATCTCGGCTAATGCGCCACTTTCAGCCCCGATATGAAGTAGTAGTAATGTCTCTATATCTAGAAGTCGTGATTTAGGGTCTGCTCTTTTGAGCGATTCCCCCAATGGCCAGCCACGAGTGAGATGTTTAAATATCTCGGCACTAAAGTCATGGCTCACCCAATGATTTGAAGATTGTGCGGTGACTCTCAGAGCATCTGGAAGTGGTAAACCAGTTTCTAGTAAATGCCCCAAGGTTCGACACCAATGACCGAGTGTTGCCAGTCTAAATAGATTGCCAAAAAATGGTATGCGTAATAAGAGGCCGTCACAATATTTTTGGAGGGCACTAGATTTGAGCCAGGCATATATAAAGCCTGTGGCTATCAGGAGTGCGCTGAGCAAGATTTCCAGAAAGTAATTTTGGATCTCTGTGGAAATAGAAATCAGAATTTTGGTTGGTGCCGGTAGCTCAGCCTGAAAGTTCGCAAAGACCTCTTTAAATACAGGTACAACCCAAATCATCATCACTAGCACCAATAGGAAGGAGGTAGCAAGGGTAATTACAGGATAAGTCAGTGATTGCTGAACTTTTCTTCTCAGCTCAATCTGGGCTTCTAGTTGCTGTGAAATTGTCCTGAGTGCCAAGCTGAGATCACCTGTTCTCTCGCTGACTCTAATAAGATTAAAAAACTCTGGAGAAAATTTGCCATCTTGTGCACTTAGGCAAAAAGAAAAGCTATTGCCCTTCTGAAGTAGGGCGCGGATATTCTCTAACCAAATTTGCCAAGATGCAGGTGCAGACTGAATCAATAGCTGTATAGCATTGAGCAAGGGAAGACCAGCCTGAAGAAGAGCAAGCATCTGTTGTGCAAAATGCAGTTGTTCAGATTGGCTGAGTTTTCTAGTTAAAAGTTTTTGCACTAATGCCAAGACCCAAGCTCCGCATCTAGGGATGCCTGATCTACTAAGCCAGACTTCAGTAGTTGCGTACACGCTGAGTAGATGTCAAGAACTTGGGCTGATGCAAATAATTGTTCGCTTCCCAAAACTTCATGAACGCCAATGCGGCCGAAATAGCCCGATCCTTTGCATAGATTGCAGGGCGTTTTGCTTTGCATTGAATTACATTCTTTGCAGCGTTTTCGAATTAACCTTTGAGAGCTGACGCAACGAAGACAGGATTCAATAGACTCTTGATCTATGCCTAGGCTTTTGAGTCTTGCTAAAGCACCAATAGCATTGCGCGTATGTAGCGTGCTTAAAACTAAATGACCTGTTTGGGCTGCCTGGATGGCAAGTTGCGCGCTGGCCGAATCACGTATTTCACCAATCATGATGACATCCGGATCTTGGCGTAGAAGGGCGCGAATAATGCTTGGAAAGTCTAAGCCTGCTTTTGGGTGGTAGGCCACCTGATTTACTCCTGGAAGCCGAATTTCAATAGGATCTTCAACAGAGCAAATATTACGTTGCACTTGGTTCAGTGCGCTCAAGCAGCTATATAAAGTACGTGTCTTGCCACTCCCTGTGGGGCCTGTTACCAGAATCAATCCATTGGTTTGACTAATAGCACCTCGGACTATTTCAAGTTGTCCTGGCAGTAAGCCAAGTTGATCTAGCGCTAACTCCTCTAGACAATTAGGTGAGATGCGAACAACAGCTTTTTCACCATGCAGGGTCGGAAGAATAGATACCCGGCAATCAATGTTCGGATAGCTAAAGTCGTGGCCAATGAGGAGGCGTCCATCTTGGGGTAAACGCTTTTCTGCGATATCTAGACGCGACAAGATTTTGATCCGCGTGATTAATCTCTCATGCAAATCAATAGGGTATTGGTTTTGTAGAGTGAGACGACCATCTATTCTCGTGCGTATGATGGTTTCTTGAGATCTCGCCTCAATATGAATATCCGTTGCCCGATTATTTAATGCATTAACAGCAATGTCATGCCAGGTCCGAATAATGTGAGAGTCATGCAGTAGCTCGCTCAATCTTGGGTCGGTTGGATGAGTGGTTGGTATAGCTTTACTGTTTTTACTCCATGCTCATCAAACTGAACAATTTCCATTACTATGCCAGCAATCCGAATGCTGACATCGTAGTCCGGAATTGCTTCAAGCTTTTCTAAAATGAGACCATTTAAAGTGCGCGGTCCGTCAAGCGGCAACTCTAGTTTTAGAAGACGATTTAAATCTCGCAATGATGCGCCACCGCTAGCAAGATAAGTGCCATCGGCTAACCAATGAGGATCATTAGAAAGATTCGAGAATGAAGTGGTGAACTCGCCAATCAGCTCTTCAACTATGTCTTCAAAAGTCACTAGACCAAGCACTTCACCATATTCGTTTACAACCAAACTCAAGCGCTGTTGATTGTCCTGAAAAAATTGCATCTGTTGAAGAACGGGCGTCCCGCTGGGGATGAAATAAGGCTCATTTAGTAATGACCTAAAGTCTTCATGGTGAAGCTCTGCATTACCTAGCAAGGAGAGTACTTTTTTAACCGAGAGAATGCCAATGATGCGCTCAGAGTCGCCATCACAAACTGGGAGCTTGTTGTGATAACAAGTTTCTAATTGCTCAATCACCTCATCAATCGGTCTTGAGAGATCTAATATCTCAATCTTAGATCGGGGCGTCATCACATCATCAACCAAGATATTTTCAAGGTTAAAAAGATTAAGCAAGATATTACGATGGTGAGCTGAAACAAAACGATTGGATTCGAGTACTAGGCTACGTAACTCTTCTTTACTCATTACTCGATTTTCATTCGAAGTTTGAAGGCCAAAAACCTTCATCAAGCCAGACACAAAACTATTGATAAACCAGAGCAAGGGTTTAAGTATGAAAGTGAGGGGCAGAATAAACCAGCCAACATTACTGGCAATTTTCTCTGGGAAGGCTGCGCCAATCACTTTTGGGGTGATTTCACTAAAAATAATGATAAGTAGCGCAACGACTAATGTAGCTATCGACAGCACTAGGCCGCTATCACCAAAAATATGTAGAGCAATGCCGGTAACTAAGATTGGCAGGATGGTGTTGATGAGGTTGTTGGAAATCAACAATACAGAAAGCAGGGAATCAATACGCTTTAACAATCTTTCAGCAAGAGCTGCTCCAGCATTGCCGCCGTTGGCCATGGCGCGTAGGCGATGGCGATTGGAAGAGAGCATGCTAGTTTCGGCCATGGAAAATAAGCCAGAGAGGGCAAGCAGGAAGATGACTAATGCGACTTGACCAATAAAAGGCCAATCATCAAAAAAAGTGTCCATCAGTGATGTCCGCAAAGAATAAGGAATATCCAATATAGCAAAGTGCTACTTCACTAGCTACAGCCTTATTGGAATCCTGCGTGAATTAATACCTCAATGTGTGTCAGAATCTTCAGCATGGCCATCTCTACATCAGCCGATTATTGCGTGATATCTGCCCCTTTTGGGTGCCTGGGTGTGCAAACAGAGTTGGTAGACGGTAGTTTGATGATCTCCAAAATTGATTATCTGCCTCCAGGTACTGCGCTCATTTCCCCGAAAAATGCTTTGGCTAAGTCATTTTCAAAACAATGCGCACAGTATTTCAAGCATGCCTCCTCAGTGTTTGACGTTCCCCTAAAACCTACGGGAACACCACATCAGCAAAAGGTGTGGAATGCGACACTAGGTATTGGAGTGGGAAAGACTAGCACTTATGGTGAGATTGCCAAAAAGATTAAAAGTGGACCTCGTGCTGTCGGGACTGCTTGCGGTGCTAATCCCTATCCTTTGGTCACTCCTTGTCATAGAGTAGTTTCTGCCAAAGGTCTTGGAGGTTTTATGAAAGAAGATGCTCCAGGTTTTTATCGCCAGATCAAAATTTGGCTTTTAAAGCATGAGGGTGTGCTCTAAGGTTTCTTTGCAGACAGTTTCCTGAGTTGGCTAGATGCTGCAAAAAAGAATGCTTTCATCAAGAAAGTATTACTAGCGGCAAGTTTGGTAAATGCATAAAAAATCCAAACGGAATTTCTAGACAACTTGACTTCCGATTTGTTGCTAAATTCTTTTCTGTTAGCAATTTTTTCAAGCGTCATGACTGCAAGACCGAAAGCAAGAAAGCAGAAGCGTCTGATACCAACTTCATTTTCTGGAATCAGGAGAATATAGCTCATGGAGTCTTGCAGTTTTTTGTAAGCAATATTCAGTAGCGCTGTTTGACTCATGCCTACTGGTTTCCAAGAGACGCCACGTGCACGATCTTCTGGTGAGTCCTTCAAAATATTAGTCATTTGTAAAGCCTGACCAAAGGCGATAGCCAATTGCTCATGCCCTTCGATCTGCTTTGCAAATCCGGAAGAGTAGTTGCTAAAGATGGTTGTCAGTAGCTCTCCTACGACACCAGCCACTACATAGCAATACTCCTCAAATTCTGCGAGATCTTTTAGTCCTTCTTGCGTTTGCCTTCCATGGAAATGGGACATGCCATCGGACATGATTGAAACGCAACGGCTAATCGCAGCCTGATCTACATCGGGAAAGGTGTGCAGAATTCTGAGGACGGTTGGGGTGTGTGCGATTAAATCGAGTTCATCAACATTGGAGTAGCCTTTTAATGCCTCTAGGCAGGGGCTTACAAATGCCTTCACCGAAATAGTGCCCAAAACTGCTTCTAAAAATAGCCTAGATAAGCGCTGCTTCTCTGTTGGACTGAGTTCAGTCGCATCCTCAATCGTGTCGACAATCCGACACAGTAAGTAGGTGTTTCCGACCACTACCTCAATTGCTGGGGGGAGTAGGGGGATAGTGAGTGCAAAAGTGCGCGATACGGAACCCAAAATCGCCTTTTGATAGGCTAGATCGCTATTGGGGTTCTCTATCGGCTGTATGGCGGAATTCACCTATGAATTATGTCAGACCAGCTGACTCAAATTTGGCCCTGATTGATTAAATGTCATAAGTGACAAGGCCATATAATTTGAGCAAATTCTGAAGGAGTAATTGGGCGATGTTGATTTGGTTTGTCATCATCTACTGGGTGGTATCTGTAGGTATCGGCCTTTGGGCTGCGCTACGGGTCAAAAACACAGCTGACTTTGCTGCAGCAGGCCATAGCCTTCCTTTGCCTATCGTCACCGCTACAGTCTTTGCTACCTGGTTTGGCTCCGAAGCAGTGTTAGGCATCCCAGCCACCTTCCTTAAGGAGGGGCTTGGCGGAATTGTTTCCGATCCTTTCGGATCTTCTCTGTGCCTGATTTTAGTAGGACTCTTTTTTGCTCGTCATCTCTATAACCGTCGCATGCTCACTATCGGCGATTTCTTTCGGGAGAAATATGGCCGTACTGTAGAGGTTTTGGTAACACTCTGTATTGTGGTTTCTTATTTGGGGTGGGTGGCCGCGCAGATTAAAGCCTTGGGACTTGTTTTTAATGTTGTGTCTGATGGCGGCATCACACAAACAGCCGGCATGTTAATTGGTGCTGGTAGCGTTCTAATTTATACGCTTTTTGGGGGCATGTGGTCAGTGGCAATTACCGACTTCATTCAGATGATCATCATTGTGGTGGGCATGCTTTATATCGGCGGTGAGATAACGGCCCAAACTGGTGGTGTTGGTGTAGTTTTCGAGCATGCAGTTGCTGCCGGCCAGTTTTCCAACTTCTGGCCTGATATGAATCTCGCTTCTATTCTTGGGTTTACAGCCGCTTTATGCACGATGATGTTAGGTTCTATTCCACAACAGGATGTATTTCAGAGGATCACATCCTCTAAGAATGTAAACATTGCAGTGCAAGCCGCTTTATTGGGTGGAGTGCTGTATTTCGTCTTCGCATTTGTTCCACTGTATTTGGCTTACTCTGCAACCATCATTAGCCCAGATTTAGTGAAGCAGTATCTATATACAGATCCACAAATGATTTTGCCAAAGCTCATTTTGAATCATGCACCACTCATTGCTCAGGTAATGTTTTTTGGTGCCCTACTGTCAGCCATCAAGAGTTGTGCCAGCGCTACATTGCTCGCGCCATCCGTCACTTTTGCGGAGAACATTGTGCGCGGATTCTTTAAGCATTTATCCGATCGGGATTTGCTAAAAGTCATGCGCATTACGGTTCTCTGTTTTACAGCGGTAGTTACCTTTTTTGCTATCAACTCGAATTTATCGATTTTTAAGATGGTTGAGAATGCCTACAAAGTGACTTTGGTTGCGGCTTTTGTACCTCTGGCCTTTGGGGTCTACTGGTCCAGGGCAAATTCTTTAGGTGGTTTGCTATCAGTGGTCTGTGGTCTTGTAGTTTGGGTCAGTTGCGAAGTACTTGCCCCTGAAGCTATTCTCCCCCCTCAATTAGCAGGGCTTTTAGCTAGTATTGCCGGCATGCTTTTGGGTGGAATGGTTCCCAGGGCTAAATTGATTGCAAGTTGACCTAAGTTGCTTAAATATTAGGCACAATATCCTGTTGCACCGCAAAATGTTCACCTCTAAAATGGCACCAATTCAAAATTTTTTATCTTTATGGAGTTTTTATGAAAATCTGTGTGATCGGTGGAGGGGGCGCGATTGGCGGTTACCTTGCTGTCATGTTGGCGCGAGCCGGCAATGATGTCACGGTAGTTGCGCGTGGCGCCACTTTGGCGGCAATTAAAGAGCGTGGCCTTGCATTAATTATGGATGACCAACCTGAGCCTTTGGTGGCACAGGTGAAAGCGGTTGAAAAAATTCGTGATGCAGAGGCTCCAGATGTTGTGATTTTGGCAGTGAAGGCGCACCAAGTTGAGCCGATCATCGATGATCTCGCTGCAATCATGGGCCCAGAAACGATTTTGATTCCAATGCAAAACGGCATTCCTTGGTGGTACTTCCAGAAGCTGGGTGGCGACTATCAAGATCATTCTGTCGAAACAGTTGACGCTGGTGGTGTTGCGAAGAATGCAATTAATCCAAACAACATCATTGGATGCGTGGTCTATCCGGCAACCTTTACTCAGGCGCCTGGTGTGATTCGTCACGTTGAAGGCAATCGCTTCCCATTGGGCGAGTTAGATGGCAAACAGACTGAGCGTATTCAGAAGATGTCAGAAATGATGTCTGCAGCTGGATTTAAGTCACCAATCCTGGAAGACATTCGCTCTGAGATTTGGTTGAAGTTGTGGGGCAATATGACTTTCAATCCAATCAGCTCTTTGACTCATGGAACTTTAGAGGGCATTTGCCAGTATCCACTGACTAAAGAGTTGGCTCGCAATATGATGGCTGAAGCGCAAACGATTGCCGAGAAGTTGGGCGTCACTTTCCGTGTGGACATTGAACGTCGTATTGCTGGTGCTGAAAAAGTGGGTAAACACAAAACATCAATGTTGCAAGACTTAGAAGCCGGTCGTAGCTTAGAGATTGATGCTCTTTTGGGCTCAGTAATTGAGCTTGGTAAGATTACCGAAACACCAACACCTTGCCTCAATACCGTCTTTGCATTAACAAAGTACCTTGATGAAAACGTTCAGGCCTCTAAAGGTAGCTTGGCCTTGCCATCTGTTTCTGGTTACTAAGCCTCTACAGAAATAGGTAGATTTAAAACCTAGAGTAATTGAGTATTAAAAAACCCTCACTACTAAACATGGTGAGGGTTTTTGTTTTGGGGTATTGGAATTAGACCAATAACCTTAATGGCCTATTCGAAGCGATTATCTAATCGTCCAACTCCATCAATGATGATGCTGACATTACTGCCGGGCTTCATTGAACCAACCCCAACAGAAGTTCCGCAAGCAATGATGTCGCCAGCTTGCAGTGGGACATCTTGTGAGATCAGGCTAACCAATTTTGCTGGTGGGAAAATCATGTCGGCGATGGGGTAGTTCTGACGCTCTTGATCATTCAATATAGTTTTAATTGTTAACTTGCTTGGATCTACATCGGTGGTGATGTAAGGGCCAAAGACTCCAAAAGTATTGAAGCTCTTAGAGCGTGTCCACTGCGCATATCCAGGATCGCGATTCAAAATCTCAATTGCAGTGACATCGTTAATGCAGGTGTAACCAAAAATGGCAGCGGCCGCTTGCGCTTCATCTACTTCATGGCAAGCTTTGCCGATAACAATCCCAAGCTCACCCTCATAGACAACTTTTCCAGAGTAAGACTTTGGAGTACGAATAACTTGATTGGCTGCTAAGAAAGAGTTATTGCCTTTCAGAAAATACAAAGGCTCTGCCGGCACGGCATGCTCCAGTTTGGTAACCAGCGCATGAAAGTTATCCACCATGGCAACCATTTTGGATGGAGTGCATGGGATATCGATAGTGACATCGGATAGCTTTAATGTCTCTCCAGTGGCTTGGGGATTGTTAAATAGATCGCCGGTGTACACGGCAATCTGATCCCCTTGAACTTGTCCTAAGCCGGATTTGCCTTGATGTTGAAATCTGAGCCATTGAGCCATAATGAATTCTCCTGATAGTTAATATTTGATAAGCAATATCTTACAGGGATCAATTGATGACTAAGAATTCTGAACTGCAATTTGCACCTGAATTGGACCGGCCAGTTCGTTATATTGAGCGTACCCGTAATTACTATTTAGGTTTGGGGTATGAAACACCCTATGTTTGGGCCCACTACATTGAGGTGCCTTTTGCCCCACTGCAAAAGCCACTTAAACATTCAATTCTAGGTTTAGTTACTACTGCAGTTCCGTTTGATGCCAGTAAAGGCCCTCAAGGACCTGGTGCCACCTATAACGCAGCCGCTAAGTTTTATGACCCCTACACTCGCTCAATTGATGAGGATGCAGACTTGCGTATTGCCCATGTCGGGATTGATAGACGCAATGCCGACATGCAGGATAGTAATTGCTGGTTTCCACTGGGCGCAGCAAAGCGCGCTGCTGCAAACGGACGTATTCAGTCCCTGTCGAAACATTTTTACGGGCTACCCACTAATCGTAGTCAACGCCATACCCTGGAGATTGATGCGCCCTTGATTCTGAGTAAGCTGCGCGAAGATCGTGTTGATGTTGCCGTGTTAATTCCGAATTGCCCTATTTGCCATCAGAGCCAAAGTTTATTGGCGCGATATTTGGAGGCTGCTGGTATTCCCACGGTAATCATGGGTGCGGCAAAAGATATTGTGGAATATTGCGGTGTCCCCCGTCTGCTCTTTAGTGACTTTCCCTTAGGCAATGCTGCAGCTCTTCCCAACAATATTCAATCGCAAGACTCTAATTTTGAATTGGCTCTTCGCTTGTTAGAGGGTGCTCCAGCAGGCCGAACAACGGTGCAATCCCCTTTGGTTTGGGCTTCAGACCCTTCGTGGAAATTGGACTATTCCAATTTAGAGCGACTCAGTGCAGAGGAAATTTTGCGCTTACGTGATGAGGCAGAAAAGGCCCGTATCACTGCACGCGATATCAGAGTAAAAAGCGTTGGAGCCTAGGTTTGCCTAGATAACGAGTATTTGCACAGAGCGTGTAACGCTGTTGTTGATTCGTTTTGAGGAAAGTCTTTGAGACATTCGAGCGCAAGATCTACTTCTCGTTTTGCGGCCGCTTGGGTGTAATCCAAAGCCCCAGAATTTTGTACTGCGCTCAGAATCTGCTGGAAGACGTCATCAGGTAAGTCTTGATTTTGCTCGATCGCTGCGCGAACCAGTAATTGCTCTTCAGTACTACCGTTTTCAAGAAGATAAATGAGCGGAAGCGTAGGCTTTCCTTCTCTCAAATCATCGCCAGCATTTTTCCCCATTTGGGATGCGTCAGCCGTGTAATCCAATAGGTCATCCATTAATTGGAAGGCGGTACCAATGTGGCGACCAAAAGCAGCAGCCTGCTCTCGATAACTATCCGATGCTTGCGCCAAAATTGCCCCAAGCTCTGTGGATGCTTCGAATAATTTAGCGGTTTTATAGCGAATCACCCGTAAATAACTTTTTTCATCAACTTCGGGGTCATTCATATTGAGGAGCTGTAAAACTTCCCCCTCTGCAATCGTATTGGTTGCATCGGACAGGATTTCCATGACTCTTAGTTCATTTGGCCCCACCATCATCTGAAAAGCTCTGGAATAGAGGAAATCGCCCACTAGCACGCTCGCAGCATTGCCAAAAGCGGCATTGGCAGTCTCGCGACCCCTTCTTAGGGTGGATTCATCTACGACATCATCATGGAGTAGGGTGGCTGTGTGGATAAATTCCACTACGGCCGCCAGTTCTAGGGCATGGGGGGTTTCTTTACCATTAGCTAAGGCTTTGCTGACTAGGAGCAAAAGGGCGGGTCGAACCCGTTTTCCGCCCGCTTGGATGATGTAAGTGGAGATTTGGTCAATTAAGGCGACTTTTGAGGCCAATCGCAGGCGAATTACTTCATCTAAGGCCTTGAAATCTAAGGCAATTGGGGCCAGAATTTGGCTTAATTCATTGGTTTTGACAGTGCTCGTCATGCAAGATATAATAATGGGCTTAGCTCATCCAGGGTGGATTAGCTTAA
>JACCDH010649251.1_pt1 | contig 12681 bp, 10 predicted proteins | sample 7442481 | NCBI WGS metagenome assembly JACCDH01 (sample SAMN15323433, study PRJNA562643) | freshwater metagenome | isolation source: river surface water | place: USA:Blue River Watershed | collected 2017-08-15
ACGATGTAGAAGCAGTTGGTCTAGTGAAGTTTGACTTCTTAGGTTTAACAACACTCACCATACTTGATAGAGCAGTGCGCTCAATTCGTCATCTTGATCCAGCTATGGCGGATTTTAATCTTGAGACATTAGCGTTAGATGATAAATCTACCTATCAATTACTGACGCAAGCAAAAACAGTTGCCGTGTTTCAGTTAGAAAGTCGCGGCATGCAAGGCATGCTGAAAGATGCGCGACCAGATCGCTTCGAAGACATTATTGCGCTGGTTGCTTTGTATCGTCCAGGTCCTATGGATTTGATACCAGACTTTTGTCGTCGCAAACATGGTGAACGATTTGATTATCCTGATCCTCGTACTGAATCTATTCTCTCTGAGACTTACGGCATCATGGTCTATCAAGAGCAGGTGATGCAAATGGCGCAGGTGATAGGTGGCTACTCACTAGGTGGCGCTGACTTATTGCGTCGTGCTATGGGTAAGAAAAAACCCGAAGAGATGGCGCAGCAGCGACAAATTTTCCGTGCAGGTGCAGAAAAAAATGGTTTAGATGAAAACCAAGCCGATGCAATTTTCGACTTAATGGAAAAATTTGCAGGCTATGGTTTTAATAAATCTCATGCTGCTGCGTATGCATTGCTTTCTTATCATACTGCTTATCTCAAAGTACATCATGCCGCTGCGTTCATGGCTGCCAACTTATCGATGGCAATGGATGATACGGATAAAATTAAAATCTTAGTAGAAGATGCAACTGAAGTATGTGGCCTCACACTACTACCACCTGATATTAATTTATCAGTCTATCGTTTTACGCCAGTCGCTGATGCAGGTAAAAAAGCAGATCGTATACGTTATGGTTTAGGTGCTATTAAAGGTAGTGGGCAAAATGCGATTGAGGCCATTATCGCGGCACGTCAAGAAAAACGCTTCACCGATTTGTTTGATTTCGTACATCGCGTAGATAAGCGTCAAATCAATCGTCGTACGATAGAGTCATTGATTAGAGCAGGTGCATTTGATTCTTTTAATGTTGATAGAGGCATACTTTTAGCTTCGGTTGGATTTGCGATGGAATGTGCTGAGCAAGCAGAAGCATCTGCTAATCAAGTAAGTTTGTTTGGTGATGTCGACGAAATGTCGACCACCAATCCTGAGTACGTCAAAGCAGCGCCTTGGAGTGAAAAACAAAAACTGACAGAAGAAAAAGCTGCCTTAGGATTTTATCTTTCTGGGCATTTGTTTAAATCCTATGAAGCAGAAGCACGACGCTTTGCTAGAGTAAAGCTTGCTGACCTCAGCCCTTCACGTGATTCACGTCTAGTGGTGGGTATCATTGCTGGTGTGCGTACGCAAATGACACAGCGCGGCAAGATGGTGATCGTGAGCTTAGATGACATGAGTGCTGTGGTTGAAGTGACTGTGTATAACGAAGTGTTTGATGCGAATCGCGCGCTGTTTAAGGAAGATGAATTTTTGGCTGTGCATTGCAAAGTATCAGAAGATAGATTTTCAGGTGGATTACGTATTACAGCTGAACGTGTGATGGATATCGCTACAGCACGAGCAAACTTTGTAAAAGCATTACGCCTTTCACTCAATGGTCAGGCAGATGCTGTTAAGCTGCGTGAATTAATCCAGCCCTTCCAGCAAAATGAATCCTCTTGCCCTATCGTTGTTCAATACACAAAAAATGGCGCACTGAGTGAAATACGTTTGTCAGATGAATGGCGAGTACGCGCAGATGAAAAACTTCGTACCGCGCTGTGTGAATGGCTAAGCCCCGACAATGTGTGGTTTGAATATTAAACAAGCTAGTCATTGCAGAATAAAACAATCGATGGTTCCTAAATCTTTATGAGTCCTTCCCAGACATTTAAACGCATTATGCGTTTACTCATCCCACACAAGAGTCGTATCTTGATTGCTCTTGCTGGTATGGTCTTAACAGCTGCTACAGAGCCAGCAATGGCAGGACTCATGAAGCTATTGTTAGATAAAGGCTTTGCGGGGCCGCGCACATTTTCACTTTGGTTCGTGCCCTTGTTTGTGGTGGGTGTGTTTGTCATACGTGGGATTTCTACTTTCACTACTAACTACATGATGGCGTGGGTATCTAGCCGTTTAATGACAGATCTACGTCAAAGTATGTTTGAACGTTTGTTAGATGTGCCTTTAGGATTTTATGGTGAACAATCAGTAGGTACTGTAATTAACGCCATGATGCTGGAAGTGCAGCAAATATTAGAAATGATACGCAGTGTATTAGTAACCTTAATACGTGACACTTTAACGGTCTTTGGTTTACTAGGATTTTTATTTTGGTTGAATTGGAAACTGACGTTAGTGACCTTAATTCTGATTCCTATTATTGCAATTGTAGTTCGACTGACTGCGCAAAGACTTAAACGCTTAATTAGAGAATTCCAAGAAATTAATGCATCGCTCACGCAATCCATAGAAGAGACAACACGCGCTCAGCAAGTTATAAAAATCTTTGGCGGTCAGCAGTATGAAGCGCAACGTTTTGCACAGCGCTCTTCGCGTTTACGTGGCTTTACTATGCGCATGGCTAGCACCATGGCAACCACTGAACCCATTACGCAATTCGCTACCTCGTTCGCAGTCTCAGTCATTATCATGATCGCCTTACTACAAGCGAATGATGGAAATGTGACTGTCGGTGACTTTGCTTCATTCATCACTGCTATGTTGATGACACTCACACCACTTAAACATTTAGCGGGTGTAAATGGACCATTGCAACGTGGATTAGCAGCAGGTGAAACCGTATTCAAACTCATTGATGCCGCACCTGAAAGAACCGATGGCGTGCAACTGCACAAACGTGCACAGGGTAGTTTGGAATTTAATCAAGTAGGATTTACTTATCCGACCCAAACACGTGCCGCGCTAGATGAAATTAATCTCACCATACAGCCTGGTGAAACAGTGGCTTTAGTTGGCCTATCCGGCGGAGGAAAATCTACACTGGTTAATCTAGTGCCAGAATTTTTTAAATGCTCAACAGGTCAAATCTTATTAGATGGAATACCGTTAACGCAGATTAGTTTATCTAGCTTGCGTGCGCAAATGGCGATGGTAAGTCAGCATGTCGTTTTATTTGATGACACCTTCGCTGCCAATATCGCTTATGGTGATGCACAACCTGATATGCAGCGCGTACAAGCTGCAGCCAAGGCAGCTCATTTAGATGATGTGATTGCAAACTTGCCACAAGGACTAGAGACGCAGATTGGCGATAATGGTATGCGTTTATCTGGTGGTCAAAGACAACGACTCGCGATTGCGCGCGCTATTTATAAAGATGCACCAATCTTGATCTTAGATGAAGCAACCTCAGCATTAGACACTGAGTCTGAGCGTGCGGTGCAGTCTGCATTGAATCAACTCATGCAAGGGCGAACTACACTCGTGATCGCACATAGACTCTCTACCATTGAGCATGCTGATCGTATCGTTGTTTTAGATGCAGGAAAAATCGCAGAAATTGGTAGTCACAAAGAGCTACTTGCACGACAAGGTTTATATGCGCATCTTTATCATTTGCAATTCGCTAAGGAGTCAGTATGAGTGCAACAGCAGCGCATCCTAAAGCTATTTCACGTTTTCCTGTACCTGAAATAAAAGATCTGCCTGACGACATACGTGAAAAAATATTAGCTGTACAAGAAAAGGCAGGCTTTGTACCAAATGTCTTTTTGACTTTGGCGCATAGGCCGGATGAATTTCGCGCCTTCTTTGCTTATCATGATGCGTTGATGTTAAAAGAAACAGGGCATTTAACAAAAGCAGATCGCGAAATGATAGTGACAGCGACAAGCGCAAAAAATAATTGCCTCTACTGCGTTGTTGCACATGGCGCCTTACTGCGCATCTATGCTAAAAACCCTCTCATCGCAGATCAAGTCGCTGTCAATCATTTAAAGGCAGATATCACCCCTCGCCAACATGCCATGCTGGATTTTGCGATCAAGGTTTGTCTAGATGCTGCTAGCGTTAGCGATGCTGATTATGCCGCCTTGCATGCACATGGATTTGATGATGAAGATATTTGGGATATCGCTGCGATCACCGCTTTCTTCGGATTATCGAATCGTATGGCGAATGTGATTTCTATGCGGCCAAATGATGAGTTTTATTTAATGGGTAGAGTGGGGCGATAGCTTTTTAATTTTTGGAATTTAATTATGAATTTTGATTACTTAATAGTAGGAGCAGGATTTGCAGGATCTGTCTGTGCAAGACGTCTTGCTGAAGAGGGTAATAAAATCCTTATCATCGATAGGAGAGAGCATTTGGGTGGAAATGCTTATGATAAATTTGATGAAAACGGCGTATTAATTCACCCTTATGGCCCCCATATTTTCCATACAAATAGTAGAAAAGTCTTTTCTTTTTTATCAAGATTTACCGATTGGAGATTTTACGAACACAAGGTATTAGCAAATACAAATGGAAATCTATACTCGATACCTATTAATAGAACGACTATTAATAAAGTTTTTAATCTCAATTTAAAGGAAGAAGAGATTGAAAAGTTTTTAGATTCCAAGAGAGAAAAAATTGATGAAATTAAAACAAGTGAAGATGTAGTTTTAAGCAGTGTCGGTAAAGAATTATGCGAATTATTTTTTAGGGGATACACAAAAAAACAATGGGATCTTGATTTATCAGAGTTAAGCGCCGGAGTGGCTGCACGAATTCCAACCCGTACCAATGATGATGATCGCTATTTTTCAGACACTTTTCAATTCATGCCTTTGTTAGGCTATAAAAAATTATTTGAAAATATGCTGGATCATGAAAATATTGAATCAAGGACTGGAGTAGATTTTTTTCAGGAAAATCTTCGAGAAATATCAAGAAAAATAATTTTCACTGGACCGATTGATAGGTATTTCGATTATTGTTTTGGGAAATTACCTTATCGAAGCTTAGAGTTTGTTCATGAATTTATTGATGAAAATGAAAAATATCAAGGTGTCGGCACTGTAAATTATCCAAATCATGAGGCATTTACACGTATTACCGAATTTAAGCACTTAACTGGTCAAAAGGTAAATGGTACTTCAATTGTAAAAGAGTATCCCCAAAGCTCTGGCGATCCTTATTACCCAATTCCAAATAAAAATAATGAAGATTTGTATCAAAAATATTTAAATAAAGCAGAAGAGCAAGATAACGTTTTCTTTGTAGGTCGCTTAGCGCAATATCGGTATTACAATATGGATCAGGTTGTTGCTAGTGCATTAAAACTTTCTGAAGATTTATTAAATAAAAATGAATAATATATTTATCGTTACACATGCATCTCCAAATTTTACTGCACCAGAAGGCTATTCATTTTTAAAAGTCGGATCTGCAGCATTTGAAGCAGAATATTCTGACGATAGCGGCGAAAATATATCGCAACTAAATCCGTATTATTGTGAACTCACGGGTCTTTATTGGATTTGGAAAAATTATAAATGTGATCCAGAAGATGTAGTGGGTTTAGTCCATTATAGACGAGTATTTGGTGATCCTGGAATTTATTCAATATTGAAGAAAAGATTTCTACCAATTGAAAAAATAGTCAAAGATTTAAGTCGTTCAGATTTAATAATTCCTGATAGGCGTTATTTTAAAAATGGTATTTATAATCACTATAAAAAATATCATGAGATTGGTGATCTGGAAGCATGTTTAGAGTATTTGCGATCCAACGGAAAACTACCATTAGAAGTTGAAAACATGATTATGTCTGATAAAAGAGGCGTAGTTTGTAATATGTTTATTACAAAGAAAAAAACATTAGATGAATATTGCGAATGGTTATTTCCAATGTTTTTTTCAGTAGATAAAAACATAGATTTAGATTCTCGATCTGATTTTCAGAAAAGAGCGATGGGTTTTTTGGGTGAAAATCTCTTTAATGCTTGGCTGTGGTCTAATCCAGATTTGGTTCTAACTGAAAGGCCAATTTTAAAGCTATATAAATCTGCTATTTCTAATTTGAATGGCTATAGAAAACATATTTTATATCGAATCTAAATTTAGTTAATCTTTATATATAAATTTTTACCGAAGATATTTATGATTTAAATTTACGAAATTAGATTTTATTATTAAAAATTTATATTTTAAAAAGAAATAATCCTATAATTCTCCCAACCAAGCGAGCCAAGTATCTTGGATAGGGTATGAGTATTCTCGGTATTAAATTTAATATTGCAAGAATTAAAGTCTTAATTTTCAGTTGTTGAGAGCGACTTTCACCAAAATATTTTTTTTCAAATAACAATTTTGACTGAACGTGATGGAATCCTCTTATAAATTCATGCTTCAATGGGTTGCCACCTTTTACAGAGCCTCTTGAATAATGAATAACCTCAAGTGTAGGATCTAAGATAATTTGTTTTTTATGTTTAAAAACACGTTGGCATAGATCATCATCTTCATAATATAAGAAAAACTCTTCATCAAAAAATCCTATATTCTGCATTTTGGATAATTTAATTAACATCACTGCGCCACAAACAAAGCCTACGCAGCATGGTCCGTCTGCTCTATCTCCCTTTGACTTCCAATAGGTAACTGGCCAACGATAATTTATTTCAGTACTGCCGTCTCGGCTAACTAAATGTGGTGCAATTATTGCAGCATCAATAAATTGATTTACAGAGGTAATTAAATTTGTAAAGAAATCTTCTTTCGGTTCGCAGTCGGGATTTAATAATAAGGCGTAAGGGGTTTTTACTATTTTTAATGCTTGATTGTTTGCTGCGCCAAATCCAAGATTTTTTTCGAGCGAAATTATTTTTGCTTGTGGAAGCAATGAATTTATTGATTCAGTTGTTTTATCTTCGCTAGCATTATCTACAAAAATAATATTTTTTAGTTTGGATAAAGAGTGACTTAAAGAAGGAATGCAGTGAGCACTGTTGTAAGTTACGATAACAACGGTAAATTCATCTGTACTATTAACAATCATTTTATTTAGCTAATCTTTTTAATTGCTGTTGAATTTTTTGTATGGTGATCGCTATTTCTGGATTCGCAATATAGGTGAAGTGCTTGAGCTTGAAAAATAAACTAACATTTTTAAAGTTGGATAGAATATTTATTTTTTCGGATAAATTGCTTGTATTGTGTAATGCTAAAACAAATGATGCTCCGTTAAGTTTTCTGGCGAGTATTTTCTTCCATAAATCTTCACGACCCACAGTCTTGAGATCGGCTTGAATCTGCAAATATTGCGCTCTTTGTAATTGGTAATGCTTTTTCGACCAGTTAAGATAGTCGGAAGGTGTTGCTAATTTAGATTTGTCTTGCGAAATACCACCTTCTCTATACATTACCAAGGGTTCGTGAATTTTTAAACCGCCGCCCGCTAAACTTGCACGAAATGCCATGACTTGATCTTCGTACACAAGTTCACTATCGAAGTCGCCAAATTGATTGTGCAGTCTACGCGTAAATGCATGCGCAGCGCCCACTACATAAGGTCGTTTTCGTATCCATTTTTCTGGTTTATCCCAGTAACTCAAATCAGCTACGATAAGCTTTTCTGCATCACTTCCATCAATTCGTATTTTTTGTAAATCACTCGTTATTAAATCAGCTTTTTTCCCATTTTCTAGCCATGCATTTACTATGGTGCTAATTCTGTTTGGTGATGAGATATCATCACCTGCTGCTGTAAAAATAAGTTCGCCGTTTGTCCGTGCTATTGCTGAGTTGTAATGAAGACAAACTCCAAGATTTTTATGGTTTTGATGGAGAGTAAGTGTATTTGGACCTTCATATTGAGATGATATTTTTTCTAACTTATGGAATGTTTGATCTGTTGAGCAATCATCCGAAAACAAAATTTCAATTTTCCCTTTGAAATCTTGGTTAAGGCAGCTTAATGCTGCTTCCGTAATACTTTTTTCCTGATTGTATGAAAGTAAAATGAGGGACACTAGTGGTTTAGTCATTGTTATATTTAATGGCTTTATTATTTGAATGCTAATAGCTTCTAGCATTACATATTTATAACCATCTAATTATAAGTCTCTCGCGATATCATTTTGTTTATTTTAAGTTTTTTGTGTTTTCATAAAGATAACATAAACAATGGTGAATGTCAGAGTGATACCTTGTCGATTTTTTTGTGAAATATTTAAAGCAATGTTTGAAAAAATCTGATTTAACTTAAAGAATACTCATCTTTTAAAATATACAAAAATGCAAAATTCACTAGCAGATCTTGTTGAATGTTGGGAAAAATCTCCATTTCCTTCAATGAAAGTTACGTCTTATTTTCCAGTTTACGCTAATTTATTTCAGCATTTGCGAGGGACTGATTGCACCTTTATAGAGACTGGAATCTTAGATGGTGGTTCATTACATATGTGGAGAAAATGGCTTGGTGATAAGGCCAGAATTATTGGAATAGACCTTAATCCCGAGGCAGCAAAATGGCGAGAAGCGGGTTTTGAAATTTATATTGGTGATCAAGGTGATCCAGAATTCTGGAAAAGTTGTTTCAAAAATATTGGTAAATTTGATGTTTTATTAGATGACGGTGGTCATCAGTCTTTTCAGCAGATTGTTACGGTAATTGAAGCATTAAAGGTGGAAAATGATAAGTGCTTAATTGTTGTCGAAGACACGCACTCATGTTTTATGAATGAATTTTCAAAGCATGGGAAAAATTCATTTCTTGAATACTGTAAAGCAGCAACTGACTGCGTTTTAGGAAGAGCATTTCCTATTTATCCAAAACAATTTCCTTTACTTCAAAATAAAGAGCAAATTAATTTTTTCAAGCCAGTTTTAAGTATTCAGTTCTTTACTAGTATTGTAGCTTTTCATATCGATGTTAAGGCAGCAGTCACTCCGGAATTATGTGCAAATAAAGCTAAGGGTCCTGCTACCGATTTTCGTTATTTAGGTAAAAAGAGTGCCCTTTTATCGTGGCCTAGTATTTATAGAAAAAAAAATATTCATGTTAAAGGTGGGCGAGCCACATTTTTTCAGAAGCTTTTCGCGCTTCCTTCAAAAATATATTTAAAAATATGGGATACTAATAAATTATAAAAAATATATCAAAAAAAATTAGTTTAATTTATTTATTAAATTATTTCTGATAATCCAATTTATAAAATATATTCAAATGAATTTAATATGACCACGCAAGAATTATCAGCTGTGCCTTGGGATCGATGCGGTGTCTTTTTAATAAACTTGGATCGGTCGCCGGATCGCTTGGTGACTGCGAGTCGTCATTTTTCTGATACTGGAATTCCGTTCCAGCGTATTGCTGGTTTCGATGCGAGCAATGAAGATGTGAGTAGTATTCAAATTGACCAGGCAGCCTTTACTAAAATTCATGGAAGAAAATCTATACGCAAAGGTGAGATTGGTGTTTATCAAAGTCATTTAAGAGCTATTCATACCTTTCTCGAAACTGATAAAGATTTTGCGATTATTCTGGAAGATGATGTATTGCCTCTGCCGCATACGATCACTAGTATTCAACAGCTAATTACATGGGAATCAGATTGGGACATAGTGCCCTTATTTCATTTTCATAGTGGAGGGCCGGTCACTTTACAGCACAGTGATAAGCTTAAATTAACCGTCCATTTAGCGCATATCTCTTCTGCTGCGGCATATATGATTAACCGTCATGCTGCACAAGTTTTAATTCAACATATGGCTGTGCAAAGAGCTTGTGTAGATCATGCCTTATTTGAAAACTGGGCACATGGTTTGCGCTTACGAGGCATACTTCCTATGGCGATGCAATTAAGTGCTCAAGCCAATATATCGACGATTAATGCAGAGAATTCAGGTAAGTTGGCATTGTGGCGTAGGATGCCTACTTTTTTTGCGCGCATGCATGTGGCAGTAAGGTTGTTTTTCTTTGCACTGAAAGAGCTTGTGAGTGCTTTAAGTAAATCGAATAAAAATCCTGTTTCAAGATCTTTGCCAGACTGATTCATACACAGCAGCTATTCCTTCGGCCTCACGTTCTACCGAAAACCCTGCTTCAACGCGTAATCTTCCTAAGCGTCCCATCTCTAGCGTTTGAGTAGGATTTAGCATGAGCTTGCGTAATGCAATGACTAAAGCAGCCACATTTTCAGTAGGCACGACATATCCTGTCTTTGCTTCATCAACTATGGTTTTAAATGCACCTGTGTCAGTCGCAACAACAGCACAAGCGCATGCCATACCTTCTAGTGGTGTTAATCCAAAAGGTTCATAGCGAGGGCAGGCAACAGTGATTAAAACATTCTGATACCAAGTGCCGACTTCAGAAGGAGGAATTTCACCAATAAAAAGAAGTCGATCAGCTAGTCCATGTTCAGCAATTTTAGTGTCAAGTGCTTGTTTAAACTCTTCATGTTGAGGCTGACATAAGCCAGCAATCACGGCAGTAAAATCTGGAAATTCAGGTAGCAACTGTAGCAGTGCTTCTACATAAATATCAGTGCCTTTATCGGGTCTGACACGACCAAACACACCTATGCCATATTTACCGGGAAGGCCTGTACGTTGCCAGACTGCGTGTTTGTCTTCTGGAGGTGAGAAGCGTTCTAAGCTAATGCCATGTGGGACAACACGCGTGGTATTGGGAACATAACTTGCTGCTTCCGGTGTAGTGGAAATCACGCCATCCATGTTGGCGATGAGCCAGCGTGGAAACCATGAGTGTCTATGTTTAGCAGCTGAAGTAAATACGAGTGCAATAGGTAGTCTACAAACATCACGTAAAAAAATTGCCAACATCATTTCAGGATCGCGGCGCACATGCCATATACGTCGTCGACCATCAGGTAAACGAGAAAAAGAATAACGAACAGCTTGCCAGAATGTCAGGCGTTGAAATTGTTGTGGAGCCTCTGATTCAGCAATGCTAGCGCCAGGCATGTCTGAGCCGTAGTAACCGATATTAAGTGACCGTGCTTGAACAGGTAAGAGGGCATTCACAGTGCCAGAGACGCCCGTAAAGCGTTTCTTGATGTTGGTGATAATGACTTCAGGATTGATAGACATAGCGCATGCCACACTTACATCAAAATCACATCATATTGTTCTTGATGAAAGCTGCTTTCAACTTGTAGTGAGATAGGCTTGCCTATGAAATCACCCAACATGGCGAGATGTTGTGATTCCTCGTCTAGAAATAAATCAATCACGAGCTGTGATGCCAGTATACGAAATTCTTTAGGATTGAATTGTTTCGCTTCACGTAAGAGTTCACGTAGGATTTCATAAGCAATAGTGCGTGCAGTTTTAACTTGTCCTTTGCCAGTGCAAGCCGGGCAAATTTCACACAGCACATGCGCGAGAGATTCACGTGTACGTTTGCGCGTCATCTCTACCAACCCTAGCGCAGAAAAATCAGAGACTGTGACTTTAGTGCGATCGCGGCTCATGGCTTTCTTTAATTCTGCTAATACAGATTCTCTGTGTTCCAGATTTTCCATATCAATAAAATCAAGAATAATAATGCCACCTAGATTGCGCAATCGAAGTTGACGAACAATCGCATGCGCAGCTTCTAGATTCGTTTTAAAAATCGTGTCATCAAAATTGCGGCCATTGACATAGCTACCTGTGTTGACGTCAATCGTTGTCATGGCCTCTGTTTGCTCAATGATGAGATAGCCACCAGACTTTAAATCAACTCGCTTACCTAAAGCACGTTCAATTTCTGTTTCTACGCTATATAAATCAAAAAGTGGTCTTTCGCCAGTGTAGTGCGCCATCTTAGGCAAGACTGAAGGTGTGTAATCATTTGCAAACTCTGTGAGTTTGACGAAATTTTCGCGTGAATCAATTTGTATGGTTGCGGTTTCATCATTGACGAAATCACGCAATACGCGTTGTGCCAAACTGAGATCTTGGTACAGCAAAGAAGGTGGCGCAGATTTTTTTGCTTGCTGACTAATGTTATTCCATGTTTTACGGAGATAACTCACATCCATCGTTAAATCAGCATCACTCGCATCTTCTGCCATGGTGCGAATGATGAAGCCGCCTTTTTCATCTTCAGGAACCAGCTTTTGTAATTTCTCTTTTAAGCTAATACGTTCTTCTTCATTCTCTATGCGTTGTGAAATGCCGATATGACTATCTTGCGGCAAATACACCAACATACGGCCAGCAATTGAAATTTGGGTAGAGAGTCGTGCACCTTTCGTGCCTATGGGATCTTTCACCACTTGCACCATGATGGATTGACCATCAAATAAAAGTTTTTCTATAGGTGGAACGGGTGAAGTAGAAGCATCATGTTGACGTGCTTCCCAGATATCAGCCACATGTAAAAATGCGGCACGTTCAAGACCAATGTCTATAAAAGCCGATTGCATGCCTGGCAGTACACGCACTACTTTACCGAGATAGATATTGCCTGCACGACCACGTGAGGAAGTGCGCTCTATATGCAATTCTTGCACAGCACCTTGCAATATGAGGGCAACGCGCGTTTCCTGCGGTGTGATATTGACGAGTAGATCTTCGCTCATAACAATTTAATACCTGCACGTTTTAGTAATTGCGTGGTTTCAAATAAAGGCAATCCCATAATGCCAGAATAACTGCCCGCGATATGTTCAATAAATTGTGCTGCATAGCCTTGCACTGCATAGCTACCGGCTTTGTCATACGGTTCATG
>JACCDH010691442.1_pt1 | contig 12680 bp, 11 predicted proteins | sample 7442481 | NCBI WGS metagenome assembly JACCDH01 (sample SAMN15323433, study PRJNA562643) | freshwater metagenome | isolation source: river surface water | place: USA:Blue River Watershed | collected 2017-08-15
CTTTTACGGATCTGGTGCCCACGGAGGGACTCGAACCCCCACACCTTGCGGCACATGGACCTGAACCATGCGCGTCTACCAATTCCGCCACGTGGGCTAAAGAAGGCGAGATTATAGCGGAATAATCCGACAAGTCAACCTGAATGCCTTGTAATCTCTGAGTGCATGGCAAGCGCGACCATCCGCCATCGAAGGGATATCCGCCGCTTGCCCGCAGGCTCTTGCCGCGTTTTCCAGCAAAGGGCACGTTCGTCCGTTACACTATGATGGTTTTTTCCTATTCATTATCTTCCGCATCTTTTGAGCCAATACCCGTACAGCATCCCCAGCCGGGAAGAAATCCTTGGAATACTCCGCAAGGCTTCTGATCCGCAGACCGTCGCTTCGATTGCCCGAGCGTTGTCCGTCAAGGAGTCCGAGCTTGAGGGGCTGAACCGCCGTCTCGCCGCGATGGAAAGAGACGGGCAGATCAAGCCCGACCGCAAAGGTCGCATCCAGCTCGCCAACACCGCCAATTTCATCGAGGGCAGGGTGTCCTGCCATCGTGATGGTTATGGTTTTCTGATTCCTGATGAAGGCGACGATGTCTTTCTGCCCGAGAAGGAGATGCAGAAAGTGCTGCATGGCGACCGGGTGCAGGTGCGCGTTACCGGCATCGATCGTCGTGGCCGTCCGGAGGGCACCATCGTTGAAGTGCTCGCGCGCGCGAACACGCATGTGATTGGCAGGCTGGTTCACGAGAATGGTGTGTGGCTCGTCGTGCCGGAAGACAAGCGCATCGGTCACGACATACTGCTCACCGGTGGTCCGGGCAAAGCCAAAGCCGGGCAAGTCGTCAGTATCGAGCTGACCGAACAACCCTCTCGCTACACACAACCGATTGGCAAGATCGCGGAGGTGCTCGGCGAGATCGACGATCCCGGCATGGAGATCGAGATCGCAGTGCGCAAATATGGCGTGCCGCATGAGTTTTCCGAGGATGCAAAAAAACTCGCCGCCAAACTTCCTTCCGAAGTCAGGCCAGTCGACCTCGAAGACCGGGTCGATCTGCGCGATGTGCCGCTGGTGACGATTGATGGTGAAGACGCGCGCGATTTTGATGATGCGGTTTATTGTGAGCCTGTCAAACTGGGCCGCACCAAGGCCTACCGACTGATTGTCGCGATCGCTGATGTCAGCCATTACGTGAAGCCGAATGATGCGCTCGATCAGGATGCGCTCGAGCGCAGCACCTCGGTGTATTTCCCGCGTCGGGTGATACCGATGCTGCCCGAGAAGTTGTCTAACGGGCTGTGCTCGCTGAATCCCGACGTCGACCGGCTCACGCTGGTCTGCGATGCGGTGATCACCGCCAAAGGCGAGATCAAGGGCTATCAGTTTTATCCCGCAGTCATTCACTCGGCGGCACGGCTGACGTACAACGAAGTGGCTGCCATTCTCGGCAATACGCGCGGGCCCGAGGCGGCGCGTCGTGCGTCGCTGCTGCCCCATCTGCAGCACCTGTATGAGCTGTACATGGTGCTGCTGAACGCACGGCATGAGCGTGGCGCGATCGATTTCGAAACGACCGAGACCTATATCGTCTGTAATGCCGCCGGCAAGATCGAGCAAATCATTCCGCGTACCCGTAATGATGCGCACCGGCTGATCGAAGAGTGCATGCTGGCAGCGAATGTCTGCGCCGCTGATTTCATGGAGCGTCATGAACATCCGGGCGTGTACCGGATCCATGCCGGGCCGACAGAAGAAAAACTCAACCAGCTGCGCACCTTCCTCAAGCAGCTGGGCTTGTCCCTGGGCGGCGGTGTTCATCCGGCGGCCTCCGACTATGCCGAGCTGCTCGAAAAAATCAAAGGCCGGCCGGACGCCGTGATGCTGCAGACCATGCTGCTGCGCTCGATGCAGCAGGCGGTCTACAGCCCTGACAACATCGGACACTTCGGGCTGTCATACGACGCCTATGCGCATTTCACCAGCCCGATACGCCGCTACCCTGATCTGCTCACGCATCGGGTGATCAAGGCCATACTGCAAGGCAAGCGCTATCACCCCAAGGGCATTGCCACCGAAGATCTGAATCTGCAGCTCTCGCCCGCAGCGCGCAAGATGCAGGCCAAAGACCGCGCCGCCGGCAAGCGCAAGGCCGAAGGCGATCTGGCGATCTGGGAATCGCTGGGCATTCATTGCTCGGCCAATGAGCGCCGCGCCGACGAGGCCTCGCGCGATGTCGAGGCCTGGCTGAAGTGCTATTTCGTGCGCGACAAACTGGGCGAAGAATTCACGGGCACGATTTCCGGTGTCGCTTCGTTTGGCATTTTCGTGCAGCTCGATGCGCTGTTCATCGAAGGCATGGTGCACGTGACTGACCTTGGTGCCGATTATTTCCAGTATGACGAAGCGCGGCATGAGCTGCGCGGCGAACGCACCGGCATCCGTTACCAGCTGACCGACCGTGTGACCGTGCAGGTCAGTCGCGTCGATCTCGATGCGCGCCGGATTGACTTGCGTCTTGTTCACGAGCCCGGCATACGTACCCAGCTGAAAAATGAAGCACGTCGCGCTGACGAGCTGCATGCGCGCACCGGTAATTTCGGTGCGAAGAAGGCCGCAAAGAAAGCCTCCAAAAAGAAAGCCGCTCCCGCCAAGCCAGCGACTGCCAAGGCACGAACCGCAGCGAGAGCAGTGACCTCCGGTGCCCGTAACGGTCGCAAGAAGCGAAAATGAAAGCCAAACTTATTTTCGGATTCCATGCAGTGACGGCGCGTATTCGTCATGATGCATCGACCATCGAAGAAATTTATGTCGATGCCTCACGCCACGACCGGCGCATGGGCGATCTGCTGCGCGCAGCCAAGACGGCCAACGTGCGCATCATTCATGCGGACGATCAGCGACTCGATGCGATGGTCGGCACGCGCCGGCATCAGGGCGTGGTTGCCCGTGCGGGCGAGCTCTCGCTGGCGCGCAATCTGGCTGAGCTGATTGACGGCATCCAAGGGCCACCGCTGCTGCTGCTGCTCGATGGCGTGACTGACCCCCACAATCTGGGCGCCTGCCTGCGGGTCGCCGATGGTGCCGGTGCCCACGCCGTCATCGCACCGAAAGACCGGGCCGTCGGCTTGAATGCCACGGCGGCCAAAGTGGCCAGCGGCGCTGCCGATACCGTGCCTTACATCACCGTCACCAATCTGGCCCGCGCGATGCGCGAATTGCAAGAGCATGACATCTGGCTGACCGGCACCGCCGACGATGCCGAGCAGAGTCTGTATGACGTTGATTACACCGGCGGCACGGCCTTCGTGATGGGTTCCGAGGGCGAGGGCATGCGCCGCCTCACCCGCGAGCATTGCGACCGGCTGGTGAACCTGCCGATGATGGGCTCGGTCGAGAGCCTGAATGTCTCCGTCGCCTCCGGCGTCTGCCTGTACGAGGCGCGTCGACAGAGAATCGTCGCCGTGCCTGTCTGAGCGCTTTCGCCCTGCATCAGGGCGGGCGCTCGCAAATCCCCTAAAATTGCATTTTCAGAACCCTCCGTTTCCTCATCATGTTCAGCCACCTCAGGGAAGACATCGCCAGCATCATGGAGCGCGACCCCGCTGCCCGCAGCACCTGGGAGGTGCTGACCTGCTACCCGGGACTGCACGCGATCGTCATGCACCGCTGGGCGAATGCCTGCTGGCGCAGCGGGTACAAATGGCTGGGTCGCTTCATCTCGCATGTCGCGCGCGGGCTGACTGGCATAGAGATTCACCCCGGCGCCACGATCGGCCGGCGCGTATTCATCGATCATGGCTTTGGCGTGGTCATTGGCGAGACAGCGGAAGTCGGTGACGACTGCACGATCTATCAGGGCGTGACTTTGGGTGGCACCTCGTTGTCCAAGGGTGCGAAGCGTCACCCGACTCTGGGACGTGGCGCGATCATCGGCGCCGGGGCGAAAGTGCTGGGCTCATTCACCGTGGGCGAGGGCGCGAAAGTAGGCTCCAATGCCGTCGTGGTCAAAGCCGTGCCGCCGGGCGCGACGGCCGTCGGTAATCCGGCGCGCGTGATCGAGAAAGAGAGCGAGCAGACCAGGGATGATGCCGCAGCGCGGATGTTTGCGGCCTACGGCTTGACGCCGAATGGCGATGATCCGTTGTCGAAGGCGCTGCACGGCTTGATCGATAACGCCGCGTCTCAGGAGCTGCAGCTGGTGAAGATTGTCGAGGCACTGAAGGCGGCGGGGATTGCCTGCGAGGCAGTGCCGGAACTGGACAAGTTCAATAAGGATCGGTTGAACAAGCTGGTTGAGTGAGGCCCTGTGCCACAGTGACGACACGGATAGCCTGTAACGCGCCATCACCGTCCATGGCAAACCACCCCCCCCGAACCACCTCGCCGTCGCAATCCCAATCCGGCAGCACATACCGGACCCCTGCGGCAGTCTGATGTACGCCCGGCCGATGCGTGTGCCCGTGGATGATCTGCTTCACGCCATAGGTGCTGAACAAGCGCTCGATCTCGGAAAGATTCACATCCATGATCTCCATGGACTTCTCTTTCTGTGCAGCCCGACTGCCTTCGCGCATGCCTTCAATGATGGCCTTGCGCTCGGCCAGCGGTTTTGCAAGAAAGCTTTGCTGCCACGCCGGATCGCGCACCTGCGAGCGAAACGCCATGTAGGCGGTATCGTCAATGCACTGCGCATCGCCATGCACCAGCAAGATCTTATGGCCGGCGATGTCGATGATATGCGGTTCCTGCAGCAGGGTGAGGCCTGCTTCGGTCGCAAACCCCGGGCCGACGAGGAAATCGCGGTTGCCGGCGATCCAGTACAGTTTTACGCCGTGCTCTGACAATGCCCGTAATGACTCGCCAACCTTTCGGTTGAACGGCGTCTGCAGATCATCATCACCTGCCCAGTACTCAAAGATGTCACCCAGCAGATACAGCGCTTGCGTGCGTGTGGCCTCGTTCTGCAAAAAACGAAAGAACGCTTCAGCGGTGCGCGGCATGCCCTCATTCAGATGCAGGTCTGAAACGAAAAGCGCAACCGTGTCAGGTTGCGCTTTCATTGTCGCTGAAGAGGCTTGGTTCATGCCACCAGAGGAAGGATTCAGACCACTTCCGCTTTTTCGATCACGACATCCTCTACCGGCACGTCGGAGAACATGCTGCGGCGACCTGTCTTGACTGCACGGATCTCATCGACGACCTCCTGACCCTCGGTGACTTTGCCGAACACCGCATAGCCCCAGCCGTCGGAGCCGGGATAGTTCAGGAAAGCATTGTCGCTGACATTGATGAAAAACTGCGCGGTTGCCGAGTGGGGATCCGAGGTGCGCGCCATGGCGATCGTGTAGCGGTCATTGGTCAGGCCATTGTTTGCTTCGTTCTCGATCGGATCTTCGGTCGGTTTTTGTTTCATGTCCGGCTCGAAGCCACCGCCCTGAATCATGAAGCCATCGATCACGCGATGAAAGATGGTGCCGTCATAATGGCCGGACTTCACATAGTTGATGAAATTCTCTACCGATTTCGGTGCTTTATCGGCATCGAGTTCTATGGTGATCTTGCCGTGATTGGTGGTGAGTACGACGGTCATGATGGGGCGGCTCCTGCTGCTGGATTGAAAAAATTTATTCGATGATCGATGCGGATTCGATCACGACATTCGCTTTCGGTTTGTCGCGGCGGTCGGTCTCGACGGCCTTGATCTTGTCCACGGTTTCCTTGCCGCTGATGACCTTGCCGAACACCGCATAGCCCCAGCCATCCTGACCCGGATAGTCGAGGAAAGCGTTGTCATTCACATTGATGAAGAACTGCGCGCTGGCAGAGTGCGGGTCGGGGGTGCGTGCCATCGCGATCGTGTATGCGCGGTTCTTCAGGCCATTCTTGGCTTCATTCTGGATCGGAGCGCGGGTGGGTTTTTCGCGCATGTTGGTGTCGAAGCCACCGCCCTGAACCATGAAGCCATTGATCACGCGGTGAAACACGGTGCCGTTATAAAAACCCGATTTGACGTAGGCCAGAAAATTCTCGACGGTCTTGGGCGCCTTGTCGGGATAGACCTCGATCACGAGGTCGCCCATGCTGGTTTTCATCGCGACTTTGGGTGCGTTCTCGGCGCTGGCTGAGCCGGCACAGGCAGCAAGAAGTGCGACAGAGAAAAGCTTCAGGAAGTGACGGCGAATGAGCATGGGAGTTTCCTTGAGTGTGAGCACGACCGGGCAGCAGCTGTCCGACGACCGTGGGATCTGTGTCACGCCGGTGGGCGGCGCTTCCTTCGATGTTATACTCCGGCGAAACACGCATTTTAGCAAAATCCTGCCACGCCAATTTCTGGCATCCCCGTGGCTTCCGGCAGGTGACGAGCAGCACCCACTGCGGTCGGGCGCCGCCATCAATCCTCACCATCATCCATGAGTGCACTGAAGATCTACAACACGCTGGCCCGTGACAAAGTGGCTTTTGTTCCCATCGAGCCGGGCAAGGTGAAGATGTACGTGTGCGGGATGACCGTCTACGATTTTTGTCACCTGGGGCATGCGCGCGTGATGGTGGTCTTTGACATGGTGCAGCGCTGGCTGCGCGCGCAAGGCTATCAGGTGACCTATGTGCGCAACATCACCGACATTGATGACAAGATCATCCGCCGCGCCGTCGAGAACAAGGAAACCATCAGCCAGCTGACCAGCCGCTACATCACGGCGATGAACGAAGACGCCGATGCGCTGGGCGTGCAGCGTCCGGATCATGAGCCGCGAGCGACGGCCTATGTGCCACAGATGCTCTCGCTGATCGGTCAGCTGGAAAGCCGTGGTCTTGCCTATCAGGCCAGTGACGGCGATGTGAATTTCTCCGTTCGCGATTTCGACGGCTACGGCAAGCTGTCCGGCAAGTCGCTGGACGATCTGCGCGCCGGCGAGCGTGTCGATGTCACCACGGCCAAGCGCGACCCGCTCGACTTTGTGCTCTGGAAGTCGTCCCGCGAGGACGAGCCTGACGAAGTCAAATGGGCATCCCAATGGGGCAGCGGCCGTCCGGGCTGGCATATCGAATGCTCGGCGATGTCCTGCGAACTCCTTGGCGAGCAGTTCGATATTCATGGCGGCGGTCAGGATCTGCAGTTCCCTCACCATGAGAATGAAATCGCCCAGTCCGAGGGCGCGCATGGCCATCGCTTTGTGAACTACTGGATGCACAATGGTTTTGTGCGTGTCGACGACGAAAAAATGTCCAAGTCGCTGGGCAATTTCTTCACGATCCGCGAAGTGCTGCAGAAGTTCGATCCTGAAGTGGTGCGCTTCTTCATCCTGCGTGCTCATTACCGCAGTCCGCTCAATTACTCGGACGTGCATCTCGACGATGCGCGCACCGCGCTGACACGCCTGTACACCGCATTAAAAGAGACCCCGCCCGACGATCAGCCGCTGGACTGGGAAGAGCCTCATGCGAAGCGCTTTGCCGAGGCGATGAATGATGATTTCAATACCCCGATCGCCATCGCCTGCCTGTTCGAACTGGTGACCGCGGTGAATCGGGATAAATCACCGGCGCTGGCACGCCAGCTGAAAGCGCTGGGCGGCGTGATCGGTCTGCTGGGCCGTCAGCCGCAGGCTTTCTTGCAAGGCGGCTCGCCCGAGGGCGGAATGTCCGACGACGAGGTCAACGCGCAGATTGCCGCGCGCGCGCAGGCCAAGAAAGACAAGAACTTCGCTGAAGCCGACCGTATCCGTGCCGCGCTGCTGGCGCAGGGCGTCGTGCTGGAGGACAAGCCCGGTGGCCTTACCGAATGGCGCAGGGCCTGAGACGAGCGACCGACATGAACAAGACGCCCGAAATTCTGCTGGTGCCGCACTACTGGGAGCAGGCCAAGGTCGAGCTGATGAAGCGCGACCGCATCATGAAGAAGCTGATTCCGCGCTTTGGCGATCTGCAGCTGGTGCGACGCGGCGACCCTTTCATGACACTGGCGCGCTCCATCGTCGGCCAGCAGATCTCGGTCAAGGCCGCGCAGGCGGTCTGGGAACGCGTGATGGCGGCCTGCCCGAAGATGACCCCGGCGCAGGTCAAGCGGCAGGGGCCGGTCAAGCTGGCCGCCTGCGGGCTTTCCAAGCGCAAGGCGGAGTACCTGCTCGATCTGTCGGCGCATTTCACCGATGGCAGCATCCACGAAAAGGACTGGAGCTCGATGGAGGATGAGGACGTGATCGCCGAACTCATCCAGATCCGGGGCATCGGCCGATGGACGGCCGAGATGTTCTTGATTTTCAACTTGCTAAGACCGAATATTCTGCCGCTGGACGACCTCGGCCTGTTGAAGGGCATTAGCGTGAATTACTTCTCCGGCGAGCCTGTTTCTCGCAGCGATGCGCGCGAAGTGGCGGCTAACTGGGAGCCTTGGCGGACGGTCGCGACCTGGTATTTGTGGCGCAGCCTGGACCCGATCCCGGTAGAATACTGATTGTGTAAATGCAATATTGATATTATCCTCGTTTGGCAGCGTGAGTCACCCGCACCGAACCACGGATACAAGGAGCTTATGTGAGCAAAACAACCTTCCTCAGTTTCGAGCAGCCCATCGCCGAGCTTGAATCCAAGATCGAAGAGCTGCGTTTCGTGCAGGAAGACTCCGCCGTCGATATCTCCGAAGAGATCGACCGCCTGTCCCAGAAGAGCCAGCAGCTCACCAAGGACCTCTACGGCAAGCTCACACCCTGGCAGGTGTCCCAGATCGCGCGTCACCCGCAGCGTCCTTACACGATGGACTATGTGAACGAGATCTTCACTGATTTCCACGAGCTGCACGGCGATCGTTCTTATGCAGACGACCTGTCCATCATCGGCGGTCTGGCACGCTTCAATGGTCAGGCCTGCATGGTGATCGGCCACCAGAAAGGGCGCGACACCAAGGAGCGCGCACTGCGCAACTTTGGCATGCCCAAGCCCGAGGGCTATCGCAAGGCGATGCGCCTGATGAAGCTGGCCGAAAAATTCGGCCTGCCGGTATTCACCTTCGTCGACACCCCCGGCGCCTTCCCCGGTATCGATGCCGAAGAGCGCGGCCAGTCCGAGGCGATCGGCCACAACCTGTACGCGATGGCCGAGCTCAAGGTGCCGCTGATCGCGACCATCATCGGTGAGGGCGGCTCCGGCGGCGCGCTGGCCATTGCGGTCGGCGATGCGGTGCTGATGCTGCAATACGCGACCTACTCGGTGATCTCGCCCGAGGGCTGTGCGTCCATCCTGTGGAAGACTGCCGAGCGCGCGTCCGATGCCGCCGAAGCGCTGGGCCTGACCGCGCATCGCCTGAAGGCGCTGAACCTGATCGACAAGATCGTCAACGAGCCGCTCGGTGGCGCGCACCGCGATCCCAAACAGATGGCCGTGCTCTTGAAGCGCGCGCTGGCCGACACGCTGCGTCAGTTCCAGGGTGTCAAGACCAAGGACCTGCTCGCCGCCCGCCATGAAAAGCTGATGAGCTATGGCAAATTCAAGGAACTCAACGCCTCTGAATAAGCCCGAAGTTCGCCACACGGAACAGGCCTTCGAACGCGCGCTGGAAGCAATTCTGGCGCGCGTTGTGCTTTCTGGCGACGACTGCATCGCGGTCGCGTACAGCGGCGGTCTCGATTCATCGGTGTTGCTTCATCTGACCGCGCACTTCTGCAAGGCACGCGGCCTGCCGCTGCAGGCGTTTCATGTACATCACGGGCTCAGCCCGAATGCCGATCAGTGGCTTGCGCATGCGCGAGCCTCCTGTGACGCGTTGCAGGTGCCTTTCGGATCGCGCAAGGTCACTGTGTCGACCATCAGCGATCACGGCATCGAGCAGGCGGCACGGCGGGCCCGCTATGCCGCACTGGGCGAGATGTGCGCATCCAACCGCGTGCGGTTGCTGCTGACCGCGCATCATGAGGACGATCAGTCAGAGACCGTGATGCTGCAGTGGCTGCGCGGTGCGGGCCTGCCCGGCGTGTCTGGCATGGCGAGCGTTCAGTCATCGCACGCGCTGCTGCCGGAGACCGTGGTGCTGGGCAGGCCCCTGCTCGGTTTGTCGCGCAAAAAGCTGGAGCGCGTCGCTTCTGGGCTGTCGATCACCTTCATCACCGACGAATCCAACGCGGACACACGCTTTCGTCGCAACAGCCTGCGTCACGCTATTTTTCCCGTCCTCGAGCGTCATTTTTCCGGGGTCTCGCACACACTCTCGCGCAGCGCACGGCACTTTCAGCAGGCGCAGCGCCTGCTCGACGGGCTGGCCGAACAGGATTTCAGGCAATGCCGGAGTGGCGATGATTTATCGCTGCCGTCGCTAAGGCAGCTGTCGCCCGACCGTCAGGACAATCTGCTTCGTTACTGGATGAGAGAGCGCACGGGGCAGTACCCGAGCGAAGCGCAATTGCAGCAGCTGCACGAGCAGCTGCTGCACTCATCGGCCGATTCGCAGCCACAGATCCATCTGCAGCAGTGGATGATCGAAAGGCAGCGTCAGAACCTGTGTATCCGCCCGGTGAATCTGCGGCTTCCTCCCACTGAGCCCATTGCACTCCAGTGGCGGGGCGAGCAGAGTCTTGCGCTACCTGAATGGCAGGGCCGGCTGGTGTTTGCCAAGGGTGAGGGCGCTGGTGTGGATCCCGATCTGCTGCTATCCGGCCCGCTGACGCTGCGTGCACGTACCGGCGGCGAGCGCGTGCAACTGCATCCAAAGCGACCCTCCCGCACGCTGAAGAACCTGTTTCAGGAATCAGAGGTCCCTGCATCACAGCGGGCGTGGTTGCCTTTGCTGTACGCAGGGCAGCGTCTCGTCTACGCAGCGGGGCTGGGTATGGACGTGCGTTCAGGGCTGACCGCCAATGGCGTGGTATTGCGGTGGGAGCCTGTAGACCGCGGATGATGTTTGTCGTGGACGCAGAAAACCTCAGATTTGTCGCGAAACTGCTTGTCGGCACCCGCCATCAATGGCAGACTTTATCAGCAGTTGATACTCTGTGGCATGAGCAGAGATTACGGACTCGAGACCCTTCTTGATCTGGACGGTCAGGTCATTGACCAAGGCGGGGGCTACTGGATAAAGATTGACGCACGGGCAGCGACAATTTCTGATGAAACTCCGCATGGCATTCGTTATTCGCTCACTTTGCACGAGCCGAGTGGGAGGCGAGTGCTTGGGTATGACAATGCTCACCCGATCAGGCAGGCCGGGAAGTTCAAATTTGCCGGCAAGCGTCGAGCCTCCGATCACATTCATCAATTAGGTCGTGAGATAGTCCAGCATTACGAATTTCAGACCGCTGAGCAACTTCTGACCGATTTTTTCAGAGACGCAGATAAACTCCTCAGTAGATTGAGAAAGTCATGAAAACCATCAGGATAGGAATCATGCCTCAGCACGAGATCAGGAAGCGGATGCTTTCGATCGCTCGAGGAGATCACAAGCCTCGTCCGTCAGAGCCGAAGATATGGTTTACTTCGATGCGCTCTCTCGCTGAGGTGCTCAGCGACGAAAACCGTGCCCTGTTGCAGGTCATCGTGGACTCGGAACCCGAATCGATCTCCAGCCTTGCGGCGCTCACAGGGCGCAAACCTGGCAATTTGTCCCGAACACTGAAGACTATGTCCAACTATGGTTTGGTGGAGATGCGGCGGCAAAAGAATCAGGTCAAGCCCATTGCTCGAGCAACCCATTTCAAGATTTGTCTGTAGCCCATCTGAGATTTGTCAGGGCAGCGACCGAAAACCTCCCCATGGGCTTGGAGGAGCTCGGTTCCACGCAATTGTCATTCCGCATTGCAACATGTAAAATCGCAGGCTTGACTGCGATTTCTCACTGATCCCTACCGTTCTCTTTTCCTAAATGGCATTAATCGTTCACAAATACGGCGGCACGTCGATGGGCTCGACCGAGCGCATCAAGAATGTCGCGCGCCGCGTCGCCAAATGGCATGACGCCGGCCATCAGATCGTTGTCGTTCCCTCCGCCATGTCCGGCGAGACCAACCGCCTGCTGGGCCTGGCCAAGGAGATCAGCGGCCAGCCCGACCCGCGCGAACTGGATATGCTGGCCTCGACCGGCGAGCAGGCCTCGGTCGCGCTCTTGGCTATCGCTTTGCAGTCGATTGGCAAAGACGCCGTCTCCTACACCGGCTGGCAGGTACCGATCATGACGGACAGCGCCTATACCAAGGCGCGCATTCAGTCGATTGATGACGCCAAGGTCCGTAGAGACCTGAACGCAGGGCGCATCGTGATCATCACCGGCTTTCAGGGGATGGACGATTCGGGCAACATCACCACGCTCGGGCGTGGTGGTTCGGACACCTCGGCAGTCGCGGTCGCAGCGGCACTGAAAGCCGATGAATGTCTGATCTACACCGATGTCGATGGCGTGTACACCACCGATCCGCGCGTGGTGTCCGATGCGCGCCGGCTGAAGACCGTCACCTTTGAAGAAATGCTGGAGATGGCCTCGCTGGGCTCGAAGGTGCTGCAGATTCGCTCGGTCGAATTCGCCGGCAACTACCGCATGCCCACCCGCGTGCTGTCATCGCTGACAGACCCGATGATGCCGCTCGAGGAAGAAGCCAATTCCGGCACCCTGATATCGTTTGAGGAAGACACTCACATGGAACAAGCCACCATCACCGGCATCGCGTTCAGCCGCGATGAGGCCAAGATCACCGTCCGCGGCGTGC
>JACCDH010725071.1_pt1 | contig 12679 bp, 20 predicted proteins | sample 7442481 | NCBI WGS metagenome assembly JACCDH01 (sample SAMN15323433, study PRJNA562643) | freshwater metagenome | isolation source: river surface water | place: USA:Blue River Watershed | collected 2017-08-15
ATCAATGGTTGATGTTATGGATTATATTAAATCTGACATTAGAACAATCAACACGGGTATGGCAGCATCAATGGGGTCTGTACTATTAGGTGCGGGAACTAAAGGTAAACGAGGGTCTTTAAGATTCTCACGTACCATGTTACACCAATCAAGTGGTGGATTTAGAGGTAATATTCAAGATGCCAAAATCGACATGATTGAATGGGAAAAATTAAACAACACACTATTTGAACTTTTGGGTGATTATTGTGGTAAATCTGCGGAGACCGTTAAAAATGACGCATCGAGAGATTTGTGGTTATCTTCGGACGACGCATTGGCTTACGGTATCATCGACGAAATAGTTAAGAAAAAATAAGATTTGGTTGATTCTTGTTTGTCTTTATATTTATAATAAAAACTAAATATGAAAACAAACAAGACTACAATCCTATTAGTTTTGATTGCTTGTTTAGCGGCGTACATTATTTTTCAGAACCAAGGTATTAAAACTGACGTGGAGGGATACAATGCAAAAATCGATTCAATTCAACACGAAGTTGATTCGGTTTACACCGTAAACAAAGAAATTGACAATCAAATCGAAAAAGTTGACAATCATATTATTAACGTTGATAAAGACGTTGAAAATGTGACGAAAAACATAACTATTATTAAAAACAACACAGATGAAAAAGTTAATACTATTACCACTATTGGTAATGTTGAGCTTGAGCAGTTATTCTCAAACAGATACAACTAAACAGGACACAACTAAGGTAATATTACCAACAAGAGTAGCAAGGTTAGCTTTCCAAGATTTACTTCGTTATGACGGTGCAAAATTGGAGATAGTTGAGTTGAATAAAGTTATTGGATTAAAAGACCAACAAATTACTTTATACAAAGAAAAAGACACACTTAAAACTCAAAAAATTGGTAATTTAGAATTAATCATTACTAAAAAAGACCAACAATTTGATTTAGAAAGAGAGAAATCAGAAAGTTTATTAAAAGAACTTAAAGCCCAAAGAGCTAAAACATTTCTTTATAAAATTGGTTCATTCGTAGCGGTGATATCAACGTCTTTATTCTTATTAAAGTAAAATGAAAAAATATTTTGATGTTCGTAATGTCGTTATATTAATACTATTGGTAATTGCCCTTTTGGAATTTATTAATCCAAAAGGGTTAATGCCAAATAGAACAGTATACGTTCCAAAGGTTGATTCAATACCATATGCGGTACACGATACCGTTTTGGTTGATAGTTTAGTGGAAGTTGAAGTTCCGGTAGAGGTTGAGGTTCCTTACGAAGTTAAAGTACCAACATATATTGCCGTTGATACAAATAACATTTTGAAAATGTATTATGTTAAAATACCATATAAAGATGTCTTAACATTACCCAATAACCTTGGGACGGTTTCAATAACTGATACAATATCACAAAATAAGGTCGTTAATCGAAAATTCGTTAGTAACATTAAACAAAAAATCATTAAAGACACTGTATATCAGAAAGAACCATTTAAAACACAATTTTTTTATGGAGTTGATGGTGGATTTAATAAAGTTAACGTCGTTTCACATCTTGGTTTAGGTGTTATGATTAAAACAAAAGACGACAAGTTATTTCACTTAGGTGTTGGAGTCGCCAATCGATTAACCGATAATACAAATGGTTCTTTTACACCATATCTTAACGGTGGAGTTTATTGGAGAATAGGAAAGAAAAAATAGTTTTAACCATTTACTAGTACACTAGTATGAAGACATTTATATTATTTTTATTCGGTATGTTCGAAGATCATGAAGACATAGAGTTCTTCTGTACCGAAATATTAGGTGACACCCCCGTCATCAAAACAGTGAGATATGTCATTGAAAATTCCCAAAACGTTATTGTAATTTTTGATTCGGAAGTGGACCATAAAACACTTTCAACCGAATTATTTTCGGTATTATCTAACGATAATATCAAATTTTACTTTATATTTGAGCGAGATAATTTAGTAACTGCACATTTACCAAAGGAGGTGAGAGATTTCATTTTTAAACCTGTTACTGCGGATAAAATGTTAACTATAGAATATCAGAAAACGGATAACCCAATATTGGATTTAGACCAACTTTTAGATAAAATTGAAAAAATGGGAATAGAGAGCCTATCTCCCGAAGAAAAAAACTTCTTAGATAATTTTGACAATTAGAATTATTTTACGTATCTTTACCAAACAAGTCCAAATACATTAAAAAAACACCATGAAGAAATCCGTTATTATTAACACCGAGGAAATTAATCAATACATTAAAGATATCCGTAAGGTTCCGGTTATCACACATGAAAGACAAGAGGAAATATTTGTTCTATTAAAGAATAAAAAAATCTCTAAAGAAGAAAAAAAGAAACTATTTGACGAATTAGTAGTCGGTAATTTACGATTCGTTATCTCAGTTGCAAAAATGTACCAAAATCAAGGATTGGACTTACTTGATTTAGTTTCGGAAGGAAACATTGGACTTATGAAGGCAGCCGAAAGGTTTGACCCATCGAGTGGTTTTAAATTTATCTCATATGCGGTGTGGTGGGTAAAACAATCGATGATTGCATCATTAAATGAAAATGCAAGAACAATACGTATCCCATCGAACTTAGTTCAGGAGTTACAAAAACAAAGAAAAACTGAAGTTAGTCCCGAAGATAATTTCTATCTTACTCAAAGTAACGACGATAGTAACGTTAATAATTTACCATATTGTGTCGGTTTATATAAACAAATAAACGAAGATGGTGACCAATTAATCGACTTAATACCAAATAAAAATGCCGACAACCCTGAAGACATTTTTAATACACCTGAAGAAATTAAAAAGAAGGTGAATGCGATGTTGAGTATATTAGATGATAGGGAAAAAGTTATCATTGAAAGATACTACGGATTATCGGGAATCGAATCTAATCTTGACGATTTAGGTGAGGAATTCGGATGTACAAAAGAAAGAATACGACAACTTAGAGATAAGGCAATCAAGAAACTAAGAAACGAGAGTTTCGGACTACTAAACTATTTATAAAAACAAAAAAATTATGAAAAAATTCATTCAAACAAACTTTACTAATATTGTATTAGCAATTGCGGTACTTGGACTATTAAAAAGTTGCGGAGACGGAAGAGAATTAACTAAAATCAGAAAAGAGGTAACAGAATTGAGAGATTCTACGTACAGTAAAAAAGAACTTGACATTAGATTACAAGTGGAAGGTTTAAAATCTGAAAAAAGAATGATACAATCTTCAGATAGAAAAATTCTTGACGTTAATAGACAAACTCAAATTGACGAAGAAATTAAAAGATTAGAATCAAAATAAGATACAGATGAAACATTGGATTAATAAAAATTATAAAACACTAATTGTAGCGGCGTTCCTGATTCCTATCATGACCGTTGCTGTAGTGTCGATTTCTCACGTTACTAAATGGTATGGTATATCTAATCCCATGTCATGGTCGATTTATTTATCGGTAGGTATTGAAATTGCTGCGTTGTCAGCATTAGCAGCGATATCTGCAAACATGGGTAAAAAGGTTTATTTTCCATTTGCAGTTGTAACTATAGTACAATTTATCGGTAATATATTCTTTGCATATTCATATATTGACATCAACTCGAAATCATTTAAGGATTGGGTTGAATTAGTCTCACCTATATTAGAAATCATTGGAGTTGACCCTACTGACCCTATTGGACATAAAAGATTCTTAGCATTCTTCGCTGGTGGTATGTTACCAATCATTTCATTATCTTTCTTACATATGTTAGTTAAATTTACTGAAGAAGATAGAAAAAGTGAAATTATACATGACATCGATGACAAACTAAACAATAAAGTAGAAGCGTCTGAAATCATTAGTGAAGTTTCTCGTTTAAGGTTATCCGATGAGGATTTGGAAATATTGGCTAAACATTTGGAGAACCCATTACCGCCTAATGAACATTTAAAATCTGCAGCTAAAAAGTATCAAGAAAAGAATGAATCAAGTGAGGTTATTACATCAACACCAGAAGTGGTAAGTGACGTAATTGAAGATGAAGTGTACCCAAGTTTATCTGATGAAGAAATAATGGAAATGAATCAACAAGAATACGAAAGAACTCTTGACGTACCTGAAGATGAATTTGACGGGTTTGTACCTGAACCATTTGCAACACCGGAAGAAGTTGAAAAATTTAATATTGACAACCTTGATAAAACATTAGAAATTGTTAACGAAGAAATCGATAACAGTAACGAACCGATTTATCAATCTGAAACCAAAGAAATTGATGAGATTATCAACGTTGTTGATAATGCCATGGACGAATCTCCAAAAGAGGAAGAAGAAAAAAAAAAGTAGAAAGTAAATATAACTTTTCCAATGTAGGTACTCACGTTCCAGTTTTCTATAAATTTGGTCCTGGAGTACCTACAATTATGCCTGACCCTACCCCGTCACCAACACCATCACCTGAAACCGACGAATTGTATTGGGAAAAAGATGACGTTAATCCAAATCAAGTAATTTATGATTTGGAAAATAATCAAACTATCATACCTCAATCCGAAGACGAAATTACCATAACACCGACAATTAATTCGGTACCACAAATTAAAGTGAGAAATGTTAGTGATACACAATATAGAAACAATCGATAGTCAGAAATTAAAGATTAGTAAAAGAAAGACTAAAAAAACACAAATTTTACTTTTTGACACTCAAAGAAGGGTCGACGACTATGTAAATAAAATAAAGTACCGTAGAAACGGTAACTACGATGACATTCCACATTTTATCGTTAGTAAATTAGGTATGGTATATCAGTTATTTGACACCAACCATAATTCTAATACGTTTAATGACCCCAAAATTGACAATAGAATGATTAAAATTGCAATTGAGAACTTGGGTTGGTTAAACAAGAATACTATCACTGGTGTCCTTAATAATTGGATTGGTGACCCATATCGAGCGGAACCCTATATAAAAAATTGGAGAAATTATTATTTTTGGGACAAATATAACGACGACCAACTAAATGCACTATCTAAACTATGTGATAAATTGTGTATCGACCACGATATTTTTAAACAAACGGTTCCATCACAAGGATATATTGAAAAGATATCAAATTTCAAAGGGATTGTATGTAAATCCAACTTTTCAAGTATTTATACAGATATAAACCCTTCATTCAATTTTAGGGTATTCTTTAACAATCAAAATGAAAACGAAAACTGACTACGACGTAACTAAGAACATGTTAAAAACCATAAGAACTTTAACCGAATCTAAGTTATCCAATAAAACCATTAACGAACAATCAGAACCGATTACTCCATTAATCAATAAAACTGAAGAAGAACAAAACGACGACATCACGGTTATTAACGATGTGGACGTTAAGTTAGTTTCCAGTGATGAATCAGATATGAAATTATCCGACCAACAAAAGGGAGGTATTTCACAGATAATTGACGGATTTAGACAGCAAGTATCTCAAATCGTAGATTTTCACCCTGGATTCACAATAACACAAAATCAAATTAGATTAGACGGTTCAATAACTGAGTTAGATATTGATTTTGTTTTCATTGCAGGTGACGAAAGTGGTATTTACATCAACGCCGATATGTTAAAGTTAGAACAAGACACTGCAACGATGTTAGAAAAATTGGCTAAATTCGAGGAAACTTACAAAACGTCAATGGATCCGTTAATAACTTATAGAAAAAACAACTAACCATGGCATTAACCGACCAAGATAAAAGAGAAATCGAAAGAATCACCAAAAAAGAGATAAAAGACTTTATGGATTCAACTCAAGCACATAGAATTGTTGTAAAAACAATACAAGATGAGTTGGGCACTAAAAGAATTGACGATAAAATTGTTGACCTATCAACTAAAGTTGTGGTTGAATTATTTAAAACCTTATGGCAAAGAAAGTCATTTTGGGAAAGTTCTTTAAAATCAGTTAAGTAATGACAAAGAAAGACTTACAGGAAATAATTTCTAAAAACTCACCTAAGAAAGGTAAGGAAACAACAAAAGAAGTGGAAACCACTGAACAAACCACAGCAGGTGATGCGGGTTCGTTTGAGGGTCCTGCGTTTAGTGATGTAATTAAAAGACCAATTTCCAAAATACACAATTCGACAATCAAAGAAGAGGAAGAAGTAGATGAAGCAACCGATGCAAGTTCATCGGGGTCATTTGATGTACCTTTATTTGGTAAAACAACAAAAGGTGGACGTAAAGACCCATTGAAAATTGACGGTCCGAGTAGTATTGGACAAAGTAGAGCGGTTAAAGATAAAAAATTTCCTAAATGGGGAGGGCCAAAAGGAGTTTACATTAAAGTTAAAGAAAAATGTAAAAAATTCCCATACTGTAACCAAGGAGATATTAATTCAATTGAGTTACTTGAAATTGAAGGTTTAAAAGAAACAATTCTTGAGACATCTGAAAAATATGGGGTTCCATATAAAGAAATCGAAAAAATTGTATTAAATGACATAAAAGAGATATTTATTGAGATATGAAAGTAAGTGAATTAAATACAATTATAGAAAACACCATTTTTAACGAGATTAAGAAAGCAATTCTTGCCGAATCTGAAATGGATACTAACGAAATGTACCATGTAACCTGTGAAGGTGAACCGGTAATGACATGTAAAACTGAAGAGGAGGCACAGGAACATGTTGATTTATTAAAAAAAGACCACCCGGGAAAACAATTTATTATTGAGAAAGTGAAATACGAATCACACGATGATATGTTAGATAAATTGGACGAAATGGGAGAACAATTAGAAGAAAAAGAAAATACAAATATGGAAAATACAAACCCTAAATTCAAATCTCTTGCCGAAGCACTTCTTCACGCAAAAAATAATGGACATAAAAAAGTTAAAATAAACGGTGAACGTTTTGACGTTGATGAGTGTTGGAAACAAATGGAAGAAGAAGAACTTTCAGGTAACCAAGATAAAATCGACGCAGACGACGACGGTAAAATAACCGCAAAGGATTTCGAAATTCTTCGTGGGGAGAAAGAACAAAATGAAGAAGAAGACTGTCAGGAATGTGGTAGTCAAATGGAAGAAGATTTTGATTTTGGTGCTGACGTAAGAAATCTTAAAGTTGCTCCGAATAAAGAAGGAGAAGTTTCTGAAGAAAAGGAGTTATGTAACGAATGTGGTTCTGAAATGAAAGAAGGTATCTGTAGCGAATGTGGAGATAAAAATATCCAAGAATCAAAAAAGAAAACTGTACGTATGAACAAACAAGAGTTGACCAATTTTATCACTAAAATGGTTAATGAATCTGTTCCTGGATTGGATATCACAAAAAAATCGAAAGTTGAAAGTGGTAAAGAGAATAAAGAAAACTTAACTAACGTTGATAAGAAAATCAAAGATTATTTATCAATCCCTGGTAGTAGTAATCCTGAATTCCCTGAACAAAATAAAAAAGGCGAAAAAGTTGCGGTTAACAACACTGAAGAAGAAGATATCTTTGTTGCCGACAATAGAGGTAGAGGTTTAGAAAATTTAGAATATGACCACGAGCCATCTAAGGCATTTAAAGATAGATTAAAATTAGCAATAAACGGTGACCCAACTATGGGTAACAGTCAAGAGTGGGCTAATGTTGTTCCAACAGATAACGGTGAGAAACTTGAAAAAGAAATCGAAAGAAAATCAAAAGAGAAGAAAGAAGAACCACGTTATAAAAAAGAACCTATACCAACTAAAGAAGTTAATGAATCTAAAATTAACTTAGATAATGTGGTAAGTGAGGAAATCGAAAAGATGAAAAAATTAACATCATACGATAAGAAAACTCAATAATATCTTTTTTTTAATTCTTTTTATTCTTATATTCTTAATAATAAACGGATATGGAAAAGAAAGAAGGTAGTTTAGAGTTTGTTTCATTAGAAAATTACAAACAACAAATCGATATTTGGTATCGAGCATATAATATAAGTCGTGAAAGAATTGAACTTTTTCACGACTTTCTTGCTTCATTATATGAACTAGTTGACCAAACCTACTTAGGTCCAGAACTATTCGATATCGAAGAAAATCAAAAAAATCATTTTACTTGGTGTTGGGATAAAACAGTCGACAATTTCTCAAAAGAAAAAATCTACTTTAAAGAGAGAGGTAATCACTATGAATACCTTTGGAACTTCTTTCTCGAGGCATACTACTACAATCAATTAGACGGTGTTAAAATAAGAATTCAAGAGTACTTCACGATACTATTTGATTTCAATTACCGTAAAACGAGATCCGAACTTGATATGTTAACCGAAATATACAAAATATTCGAACAAAACTTGAAAAAGTAAAAAAAATTCCCTATATTGATATTAAAAACTGAATATTATGGAAACCTTACAACAAATAAAGGACCTAGTAGAGAAGATGTCAGTGGACACTCAAAAAGTGTACGTGAAAGGGAATCATAGTGCATCTATCAGAGCTAGGAAATACGCACAAGAAATAAAACAACTAATTGCGACATACCGTAAAGAGATATTAATTGAAATTAAAAAACATGATGGAACAAATTAAATTATACCTTTTCATTCTGAGTATCGTTTACTCATTAAGATTCATAGTCGAGTTCATATTAAGATTCCTTCAAGATGGACCAGAACCGATGAAGGTACCTAAAATCAATCAAGTATTTCTGTACCTTACAATATCGTACATCATAACCTATTTTTTAATTTAAAATTACATGTTTGAAAATATAAGAGCATTAAGACCACACTTCCACTCATTAAGAGAAATCGAAGGTAACATCAGTCTTGACATTAAACTTCCATTAAGTTGGAGATACGAAGATATAGTTAAACCGTATCGTTCATTAAAGATGAAAGTACAAGACAAAAATGAGAAGTACACGTTACTATCATTAGTTGCCAACGGTACACAGGAGGGATATGACGTTTCATTTGCATGTGCATTGGAAATCATCACCATCAACAAGGAAGAAGAAGAAAAACAAAAACTTTTCCAATTAAAAGTTAAAGAATTACAAGAACTATTCAAGAAAGAATCATTGAATAAATTAAAAGACATAAATCTACTGGAAGACTATGGACAAGAGATTACAGCAAGCGATGGAACTCCTGAAGAAGGAAATGGAGAAGGACCAATCGGAGATTCAGAATCAGAAACTGAAGATGATAGAGGAACTGAAGAAGATTGATAAAAATGAAATGTTTAAAACAAAAGAAAAAGTTAAGGTATCTATAGTAGATAAATTATTAACAATATTAGGATATGGAAAAAAAAGGTGACTTACTGAATCAAATCGCAATCATATCTGATTTATTAGAAAAGATAAATGCCGACACAAAATCAACGACGATTGTCATTGAATTATCAAAACTTGAATTTGAAAGGGTATTTGAAACTATTCAAAAAAAATACGGTAGGAAAATGGAAAAACCCGAAAGTAGTTTTTCTATTACGATGGGTTTAGTGGATGTTATTTTTAATACGAGTAATGTCTAACCAATTCAGTTCTTTTAAACCCCCTTGCTTCTAACATATCATATAACACATGCCTTTGTTGGGTGGACACATCCTTTATGTAAATAAAGTTACCTCTTTTTCTATCCAACAAGTCACCTCTTACAATTTCCAATAGTCTTTGAGCATCCGTCAAATTCTTATTACCAAAAACCATAATGTTATTCTCAACTTGAACAAATAATTTGTTATTTAAAGTAAAAATTTGAGCAATTTCTTTTATTTTAAGAATATATTCCATCATTTCGTGGTAACGTATTCTTTTTTTAGTACTGAAGTCGTAAATTAATTCTTCTTGCCAATAGGGAATGATTTCTTTAATCCTAAATTTATCACCCTCAATTTTAGCCTCTTGATTTCTACCTAAACTATCTTTAGTGTAAACCACAGAATCCTTATTCCACCTATTAACGGGGAACACTAACACCAACTCAAAAAGTAATTCTTGTTTTCTTTTCCCTCCTTGTAATTTTACAAACGGTGGTTTCTTCTGAGTTTTAAATTCGCGCCAATGTTCATATACAGTAGTTCTCTGCATACATTTATATAATACCTTTGTTCTTTTCTTATTACAAAAAAGAACTATAAAATATTTTCCACCTTTCATATAAATTTACTTATGAGTGTGTAAAGTCCATATGCCCCAAGGACGAACCAAACCCCTATTACCCAAATTACTATCTTTTGAGTTGTTTGAACGGTATCAAACAATTCTTCTTTAACACCGTTATTTTTTTGTTTACAAGTTTTACATGCCATATTAAAATATATACAATTAATTTGTTTTTGTCAAATTTTTAAGTTATATTTCTTAAAGAACATAAAAACAAACATATGATTAGTTACATTGGTGGTAAAGCACGTATCGGTAAATGGATAGTACCATTTATCCCAAATGACATCGAAACTTACGTAGAGGGATTCTCAGGTATGTTTTGGGTATTCTTCAACATGGACTTAGAAAAGTTCCCAAACCTTAAAACGGTAGTCTATAATGACTACAATAGATTAAACGCTAATCTTATGAAATGGGCTAAACAATATGATGTACTTCATGATGAGTTAGCAAAATATCCATGTCAACAATTAAATGTTGTGGATACCCCACCCGAATATTCGGTAATGTTTAAGGAGTACCAAAAAGAAGTTTTTAATCCTGATTTGGTGATTACTGAAGAGAATAGTTTAGACGTTGCAGCTAAGTACGTTTACGTGTTAACACAAGTTTTCTCAGGTTCTAAACCAGAGACCGCAGCGTACACTGACTACAAAGGAAAATACCGTTGTAAAGTTCTTATCTTTATGGATAAATTAAAAAATCCAAAATATAGAGAACATTTTGATAAATTGACTTTTGTTGAAAATATGGATTTCGCTGAGGTGGTTAAAAAATATGACTCTCCTAAGACGTATTTCTATATGGACCCACCATATTGGAAAACTGAAAACTATTACTCGAATCATGATTTCGACGTTAATGACCACACAAGGTTGGCAGATTGTATTAAAAATATCCAAGGTAAATTTAGTTTATCATATTATGATTTCCCTAAATTATCTGAATGGTTCCCAAAAGATGAATATAAATGGGAACAAAAGGACTTCGCCAAAGCGGCAGCCGCAAGAAAAGACGGTAAACAAAATTTAGGTACCGAACTATTAATAATGAACTATTAATAAATGACAATGAATTTTATTCCCGAAGTTTTAATTTACATTCAAACAGTTAAAACCTATTTCAAAAATAGTGTTGAGTCGTATGAATACTTTATCGGAAATTCAAGTGAGGAGGTTTTTTTTCAACACCTCGGTGAAATATCACAAAAAAACTTTGAAACGAAAGGTGAAGTGATGTTAGATAAAGAACAGTTTGAATTATTAAGAAGAACAATTGCGGTTATCACAATTGCACAACAAGAATTCACTGAAGAAGATAAAACACAAAAAGAGGACGTAAAAATACCTAATCCTGAAGAAAATATATTCATTGATATGAGGGGTTATGGTAAAATTTGTCTTAACTAACTTTATAATATTAACAAATTAATTTATTATTACTAAATGACAACAAAATTACCACAAGTATATCCAATGTACGATACCGTTTACGGTAACGAAGTACCGTCAGAACAATATTTTGTTGTTTTGTTTGATGAACTACCATCTAAATTCTCAACGGCATTGAATTATCACCCAACAATCGTAGATTTTTTTAAATCAATCGGATTTGTTGAGGAAGTTAATATATACCAGTCAAATAGACGATTGGATATGTCATCACAATTAATGTTGGTTAACAAAGAAAAACAAATCATCATTAGAACAAGCGGAAATGTTATCAAAGATAAAGACAATTTATTACATATTGATTTTACATATAACATATCAAATGGCGAATTAAGTTCACAAATTAATTTTGAAAAAATCAAAGAGTTTGAAAGAATTAAGAAAAAGTCAAACATTAATTTAGTTAAGCTTGAACACGGTCACATGGACACCGAAGAATTTGATTTGTATATTCCTGAAATGGATTTACTTTTAAATTACGGTGAATCATTTGGAAAGTTACATGAAACAATTGTAACCACTTTAAATAGACCAAACGGTAAAGGGATTATTCTTCTTCACGGAGACCCAGGGACAGGTAAAACATCATATATCAAATATCTTACAAGTTTAATCCAAGATAAAGATATCCTATTCGTTCCACCATCCATGGCCGAAATGTTATCCGAACCCTCAATTATTCCGTTTTTAATGGAACATAAAAACTCTATTCTTATTATTGAAGATGCTGAAAGAGTAATTTCAGATAGAGAAGGTAACGGTTCATCGGCTGGTGTGTCAAATATACTTAATATTACTGACGGTATCTTAGGTGATTGTTTAGGGGTACAAATTATTGCGACTTTCAACATGAAAAGAGAAAAAATTGACCAAGCATTACTACGTAAAGGTAGGTTAATTGCTGAACATAAATTTGAAAAATTAAATGTGACCGAAACGAATAAATTGTTAAAACATTTAGAAAAAAATCAAGAAGTTGAAGAAGGAATGACATTAGCAGATATCTATAATGTAGATGTCGATTTAATTAAAA